>Ga0308161_1000071_pt1 | contig 313627 bp, 288 predicted proteins | sample PhyFR2_FD_201034 | JGI IMG/M metagenome (GOLD analysis project Ga0308161, IMG submission 201034) | Phyllosphere microbial communities from UC Gill Tract Community Farm, Albany, California, United States - DLSLF.R2 | ecosystem: Host-associated > Plants > Phyllosphere > Unclassified | place...
GCGCAGGCGTTCTTGAAATAGTCGATGCCAATGATTATTATCCTTTCGGGATGAATCATTTGAAGACAGGCAATGCATTTTTTGCACAGGGAAGCTATAAAGCCTATAAATTCCTAGGAAACGAATTACAGGAAACAGGATTCTATGATATGAATGCCCGTTTCTATATGGCAGATCTGGGAATATTTGGGCAGCATGATCCATTAAGTGCTTCAACGCTTGATCCGTACGGTTATGCTTATAATAATCCGTTATTGTTTGCAGATCCTACAGGATTAGAAGGTGAACCTGTAAATGGTGCAAATGGCTCTGGAGGTCCACAGTCCATAGGAACACAAACAAATCCTATTGACGTAGGTGAAATTGTACTGAATGCTCCAATTAGGGCAATGGCATCCAGCTCAGCATCTATTATGCCATCTAACTGTTTAGTATGTAATGGAGGTGGTGGGTACAATGTCAATATCAAACAGCCTCAGAATCTTCCAAATATAAAGACAGAGCTTGCCAGCATTATGATATTGATAATAGAATTGGTGATCAGGTATTACCTGCTAAAGAAACAATTTTAGGTAAAATATTGTCTGCGATGAGTCCACGAGAATGGGAAGATTCTGATGGTATATCCTATCAGGTAAATTCTGCTGGAAAAATTACTAATATAGCTCCTTTAATGGGAGATGTTCCGTTTGGAAGTAGTAATACATTAGGGGGATATAAAATGACCTCAACTGCTATAAGATCTGCTTTAGCTGGTAGAACAGGAAAAAGAGGATTCTTAGAAGTTGGATACCAATTTCAAAAACATTTTGGAAGAGGTGGGAATTGGGTAATTCCACAAGGTGTAAAGCAAAATCCTACAATGTTTAACCAAGCAGGCTATTCTACATTCAAAGAAATATGGAGATCTCCAGGGTCATTTCAAAGGGTTGGAGGATTTATTGAAAAAAGATTATCCGATGGAAGAGGTATCCGATTACAAGAAAATTGGAAGTTTAAAGGATTTTTAGATTAAAAAATGAGTATATGTTAATAGAAGTAATATTTAAAGGATTGTTTTCGGCGTTGAACTTTAATTTTTTAGAGAAAATATTGTTAAACGCAAAAGAAGTACGTTTCAATGACCCTGAAATCAATTTTATAAAAGATTTTAAAGAAACGATTAATGTAATTAATTCAAATTCTTACTTAGACTTGGTTATTAATACCGATTTTTTAGATATAAAAGGAAAGATTATTCCAAGAGTATTTATTAATTTAGGACGAAATAATGAAGACGTTGAGATTTTATTTTTCTTTGATTTAAAGGACATCAAGGAATCTAATTTTAAAATGAATATTGATTATTTAAAAAGTTGGACAGAAGAATTTCAAAAAGAATATAATTTTGAATATTTTATTTGTCAGCCTGATAATGCAGACCAACATGAATATTATTTTGATACTGATGGACAAGGAAAATTGTATAGTAATATTGAATAATTGAAATTGATACCTTTTTTAGGATTAAAAGTTATACTTCTGATACTGTCTATTTGATAGAATGTTATAAATAATTAGGGTATTGAAACCAATACCCTAATTTTAAAATTACAATAAGTTAGGTGGTTCTAATAATCCTATCCAGATAGATGAGATTGTTCTAAATGCTCCGGTAAAGGCAATGGCTAGTAATAATCTGCCTACGTGTACATATTGCTATACCAGAACCACTATAGCTAGTACATTAAATCTTCCGGCACCTCCGATTCCTGATATGAGGCCTGTTTTAAATAACGGATCTGTACAAATGATGGATAGCATGGTTTGGGATCTGGCAGGAATTGTAATTGCCAATAATATTGATCCCGAAGACCAAGAAGCAGCTTTAGGATTAGGAGCTTTAGCAATTATTCTATCAAAAGGGAGAGCCATTGACGATGTAGCTAAGGCTGAGGTCGGGATTGTTAAAGCGGAAGCGCAGGTTGCAAAGACAGAAGCAAGTCTTTTCCCTAAAAAAACCTATGCTGCCGCACGAATCTTTCGTGTGACATTTTTTATTAATAATTAGTTATATTTACAATTACACGAATCATCTAGAAAATGTAAGAATAAGTTTCGGAAGAAACAGCGCAGGAACTCTTGAAATTACAGATGTCAATAATTATTATCCACTTGGTTTAAGCCATGTGAGTGGAAATAAGGGGCTTCTGGGTGACTATAAAACTATAAATACAATGGAAAAGAGCTACAGGAGACAAGTATTTATGATTATGGAGCGAGAATGTATATGCCAGATTTAGGTAGATGGGGCGTTGTGGATCCGCTTGCGGAAAAATATTGCAGATTTTCACCATATAACTATACTGTAAATAATCCTATAAGGTTATTGATCCTGATGGTCGTAGAGTTAATGATTTTGTAGAAAGAAAAGACGGCTCGATTTATTGGGATAAAAATGCAAACTCTCAAGCCTCTACTAAAGCTGGTGAAACCTATTTAGGTAAAGAATTAATGTTCGAATTCAATAGTTATATAGATGCAAAAAAATGGGATGGTCCAAATAGTAAAGCTTCAGGAGATAAACTTACAAGCACTGCTACTTTAACAGCTAGAGAAAATAGCCAAGGAGAATTCACTAGTTTAGTTGGAATTGCTACTTATAAGGTTGAATCAACACCGATTGGAACTGCAAGAGATTATTATCCAGGTGAAGGAGGAAGTAATAATGTGTTTGGAATGAGTTCTACATCAACAGGGATTAATATAAATTACGAACAACACGCAAGTGTTTCTTGGCAAAAGGAATTGGATTTAAAATTGTAGATGTTGCTCAAAAACTTGACATTAATTACAATAATAGTAATGGCAATCTTTCTGTAGACGCCTCTACAAATATATTTCCATCAGCAAATTTAACAGTTTCCGGAAATGGTAATACTTCTACATTAATGCAATATAATCAACCTTCATTTCCAAGAACACATACAGCCCTAATTAGAGGATATTCTCCATCAGCAATTGGAGAAGGACGATTAGGAGGTCAACTGAATTAGTCAATACTTAATCTGACAGTTATCAACAAATTGAATAACTTTAAAATAGATTAAGTAGTATGACAACACAACAAAAAATCATCAAAAACAAATTAGGTGTACTTGAATTAGCACAACATTTAGGAAATGTGTCTAAAGCGTGTAAAGTAATGGGTTATTCCCGAGACAGTTTCTATCGATTTAAAGAATTGTATGAACAAGGCGGGGAACTTGCTTTACAGGAAATATCCAGAAGAAAGCCTGTATTAAAGAATCGTGTAGATGAAGCTATAGAAAAGGCTGTTGTTGATATAGCCATTGATAACCCTGCTTTGGGACAGCTTAGAGTAAGCAACGAGCTTAAAAAGAAAGGTTTAATAGTGTCACCAGGAGGAGTTAGAAGTATTTGGCTCAGACATGATCTGCATACTTTTAAATTGAGGTTAAAAGCGTTGGAAGCAAAATCCGCTCAGGATGGTATTGTTCTTACTGAATCTCAACTTTCAGCATTAGAAAGAGCGAAGGAAGAGAAAAAAGCTCATGAAGAGATTGAAACTCATCATCCCGGATATTTAGGAGCACAAGACACTTATTATGTAGGTAATATAAAAGGTGTTGGGCATATTTATCAACAAACTTTATAGATACTTATTCTAAAGTTGCTTTTGCCAAGTTATATGACCGTAAGAATGCACTCATTGCAGCTGATATGCTCAATGATCAGGTCGTTCCTTTTTTTGAACAGCAGGAGCTTCGTTTACTTAGAATTTTAACAGACAGGGGAACTGAATATTGTGGAATAAGAGAACAGCATGAATATCAGCTTTACTTAGCTATTGAAGACATTGATCACACGAAAACCAAAGCTAAAAGTCCCCAAACCAACGGTATCTGTGAACGTTTCCATAGAACGATACAAGAAGAGTTTTATGCCATAGCTTTCAGAAAGAAAATTTACAGAAGCATTGAGGAACTGCAATTAGATCTAAACAGTTGGCTGTCGTATTACAACAATGAAAGAACACATACAGGAAAACATTGTTATGGTAAAACACCAATGCAGACGTTTTTAGATAGTAAAACAATAGCAAAAGAGAAACTATTGGAAACACTTGCTGAAGAACAAAAAATCCTTACTTTTGGAAGTAAGGACAATATCGAATAACTGACAAATATTTTTAGAACCAAACTGTCAGATCAAGTTGTGGCTATTACAGGTCAACCAAAACGTGATTTTTCATATTATCCATTAAAGCTTATAAAAGAAATTAATATGCTAACCCAATTTTCTCACCATACTATTATTTTTTTTTATAAAATACTTAGTGTTTTATTTATTTATAATGTTTAAAAATGACAATTTTTATTTGACAAACCCAAGTATCAAAGATGGGGCAGATTTATTTTATTATTTATGGATATTTTTGTCTCTTCCCGTGATAAATATTCTTTTCTCAGCCCTTTATATTACTCGTTTAGATTAAAAAATAAAATATATTTTATATTGATAAACATCTTAGTTTTAGCTTTCGAATATGGTATTTATACTTATTTTGTATCTCAATTAGATTTATGGAATGGAATTTACAATATTATAATTAGTATATTTCTTTTCATACTGCTATTCCATAAAATAATACTATCAAAATTTAAAGAGTATAAATAAAGAAACTCTCTTCTGTTGGTGCGAGCGTCTCACTCGTTTCTTTGAAGATAAAACCCATCGCAATTGCGATGGGCTTTTGTGTTATATAATTTTTTTCATTACTTCTCAGCCTTTCCAGCTAGTTTGATCCTCTCCTCAATAACCCTCCAGTCATAAAAATGAAATACCTTCCCATTGCTCATGGCTACAAATACACCTTTTGGAAACAGAGATCCTAAATTCACATTCGTTACCTCGGAACCATCACTTTCACTGGTGGAAACCGGAATTTCTGCAATTCTTCCCTTGGCTGGATTTTCTCTGAGGTACACATTAAACGTGTCATTCTGCTGATTAGAGACCAGAATATATCCCGTTTCAGCTGAAATAGGGTAGATCGAAATACCCTCCACATCAGACTTAAAATCACCCTTTCCAAAAACAAGAAGTTCTTCATTTCCCTTAGCTGGATCAGCGTAATATTGATGTACCCCGAACTGTTCGTCAGAATAGTAAATATAACCCATTGCATCATCTACGGCAATACTCTCAATCTCTTTTAGACCGCTGTATTTTCCAAATTTGCGTATCACTTCACCCGTTATTTTTCCGTCTTTTTCAGTAAGTTTATACTGCCAGAGATAACCGTCTGACGGGCCCGATTTTCTTCCCACAACAGCATAGATCTCTCCTGTAGCAGGATTTTTATACATTGAAATTCCCATCGGACTTCGTTCCGTTTCACCGTCAAATACGCTAAATCCACCAACTTCCTTTAAATCGGGAAGACTGTAAAGCTTTACCATATTGGTTTCCCTTTCTGTTACGGCGGCAATATCCGTTTTCTTTCCGTTCAGCATAAAACCATATTCAAGGTCTACATTGTTCGGACGCTTTAATCCCGGTACTTTACTGATGATCTTTCCGTTCAGGTCGAAAGCATAAAGACCGCCGTCTGTATCCTTATCCGTCCCGATAATGATACTTTTTGAAGCGTTTTCAGGATTGATCCAGATCGCGGGATCATCCGTGTCATACATTACTGTTTCGGTAATTACCGAAGGCTTTATTTTTTGTCCCAAATGTTGCTGTCCCGTACAATTGATTACCAATGGAAAAATTGCCAAACCTATAATAAATGATATCTTTTTCATATGTTTAAAAATCAAATTTCAATCCCATCGTGTATCTTGGACGGTAATATTCCACCTGTGCTGTTCTGCTCTGGATTCCCTGATAGTATCGTAACGGCTGATTAGTTAAATTATTGGCTTCGGCAAAAACTCTCAGCTGGCTTGTAATTTTGTAAGATGCATTGGCATCAAGAAACACCTGCTTGTCATAATAGCGGTCTTCAAATGATTTTCCGCCCAACTCATCAATATAATGAGAAGCATAATTCATAGAAACTCTTGCCGAAAAACGTTTGTTCTCCCATGAAAGAGATCCGTTGAACATATGTGGAGCAGCTCCCGGAAGTCCTACATCCGTTCTTTCCAGACCATCCTCATTCGTGATCCCTTTTGCTTTTGATTTCGTGTACGTATAATTCACATAGACACCAAGACCTTTCCAGAAAGCCCCTGGAATAAAGTCAAGCTGACGTTGCAATGCTACCTCGAAACCGTAAATATCTACATTGTCACCATTACGCTGCTGTGTAAATCTCCAGTTATTTTCTCCCGCGGGAATAGGGTTGGACTGTCCTGCAAAATCATTTCCAAAATCCCCTGATGTATAATTTCTTCTCGAATAGGTATAAATAAAATCCTTCAGATTCTTATAAAAAACACCCCCTGAAAGAATTCCCACAGATTTAAAGTATTTTTCTGCCATAAAGTCGAAATTATAGGCGTAAGTAGCCTTCAGATCAGGATTTCCGGCTGCTATGGTTTCATCTGCCGAAATCACATTCAGGTAAGGCACCAGCGAATAATAATTCGGACGGGCTAAAGCTGTTGTAAAGGCAGCACGAAGTACAAGATCCTGAACGGGAACATATTTGAAAGAAAGATTGGGAAGCACATTCGTATATGTATTGGTACGGTTGATCTTCCCTTCAAGATCTTCCTCATTCAGCACGTAATTTCCTGTATAATCAATCTTTGTGGTTTCAATACGTGCTCCAACGATCATCGAGAGCTTATCGTTGAAATCCTGATCCCATCTGATATATCCTGCATAGATGTTTTCTTTAGCCGTATAATTACTTGAAAGAAATTCTTCCGGTTTGGATTCTCCTTTAAATAAATTGGCATTAAACAGATCCAAACCACCCAGATAAGAAGGATCCACAAAAGTTCCCGGGACATAATTTCCCGGTTGAAAATTCTGACCGTCAAAATGAAGCGTAGGCACAGACAACAGACTTCCCATATTATTCAGGGGTTCAAAAGCATAATAATCATTGTTCCGCTCCTTTTCTTTCAGGCGTAAACGGAGACCTGCCCGAAGTCTTCCTTTCTGGTCATTGATCACAGAAAACGGAAACCGAACATTAACCTTCGCTCCATATTCCTTCTCTTGCGTAAAACTGTTGGAGTCTGAAAGATCACTTAACTTATAAACGCCTAAATTGTCCGTAGAAAGTGGAGTAATCATTGGTCTTTCCGGATCACTAAGATCCGAAGAGAAAGTCATCTTTCCATTTTCAAACTCTATATACCGCTCATGAGGTTTCTTTTCGCTGGCCGTTGCATAATTCATTGACCAGTCTAGATCGATCTTTGAACCCAAAAGGTGTTCACCTCTCAAAGCATAATTTTGAACCTTCTGTCTTTCAAGACGGGTATTATCATTATTAAAGTCGCCACTTTTATTCTGTCTTGTGATACTTCCTTTCCATCCTGTGATCTCTGTTTCGTCATCATTATAAACCGGTTTTATTTTATATCCCAATGCAAACCTGTTTTCCTTGTCCGTTCTGAAATTGTACATCGCTGAAGCATAGATCTTATTCTTGGAATTGAATTCATAATCCATATTCAGGTCAAAACTGTGCCTGATGCGATGTTCATTATAATAACGGACGCCCATTTTACTGATGTACACCGTCTGTGCCGGATCATTCGCCTGGCTCCAGGTCGGTTCAATATTATCAGAACCAAAATTATTATTGTTATAAGAGAAACTGAAAACAGCGCCTAATTTCTTGTTCAGGAAACGGTTTCCATAGACGAATCCTGCCGTATAATTTCCTTTTTCGCGAATCGGATTATATCCGCCTGCTAATGTAGCTGAAATCCTTTGGCCGTTTGGAGAAGCTCTTGTAATAAGATTCACCGAACCTCCGATGGCATCAGCATCCATATCCGGAGTAAGGGTTTTATTCACTTCAATGGTGGAAATCATATCAGAGGGAATAAGATCCATCTGTACATTACGGTTATCCCCTTCAGCAGAAGGAATTCTGTCACCATTCAATGTCACTGAGTTCAGGTTTGGAGCAAGCCCTCTGATGATCAGGTTTCTTGCTTCACCCTGATCATTCTGTATGGTGATCCCGGGAACACGCTTTAGTGCATCACCGATATTGGCATCAGGAAAACGTCCTATCTGGTCAGATGAGATTACGTTTGTGATATTGGCATTGTTTTTCTGCTTGTTTAGTGCTCTGGCCTGATTTTTCAGCGTTGCTCCGCTTACCACCACTTCTGCAATTTCCGTTTCCTTTTTTGTGAAAATGATATTCTGTCTTGTATTCCTTTTAGCTTCTACAGTCACATTATATTCACTGGTACCATAGCCCAGATAATCCACTTTCATGGTATAATTTCCCGGTGGGACATTCAGGAACACAAAATTACCGTGATCATCGGAGGTTGTGTAAATGTTTCCCGGTATCAGAGAGATTTTTGCACCCGGCAAAGATAATTTGGAATCGTCATTGATGTTTCCTGAAACAGTACCGGTCTGTGCATAGAAAAAGATGGATGCACAAAACAAAATGGAGGTAAAAATTTTCTTCATTTTAATTCTGTATATTAATTTTGTACAAAATTAAACGTCTGTTTGGCGAATTGCCTGAATTGAAGATTATGATTGTTTTAAGGATTTGTGAACAGTTTGAATTAATAAAGATATGAACGAAGCATTTTCAAAAGAATTAATTGAACTGGCACAAAAAGATTTGTCAGTAAGAGAAAAACTGGCTTCTGAGGGAAAACTTTCCGGAGGTTATCATCCTGAAATGGAACTTGTGCATAGGGATAATGCGCAAAGGCTCCGGCAGATCATTAAAGAAATTGGTTTTCCAACTATTTCAAAAGTAGGAGGGGAAGGAAGTGATGCGGCATGGCTGATTATTCAGCACTCTATTAGTGAGCCTGAATTCATGAAAGAATGTTTAAGAATGATGATGGAAAATAGAAGTAATGTAAGTCCTGCAAATATGGCGTACCTGCATGACCGGATTGAGGTTTTCCAGAGCAGGCCCCAACGATATGGTACACAGCTGACAGCAGGGGGAATACGATATCCGGTAGAAGATAAAAGTAAACTTAATGAAATGCGATTGGAAATGACTTTGCCTGCTTTTTCTCACGAAGAGATCAATAAGATTCCCAATGTGGAAAGTATTTTGGAAATAGACGAAAAAGATATAGATTATACTGTCTGGAGAAAGAAAGTAGGGTGGATAGTCTAGATCTTAATGGTTGGGATACTGGATTTATGCTGTATATTGGTTAAAAAAGGGAGTAATAAAGGTTAAACTGGCTTCTATAAACGAGTTACTGGCATTCTAACAGAACAACTCAATATTTTTTCACAAAGACTAAAAAAATATTTTGTCAGTTATAAAAAACGTTATATATTTGCACCACTGAAAACAACGGTATATCCGTGATTCAGGAGAGATGGCAGAGTGGTCGATTGCGATAGTCTTGAAAACTATTGACTGTAACAGGTCCGGGGGTTCGAATCCCTCTCTCTCCGCTGGTTGAGAAACTAAAATAAGCTAAAACGCTGTAAACATCAATGTTTATAGCGTTTTTTTGTTTTAGCGCTAGTATTAAAAAAAATCAAAAAAGGTCACGATTTATATGACCTATTTCGTGACCCATCCTGAGACGGCAAGGCAGCGGATATTGTTGCTAAAAGGTATATTGAGTCGTAAAAGTGGGATAACAAAGGACAGAAAGCAACCGGAAACTCTTAGGAAGTGACACTTAACGTTTATCTTAAAACTTTGAAATAGAAAGTTTATGATTACCATTGCCAGATGCTGAAAGAAGAGCATAATGTAACGGCAGTAAGTTTAAAATCTAAACTACTTGGAATGGATATTAAGCAAAGAATGCTCATTCCTATTTTCCAAGAATACAACGACAAGGTAGAAGCCTTGGTCGGCCGGGATTTTGCGCTCGGAACATTGGAGCGTTATAAAACTTCTTTAAAGCATACGCAGGAATTCCTAACTTCTGATATTGATATTACAAAGATCGACCACGCTTTTATAATGGATTATGATTTCTGGCTTCGTAGTGTTCGTAAATGTGCAAACAATACTGCCGTAAAATACATCAAGAATTTCAAAAAGATCATCCGTCTATGTATGGCAAACGGTTGGATCACCAAAGACACTTTTCTCGGTTATAAAGCAAAATCAAGGCTGTGGAACGTATTTATCTTACCAAAGAAGAAATCCAGATGATCTATGAAAAGGAATTTGTGTCTGACCGATTAAACCAGGTACGGGATATTTTCTTTTCAGCTGCTAAACCGGCTTGGCTTATGTGGATGTAAAACAATTGTCAAAATCAAATATTAATATCGGAATCGTCGGGTGACCAATGGATTTTTACCCATCGTCAAAAAACCGATATCCCAACTAGGGTTCCGTTATTGCCTTTGGCCGATGAACTGGTTTTAAAATATGAGAACCATCCGCAATGTGCTAATACTGATGTCCTGTTTCCTGTTTTAAGCAATCAGAAAATGAATTCCTATCTTAAAGAAATTGTTAACGTCTGTGAAATCAATAAGGAGTTGACATTTCATATTGCAAGGCATACATTCGCCACTACTGTTACCTTGTCCAACGGTGTTCCGATTGAAAGTGTAAGCAAAATGCTCGGTCACACAAATATCAAAACTACGCAGCATTATGCAAAGATTCTATATAAGAAAGTGAGTGGTGATATGTTAGCTTTAAGACGTAAATTTAAGAATTAAAAGTTTAACTGAAATACTGGTAATGATCATAAATCTAATCCTGCCCTGTGACCTCGTCGAGCGTATCTTCAAACATTTTTATCAATGATTTGATTCGTTTGAGTCAAATTAAACAAGAATTGCAAGGCTCATTTTTATCAGGTAATTTTCTTGTGGGTTAATCCTCTTGCAATTTAGTTTTACACATTTGAAATAAGGAAACTTTGTACAATAAGTCCCAATTGACTTTGTTTGTCTTGTACAACAACCGAAAAATATCGAAATATTTGGGTGAAAATTAAAAAATAATTTTAAACAATTTAGGTTGAATTTATATAACTTGCAAAAGCAATTACTCCGTTTTTTTTGAGGGCTAACTACCAATCATTAGTTCTGATTGATAAACATTTAACAGAAAGCTAAAATAGAATCGAAAGGCGGGATTTGACTACGGAATTGAAGAATACTGTCCGATTCCTTCGGTACAGATTAATTTCAGCTAGAGACTTTACAAGCAAATAACGAATATTAAAAACAAAATATAAATGAAAATCATACTTAAAAAAACTCACATTATTATCATTCTGCTGATGTCTACTGCTTTTATTTGGTCTTGCGACAGTCAGATAGAAGATAGGCTTGTCACTGATGTTTCAGTTAATATTTCTTCTTTCAGGGTGAACGGGGTTTCTGGGCAAATTGACCATAAGAATGGTAAAATCACAGTCATACTTCCATATGGAAAAAGTGTTAAGTCATTGGCTCCGGTTATTGAAATTCCACAGGGAGCAGTAGTTTCGCCAGCATCAGGTGCAGCGATTGATTTTTCACAACCTGTTAAATTCAGAGTGAAAAATGGCAAAATCTATAAAGATTATCAGGTAACTGTAAATGCTCAGGATCCAATTATTAGCTTTAAAATCAACGGATTATCTGCTAACATTAATAATTCGAGTAAAACGATTTCTCTTACAATGCCGGAGGGAACAAATCTTAATACATTGAAGCCAATCATAGAAACCGGAAATGGAGTAAGTATCTACCCTGAATCGGGAACAACTGTTAACTTTACCAATCAGGTTTCGTTTACTGTTTCTAATGGTACTGTTACAGAGGTGTATATGGCCAATGTAGTAACGCCTACTTCCGGATCTCTCATTGCATTCCTTGGAACTGCTGCTACAAGAACAGGATTAACAAATCCGGATGAGATTGCAGCTTCTAAATGGCTTTTTGGGAAATTTCCAGGAGCGTTATATGTTTCGGTTGCTGATATTGCAAGCGGAGTGGTAAACCTCAACAATATTGATGTGATCTGGTGGCATTTTGATTCTGCTATAACTTTACCGGCAGATATGATGAGTCAGAATGTGACTTCTAAGATCAAGACTTACCTTAATGGCGGAGGAAATATTTTACTGACAAGCTTTGCTGCACAATATGTTGAGGCACTGGGGATAGTTCCTGCAGGAAAAGGACCGAATAATGTTTTTGGGGATTTTCTTCCAAACGGGTTTGTAGATATGGGAAGTGATTGGGGAATTTCTTTCAAAGGCTATGAGAATCATCCAGTTTTCAATGGTCTTCAAACGTACGAATCTGGAAAAGCCAATCTGCTTGAGAAAGGTACATTCCGTTTGAATCACACAGCCCAGTGGTTCCTTCCTGATTGGGGTGGATACGTAAATGGTGTAGGCTGGAGAAACCAGACAGGAGGTAATAATCTTGCCAGTGAGGTTTGGGACAATACTTTGGACGGACGTGTTACCGTCGCCGAATTTCCTGGCGGAACTGTCAACAAAAAAATGTATGGTCATCTGTATGGGTGCCTACGATTGGTATAATGAAACAGTGAACGCAAATCCGAGCGAGCCTAACTCGTTTCACGATAATATCAAAAAGATAACGGAGAACAGTCTCAAATATCTTATAACCCATTAATATAAGAATTCATGTCAATTAAAAAATATAGGTAGCAGCCGTAATAGCGTTGGCAACATTTTCATGTCATAATCACGATTTGGAAACTGAGGTTAATTCGGGAGATATTTACAGCAAACCAATATCTTCCTCAGCCAGCCAATGGATGGGATAGAGTGATTTCCATTCGTTCTTTCTATTATGGAAGACTGTTTTCTTATGGAACCGCCTCAGAAGGCGATTTCGTAGTGAGAATAGGAAGTATATAGTTTAGGAAAACGCAGATTTACCATGTTATGGAATGATTAATTATATAGACACGAAGACTATCCTATAAAGTGCCAGATACAGTAGGGGTCAGAAGATTCTTTTTTATCCCGCCTGATTACGAAATTATTTTCACATCAAAATCCTACTGAAACTCTTAATTTTGCCAGTGCCCTAGCGCTTTGGTAGCGAGTTATTCCGGTGCAAATCCTATAATAGTAAGTTCTGAAATAGGGACAAAGCTCATTTTATCAGGTAATTTTCTTGTTGGCGAAACTTTTTGCAATATAATCTTAAGCATTCGAAACAATCGAAGTTGACATAGTTGGACTTTATTTTGTTTCGATTTTTTTACCTTCATACAAAGATTTTACGAAGAATATAATCTTTGATCTGCCAACAGATGAATTTCAGGTCGCGGAATATAAGCCTTCTAGTAATTTTAGATGGAATACTGGTGTAGGCCTAACTTATAAATTTAATCCAGAATTGGGTGTAACCTTATATGGTGACTATAGCCAGACACAGTCCCGTATCAGCTACTATTTTAGTGACATTATCCAAAACGACAGGATATGGGAAATAATCTAAATAATGACTCTAGTCATGAGAAAATAAAATACATCAGTTTAGGTCATAAACTAACCGCTTATTTTTAATAAGAGTTAATAATATGTAATCTTACTGACCTCTTTATTCGAAATAGTATGAAATTGATTTTTCCATCAAAATAGTTTGAACTATTATCTGTCCAAATTTAAAATATTTTTGCAATACAATTGCTTTTATGGATATCATCTTTGAAAATTATTTATTTACGAACATTATTAAATATGTTTTGGCTTGTTCTGTTGTATTTACTGATTCTATTAAATGAGCATTATGCGGCTTAATTTGGCTTTCAAAAGAAGTATTCTATTGGCATACATTTCGTAGCTTCATAAATCACGTTTCAAGACTAACAATTATGGGAAATAATAAATTTTTCACCATACTAGGATGGATAGCAACCATAACCGCTATGGCAATGTATATATCTTACATTCCACAAATAATCAGTAATTTAAAAGGTGACAAAAGAGACTGGATACAACCATTGGTAGCTGCAATAAACTGTAGTCTTTGGGTAACATATGGTTTACTAAAAAAAACTAAGCGTGATTGGCCTGTAGCAATTGCAAATTCGCCCGGATTATTTTTGGACTGCTAGCATTTTATACAGCCTTATAACAATTTAGTCAATTATACGTTCAAAAGCAGATACATGCTCATTTCAATTATTAATTTTGTTTTGCTAATATGGAAGATGCGATAGGTTCAAAATTTGATAGTACCAGCGGACAAATTTTTTGAATCGCCTATAGGGGAAGAGATTTCGCCTTTTAAAAAGAGGACTTACAAGAGACATTACTGAAGTAGCTCTTCTACTAGATGTGTAATTCAAAGACTAGTTAAAAAGGACGGAGTTTGGAATACAAATTAGAGGCTTTCTGTTTCAGCAGGAGTCTCTTCATTAGTTCATAATGGAAGCGTAAAAGACCAGTATAGCTGGCCTTAGTTGTGTTTCTAGAATCATCCATTTTCAATATTGCATTGAGGCAATTTCGAATTAATGTGTTTCAAAGTGTTTTCTTCACTTTGAGACTGTATTTCTATTCAGATTAAAGTGATTAGCAGTTTGTGAGTTGTTTAGTTGTTTTGTGTTTGGTAATTCAGGATTTTTATAATAGTGGATTTATTATATGCTTTAAATTTTTGATTGATTGTTGAGACTTTTGATTTGTTTCCCAAAAATTATCTGGCTAAGCTTGATAACATCAAATTCATTAATCTCGGTCTTGTTCAATATATTTTTACAGTATTCTTTCTTGTGAGGGTATTTTTGGTCTAGAATATCTGTAAAGATCAATTTATAATTGGGTATCATATTTATATTAAGTGATAATTATTGTCTATTTTTTATACATACACATGTATCAAGATGAATTTGCCCACCCGATTGAAATTTTTTCAGAAAGAGAACTTTTGGTAGGCGATCATTTTGACTTTTCCGATCATCGAATGTGCGATGAATTGAAGAATTGTTCAAGATACCAATGTTTAAAGTAATTAAAAGACAATATTTGGTTCAGTATGTAGAAATGCGCCTTCAATTAGAACCATACATTGCTTAAGATATAAAAAATGGTGTGTTAAAAATCGAACGTTTTACAAAACGATGAAACCAAAATTAAAATTTCACATAAATTTTATAGTTCAATTTCAGAATATACCTAGCTATATTTTAAGTGATAGAATTTTGAAACTTAGACGAATAAGGCATAACTAAATTTCAATATACGAAGTTCCAATTGGAGAACATTACAGATTAACTCTTGAATTTAGAAAAAAATTGGATTTGATATGCAGAAATAAAAAAACTGCTATAAACAAGAATTATATAAGACTAAATCTCAAAAAACGATGATAACAAATTTACCAGCCTATAAATATTTTTTGTGAAAAACTAAAGAAAAAATTATACGCAAACAGTAACTTATACCGCAACAGCTTTATAAAAAAAACACATCAATTATATGTAGGCCCTCAACACTTCTAAGTATTGAGGGCTTTTCTATTTAAACCATATGATAATCCTGTAGTGATTTTACTACATGAACTTCCATTTTCCACTACAAAGAAACTTTTACCACCGCTGTAAATTTGCAGTATACAAAAGAGAACAATTAAATAAAAATAAAAATTAAATATTACTGTCATGAAAAAACAAATCGTAATCGCAGCCTTAACTTTTGGAGCAATCATATTAGGAACTAACAATGTTCAGGCTCAAAATACTACGGCAACTACAACCGTAAACATTACCCTGAACGATGTAATCTCTATCGACGCAGGAAGTACTGCAATTGGTAATACGGTTGACTTTAACTATGCTACTGCAGCAGACTATAACTCTGATCAAACGGTTACTAAAGCCAACTCTTTAAAAGTTACTTCAACGAAGAACTTTAATGTTAAAGTAAAAGCAGGAGGCGCTAATTTCATGAACGGAACCAACTTAATCCCTGTAAATGTGTTGACCATCAAAGCAGCTACAGCTGCCGGAACAATGGGCGGAACAAAAAGCGCTGTTGTTTTATCTGCAACGGATCAAACTTTAGTAGCAAACGCTCCGCTTGGAAGTGCATTGACACTGAATCTGGACTACACCATTCCAGCGGCAAAATCATCTTCTTCTGATATTTTAGGTAAACCGGCCGGAACTTATACGCAGACAGTAACTTATACTGCAACAGCTTTATAAAAAAACACATCAATTATATGTAAGCCCTCAACACTTCTAAGTATTGAGGGCTTTTCTATTTAAACCAAATGATAATCCTGTAGTGATTTTACTACATACACTTCCATTTTCAACTACAAAAAAACTTTTACCACCGCTGTAAATTTGCAGTATACAAAGAGAACAATTAAATAAAAACAAAAAATTAAATATTACTGTCATGAAAAAACAAATCGTAATCGCAGCCTTAACTTTTGGAGCAATCATATTAGGAACTAACAATGTTCAGGCTCAAAATACTACGGCAACCACAACCGTAAACATTACCCTGAACGATGTAATCTCTATCGACGCAGGAAGTATTGCAATTGGTAATACGGTTGACTTTAACTATGCTACTGCAGCAGATTATAACTCTGATCAAACGGTTACTAAAGCCAACTCTTTAAAAGTTACTTCAACGAAGAACTTTAATGTTAAAGTGAAAGCAGGAGGCGCTAATTTCATGAACGGAACCAACTTAATCCCTGTAAATGTGTTGACCATCAAAGCAGCTACAGCTGCCGGAACCATGGGCGGAACAAAAAGCGCTGTTGTTTTATCTGCAACGGATCAAACTTTAGTATCAAACGCTCCGCTTGGAAGTGCATTGACACTGAATCTGGACTATACTATTCCAGCGGCAAAATCATCTTCTTCTGATATTTTAGGTAAACCGGCAGGAACTTATACACAAACAGTAACTTATACTGCAACAGCTTTATAAGTAAATTTTTTTCATATTAATATTTTGTGATTTGGTGTTTCGAAGGCTTCCTACAGGAGGCCTTTGATTTTGTATGTATTGATACCGGTATAGAGAAAATTCAAAATCCAGAAATAAGTATCTATCAGCTGTAAGGTAGAATCTATGTTTTTTGGACATTTAAATTTAATTAATACATCACACCAAAAATTCAGTAAATTTATTAAGCCGTTTTATATCATTTTTTAAGTTATCAAATCTCAAAAAATGATTATATAGTACAACAAGCAAAAAACTATTATAGAGGATTATGCCTATAAGACTGTAATTGCTAAGGCGATTGTCGGGTTTTCAGAATAAATCAAGAAAAATCAAAATGAAAATACAGATGAATATATTACCTACATGAAAACCGCTCTAGGGGAAATTCATCAAGATCCTTTGAGAAAAAGATCAAAAAATGATTCAACAAGTTTATTGAGTGATGGAGTAGATCCGAACGAAATGCTTGAATTATTTCAAAAATTTGCAGATATTTAAACCAAACTTATAAATTAAATAGATGGATATAAAGGATTTTGAAAATTTTAAACAAGAGGTAAGCTGGTTTATCGTAAAAAATGATAACGTCGAAATTGAACATATCAATAATAAAAATTTTAGTCTAAAATTTATTGAGACATTCCCAACTGTATACAGACTATTGCTGCAATCGACTTCGATTTTGGGTGTTACAATAACTTCATCTAAAAACAAAAATTCAAACTATTGTCTATATACTTGGGATGACAAGAATGGCCTTAAATGTGGTTGGTTATGTAAATCTGAACAAATTCAGACAGAAATTAAAGTGTTACCTGAACACCAGCTACTCTTGGATGAGATGGGTGGAATAAAAGAAACATATCATCGATTTAGTACAGAAACTGAAATACTGACCGATAATCAGAATTTTATTTTTATCAAATCTTTACTAACAAAAGGATTGGGTGATTGGATTGACTATTATGATCAGATTTGTACAGATGAGCATATAAAACAAGTTGACACAAAAGATATAGTTTGTTTTGCAGGTGAAGCGAATGGGAATGAGACTTTTTATGACCCAAATACAAAGCAGGTTTTACTTTTTGCTCCTGACCACAGTTTTGAAAATGTTGAAGTTTTAAAAGATCAATCAGAATATACATTTTATACCATTAATAATGTAACGACATTTGTTGACTATGTAGAAACACTTGCTCAACAATGGTTAGAAAATATTAAAACTGAAGTTAATAAATAACGATCAAAGTAAATTTTTATATGAGTAACGAGAAACTTATTTTATATTATTGTAACCTGGACGATAGAATAAATGGCTTACTTATATGTAGTGATTAGAAATGTGGTGCCCTAATCGCTACATTTATCTAATAAATAAATCGTGAATAGAGTCAACTTCTTGTAGCTGAAAAACGTATAATAGACAAAAAATATATCTCACAAAACGATATGAACGATGGAAAATTTACAAAAGAAGAGTTATTTGAAAAATCTTCCGATCATTCCAAGACAACCAAAATTTAATATAGATTTTATGAAAATAATACACAAATTGAATTTTTTTTTATTTTTCTCACTATTGCCAACATCTTTTTTTTCACAGAAGTTTAGTTTTATTTATGAAGCTAAATATAGAACAAGTAAAGAAAAACCTGAAGATATTAATACTGAAAATATGATTTTGGATTTTGAGAATAATACTTCTATTTTTAGAGACTCAATGTCCAGAGATGCTGATTCCTTGAAGCTCATTAATAAAAATGGAGGCTATAGAATGGGGGTTGAAAATCAATTTTATATTAAAAAAGATATCACTAATAAAAAAATAGGAAAAATTATTACTTACTTAAGAGCAAATTATCTTCTCCCGATTGATGAACAATTGAATTGGAAAATCTTACCGGAACAAAAAACAATTGGAAAATATAAATCACAAAAAGCAGAAGTTAGTTATGGTGGTAGAAACTGGATTGCTTGGTTTACGACAGAATTGCCTTTTAATGATGGCCCCTATATTTTCAATGGATTACCCGGTTTAATCATTTCCATTGAAGATACAGAACATGATTACTCATTCAATTTAATACAGGTAAAAAAAGGCAGCAATTGGTTTGATGTAAGGACAAAAACCATTACAATCGACTGGACACAATATGATCAGCTAGGAAAATCATATTATAATGATCCTTGGAATACCAAAACCGGCAAAAAAATTACATTTACAGATCCTCAGGGAAATGAAAAAGATATGAATGAAATGATCAGAGAAGCGCAAAAATCTATTCTTGAAGAAAATAATCCTTTAGAGTTGAATCACAAAATCAATTATAAATAAAAACTTCTGCCGGAATTGGTCACTAACTCTGGTGTACTTTTGTCGGAATATTCATGAAACCCGTAAAAATCAAGTATAAGGAGATAAAGAGGTTTTAACAGGACAATAACGGAAATTAAATCTTTATTAAATGATTTACTCAAACATGAAAGAGAAAACCTACAGTAGTAATTGGGAACTGTTGCCTGGTGTTGGATTAGGAAGAGTGGCTTTTCTGATGAGCAGATTACAGATGAAAGTCTTTGATGATTTTTTTGTCTTCTCGCGATGTTGAAGGTGGAGCCTGATATTTTTAATTAGCTGGCATCTTTTTGAAAATATGGCCTGCGGCATCCAGATCCAATGCATCCATATCCACAAGCTTTAATGCCTTGACCATGTGGAACGTGGTTGTTTTGTACTTGAGGAAATGCTCCGTTTTCAAATGACATTGGTAAGCCTCTTGGTCTTTATACATTTCCAATATACGTACCTGCGTCGGATTGTCCTTCTGGAACATCGGAAAGATGGCAATTACTCCTTTTTCAAGGCTGACCGATGCCTCGGCTTCGACCTCTAGGGACATTTTGTATTCCTCCAGATACTGAGGATGAATTTCGATTTCTGAAATACGTAACATCATTTCATGTTGTTGTGCATGGGCGGTATTATTCACAAAAAAAAAGGCTATAATCACCGGAGCCGCCCACAGTGACTGCCTGAAGAAATTACTATATTTAAACATATCATTCGACATATACTATTTATTAAAGATTTTTAATTCTTCATTTTTAAGAGGACTGCCCATACTGTTTCAGCCCTACGGCTCTTTCAATAATATTGAACACTTCCACTAATTATTTTGGTGCCCTTATCAAAAAGGAAACCGACTATACAGCAGGCAAGAATATCTGCAGCAAAATAATAATCCTGAAAATTGGTATCAATATCGCGGTTATAACTATAATTAGCGGGAATTTAGACGTTCTTCGGACTGCTGTTTTCTTGAAAGTATTTTTCGGACTAGATCAGCCTGCGTTTTGCTGATAAATTTTTCGGTCAGTGCAGCAACTTGGTCCAATTGGTCTTCAGTGATACCGATATTCATCCCCATACCTATGTGTGCCTCCAGCTGAGGCTCTACACCAGTCATAGCGGCTAATGCTGAAATGGTTATAAGTTCCCTCTGCTGATAGCTTAGTACATCACTTTCAAAAATATCAGCAAAAAGATGTTCTTTTAAAAACGCATCTATGCGCGGAGCAAACGAACCAAAACCAGGCGCAGGTTTTGCCTGTGGTGTTTTAGTCAATTGCTCCAAAACCTTTCTGCCTTGTTCGTATTTATTACTTTTCTGATCATTTTCTGCAAATTCTTTACCGGGCTTATCCTTAATACCTCTGGTTTTTCGTTCTTCGAGCACACCTATAAGTGTACTGATACCATTCAGGCTTCTTGGAAAGCCACTATAGGCATAGAGCTGTACTAATAATTCTTTTATTTCACTGACAGTAAGACCTGCATCCAGGCCACCATTCAACTGAATTTTTAAATTTTCAAGGTCTCCAATTGCGGTGAGAGCGGAAATTGCAACGATACTTTGCTGTTCTTTATTTAAAGTATCGGTTCTAGATTGTGCATTCATTGTATTTACATTTAAAATAAGGCTCAAAATAATTATCCATTGGCAAAAGAACCTGTGATATTTCATTTTAATAATTATTTGTTATTAACCTGATTGTATTCACTATCTGTAACAGGTTTAAGCCAAGTCACATTTTCATCGCCCCTATAGTTAGTGACTGCAATGTGGACCATCTTACTGTCTGCGGCTGCTCCGTGCCAGTGTTCAAGATTTTCGGGAATGTTGACAACATCGCCTTTTTTGATGGATTGGGCAGGTTTCCCTTTTTCCTGGTACCAACCTTTACCCTCAGTGACAATTAAGACCTGCCCTTTTGGATGTGTATGCCAAATAGTCCGTGCACCTGGTTCAAAAGTTACGCTGCCCATCGCGAAATCATTGTTTTTATCTTTCGCCAATAATGGTTGTAGAAAAGCATTTCCGGTAAACCATTCATTTGATAGTTTTTCCCCTTGGGGAAATAAGGAAGAATCAAGTTGTGTTTTCATTTCAATATTATTTGTCTGTTTAACTTCGAAATTTTTATTACTGTTGCTACTACACGAAATCTGGATCAGCAGACCACTTGTAATGAGCATTATCGTTTTGAATTTTATATTTCCTATCATATCTTATATTCAGATGTAATCTCTACTTTTTTATTGCTCTTCAATGCGTTCAAATCTAACGTTATCTATAGACCCTGAGATTTGAAATGCCTCTTCACCGTTATCTATGTTATCTATATGACCAATTTTCACTAGACCTTCCGAATAGCTAAAATCTTTGTAGAATATGGCAATATTACCCCAAGGGGCATAGTAGCTTATATCTCCAACTGTAGGCTTAACACCCGCTGGCGCACCTTGGATAGATAATTTCTTCGCGGGGGCGAAAACTTTTTCTGTACTGGCATAATCCTGCAGTTTTACAGTAAAGGGTAATAATGCGATGAAGTCCCTTGTGGTGGGATTATCGTCTAAAGTTGCTGTGAGGGTGTGGTCCCCAACTATTATTTTAATTTTCATATTGTCTGCTTTTTTTACGGTTTCATTTACTCCTTTATAGGGTCGATTATTTTTACTGCAGCCATATAACTGAGTGATCGACAAAACAAGAAATAAGAAGTATACGTTTTTTAATATATTTGTTTTCATCGTTTAACTTAATTTTAAAAGTTAGTTACCCAACTTACAAGATAACCAAAGTTACATCGAGGGCACGTTGTTTACTTTATATAAATCACGGAATTGTTTACCAATTTCACCTATTTCTAATCAATTGTATCAATATAAGTGCCTGTTTGCTAAATTTGTAACATAAAAAATTAAGTCATGGACAAGGTAGAAAGGATTGATACTGTGAAACAGTATAACAATTACATTGGTGTAGATACATTGCATCCTTTGGTAAGTGTCATCAACTTTGATGATGTTGATCCTATTCAATACTTTAAAAGATATATGGGTATATATGCCGTATTCTTAAAGGATATAAAATGCGGTGATATCATATATGGATGCCAGCCCTACGATTATGAGGATGGAACCCTGGTATTCGTTTCCCCAGGACAGGTATATGGTATCGATAGCAATGGAGTCATGACAAAACCCTCGGGATATGCTCTTGTATTTCACCCTGATCTACTCGAGCGAACTCATTTAGCAAAAACAATCAAGGATTATACTTTTTTTTCCTACGAGGTAAACGAAGCCCTGCATGTATCTAAAAAGGAACGAAAAACTATTGTAAACTGCCTGAACGAAATTTCAAACGAAATAGAGCAGAACATTGATAAGCATAGTAAAACAGTGATAGTATCAAACATAGAACTGTTTTTAAATTACTGTATGCGCTTTTATGACCGCCAATTCATTACGCGCAGCCATGTGAACAAAGACATTCTCACACGATTTGAAAACCTGCTCAACGAATATTTTCAATCGGGAAAATGTGATACAATGGGGCTTCCTACGGTAAGTTACTGTGCCGAAGAACTGAATTTTTCTGTTAATTATTTCAGGGACCTTATAAAAAAAGAAACCGGACATACTCCTTTAGATTTTATACAGTCCAGGGTAATTGAAGCAGCGAAGTCATTGATTTTCGGAACAGACAAAACCATCAGTGAAATTGCATACCAGTTAGGATTTAAATACCATCAACACTTTACAAGGCTGTTTAAGCAAAAGGTAGGGGTTTCACCTAATGGATATCGAAGTGCGAATTAGCTCTAAACTTAATTCATGCATTTAAAAATCCTGTCAAATACGTTAAATCAATAAAATGACGATAATATACCGTACAGCCAAGTAGATAGTTTTATTAATGCAAAAAACACTTGAAATAGGGGATAGCCTTTTCTACTGCAATTGTCTGTCCGGTGACATGGCTTACAATAAGTTTTTCCAAGAAAAGTAAATATTTAAAATAATTTATTATTTAGTGGTATAAGGTCATTTCCTGCTATCGAATAATAACCGTATGGTTTGAAATTGACACCGATGGAATTTACGGGAACATTACCTTTGAGTAGAACTTTAGTATGGTGCTGTCCTACCAAGTGAATGTCAAACTTCGAATGTGGATAAGTTTGATCTTGAATAATATGTTCATATTCCCCGCTATAATTCCATATTAGAATCTATCGACCCGATGGAATAATAGTCGCTTGTTCTCTATAAATTAAGTATGTATTTTTAATTTCTGTCACGTATTTTCTTCTAAATTTTGCTTTTCAAACATATTATAATTTTATTTCTTGAGCTTAAATAAATCGAAAGAATTATACTGGGGATCGTAACCCGTTAAAAGTTTAGTCTTCTGAATGTCAAGTCGTTTATACGTATTATTGGAAATAGCATTTAATATTTCAAATTTTATGTTTTTAGATTCAATACATAGATGAAGGAGCTGATTTAAATCATCGGGATGCAGATAGGCGCTTAAATCCCGAGCATTCATTTCTGTGAAATCTTCCGGGAATTCATAGGCTCCAATTCTAAGACATATTGCAGTTAGGTCACTGCTGAAACAATGGTAGGAAAGCAGGGCTTCTCCAAAACATTTAGAAACACCATATAAATTGCCAGGCTTTATAGGCATCTCGGTGTTAAGCTGAACGTCTTTTGGATAACCTTCTATCGTTTGTGCACTACTTGCATAAATAATTTTTTTACAATCCGCCGCAATAGCGGCATCAATAATATTCTTTGTTCCAATGATATTGGCGTCCAGTAAATCATCAAATGTGGCATCGGGAGTGGCAATACCACCCAGATGAATAACAATATCCACATTTTCACAAGCCTTTATAAGGTATTCCTTATCCGTAAGATTTCCTTGAAAATATTCAATGGATGTATCTTGAATCTGGGGAGGATGGAGATCTAAAACTCTAAATTTATAGTGATCTGAAAAAGATTTGATAAAGTGGCTTCCAATTTTCCCGGAACCGCCAGTAATTAATATTTTGTTATGCATAAGTATTTTTTTATGAAATTGTATAAGAAGTGTAAGATATTGGGATAGTTGCAATTCCACTGTCATTGCCCGGATCAGACAAAGGTTGCCAGTGGAAGAACTATAAAAATACTTATCTATGTTCACATGCAGATGCTACATGTTTCAATTGTTTTTCCTCTTCATTTTCTGTACTATTTTTAGGAAAGATCATAAAACTCAGAATAAATGTTACTGTCAAAAGTAAAACACTTACCCATAGAACATACTGAACTCCGTAATAGGCACTTACTATCCCTCCGAGAAACGCACCTAAAGAAATTCCAATGTTAAAAGATGAAGTCAATAAACTGTTAACAAATTCCAATGCATGATGCGGAACAGATTGTGTGGTTCGGATATTTGAAACCAGAAATCCTCCGGTATGGATCATTCCCCATAGAGATATGATGAGGACCATGGGCATAAAAATTCCCCCAAGATAATAAGCTAGAATCTGCACTGTCACCAAGAGTATTAAAAATAATCTTGCAGTCACAAGTACATTGCGATTCAAAGCTATTCCCATAAGCCAATTCCCTAGCGTTCCCATACCACCGAAAAGGAGCAGCATCATACTGATCTGGGCACCATCCATCTTTGTAATCTGTTCAAGGAAAGCAGTGAGATAGGTATAGCTGGCAAACATTGCAGCTAGCGTGGCAATGCTGGAAATTAGGTTGAGCCACAAAAGAGGACTTTTCAATATGGCTAGCTGATTTTGTGTGGATTTTGTGTTATCTGCAGGAATAGAGGGGATGAAGAGCAACAGACCAATAAAGGCAATTAAACTTATTGCACTGCTAAGAAAAAATGATGCCTGCCAATGATGGAAAAGGTCCACAGCATAGGTTGTCAAGGGAATACCGAGCACCGTCGCTAAGCTTAATCCCAACATTACTGTCGATACTCCTTTTGCTCCTTTTTCCTTGAATGCAATGGCGATAGAAATATTCCAGAACAGAGGATGCAATATTGCAGGTAATATTCGGGCGATCATAAGCATCGTAAAATTGGTGGAAAATGCAGAGATTAGGTTAGAAAGGACAAATATGCTCATGACCAGACACAGCAAGAACTTGCGGTTTATTTTGGTTGTAAATGAAGTGATAAAGGGTGAAGACACGGCCACAGTTATTGCAAAGGCACTAAGCAGCCATCCTGCGGTATCGATTGATACACCGAATTGCCTGCTAATAGTGGGTAGGATACCAACTATCCCAAATTCAGTGGTAATAATGCCAAAAGCTCCCAGTGCCAGGACATAGATTGATGTTTTCATGAATGCTTACAATTTTGATGTAGCAAATTTGAACAGAAAAATTTAAAAAAATCAGTATATTTTAATGATAAATGGGTAGTTTTGTCCTATGAAAAGAGAGAATATAGATCAATTGGTAAAGGTAGAATACCATCAGGCCGCAAACTGTCCCTTAAAAGACAGCCAATTCTCCTTTTTTCAGATTGTCTATGTTATTTCAGGAAAAGGGTTCCTTAAAATAAATGATAACATTTCTTCATACAGTAAAGGCAGCCTGATTCTCATTACACCAAATGACCAGCACTATCTGGAAATTGTTGAAAAAACAGATCTTTTGCTCGTTAAGTTCAGTGAACGGTATGTAAAAGAGTATAAGTGGAACAGTATTAATTCGATGGAATGTCTGTTATATGGTGCTTCCTTTTTGTCTGGATGTATTTTACAAAATAAACCCGACATCGTTTTGGTTGATTCAGTCGTAACCTCACTGCTCCATGGTCTGAATCATCCTGACCTCTATCATGAGGAACTTACTCTACATTACGTAAATGCATTGATCGTGATAGCAGCCAGAAATATTTCAAAGATGAGAGCGGAGAATGTGGCTTCGAATGCTGATAAAAGAGTACTGGATATTATCAATTATATTCAGGGAAATATCCATGATCCGGCATTGTTGAAGGTCTCTGCGATATCTCAGAAATTCGGGTTTTCTGAAAGCTATCTTGGGAGTTACTTTAAAAAGCAATGTGGAGAAACCGTACAGCATTTTATATTGAATTATAAAATGAGATTGATAGAGCATCGACTTCTTTTCAGCGATATGCGTATCAATGAAATTGTAACCGAATTTGGTTTTTCAGATGAAAGTCACCTCAATAAATTTTTTAAGAAGCAACATCATATGAGTTTGACGGAATTCAAAAAGATGAAAAGGGCTAAAGTACTGGCTTGATGGTCACCCTGTAATATTTAGGTTCCGTATATTTGTGGAATGGGTAATGTCTTTGAATGAATTGAAGAGAAATATAAAATGTTATCCTACTAATATCTATTGGTTATCATTAGAGTTCACCAGGGGGAGGATCAAAAGAATTTAATGGAGAATGGAATTAAATATTTGCTTTTGTCAATAAATTTCACTATATTGATACATGAAAAAAAGCGAAAATCAAGGTATAACACATGCAAGTAAAGTTAACGAACGAACAAGGGCTATGGAAGTTCTTGAAAAAGCAAAGCAAACACAAGGGAAAATTACATTCCTAAGGCAAGGGGCTGGTAGAAACTTTAAACCAAAAAATGAAGAGTCCTAAATTGATTAGCTTGTATTAGAAGAATAGTATCCTTGTCTATGGACAAAGATGAGCTAGAAAAAACACGTACTCGAAATACTAACAGCTAAACACATCCGTATCGGAGATCACAACGGTAATCTATTCAGCGATTTTAATGAAGTTTCCTCTGGTTGACGGCAAAATAAAAGATTGAATTCCAAATAAATCTTTTATTTAAAAAGCAATGCTCTCTGTATTTACAGAGAGCATTGAATACTTTTAGTTATATTGTGAATAGAAAAGGTGACTGATTGCAGCACTTGCCGATGCTCCTGCAGCTCCTGCAGCAACCCCGATCGGGCCGCCTACAAGTCCGCCAAAAAATCCTCCGGCAAAATCCTGAACTCCAATGTATCCGACAACTTGTTCTCTTGTAGGAGGTCTTCTTGCCACGACATCATTCGTTGTATCAAGAAGATCTAAATATGCAGAACCCTCTTTAGAAGACCATAATTCTACCGAACTGATTAAGATTGAAGAACAGTCTTTGTATAACTGCAATTCTTTCTCATCCAGTTTCGCTTCTGAGACTCTTTTGTTAAGGAATTCTTCATAATTCACATTATCATTTTTTAACAGATAATCGATATCTTCTCTCAAAACGGCATGCAGATCTTCCGACATTCTGTCTTTAACTGAATCAATAACTTCGAAAGGACTATTGAAATTTAAGCCCTGTGCAAAAAGTTCTACATTATCTTTTCCATAGGTGTCAATAAATCCCTGAAGAACAACCTCTTTCTTTTGTTCTGCTGTCATATCCGGAGATATTGTAACATTTCCCATAATAGCTGTAATCATTTCATTGTGAAGTTGACCATAATTTTCCATAATTTTTCTTTTACTTGTTTTAATATTAATTTTTTACGATTTGGAGTAATCAAGAGTTTTAAAAGTGCCTAGGATTCTCATTCCCTTAATTACTGAAGCAAAGATAGTGGCGGGTAGCGACAGAACTCGTCGTGTTATATTTTCTTTGAAAAAAAATGAAAAAAAGTATAGTTAATAAGCGCAAAAAATATCACGAATTAATTGCGCAAAAAAACCGTCATAAGACGGTTAATAAAATTTTTTTAAGAATTTAATTAGGCTCGTTTTTATAGGTAACTCCAATAAATCTTTTATTTAAAGAGAGCATTGAGTTGAGAACTAAATTTAAACAAAAATAATTCATTTATGTGTAAAACGAAAGGGCCAAATTCGTTACTATAAATATTCAAAATCAGAGTAACCGAATTTTTCAAAACCTGGATGGGAAGATACATTGTAGTTAGCTAAATAAGACTTATACAATATTTGAACATCTTGTGAGCAAAAAGAGTTATAATTAAATTGATGAATTATTTAAAAGGTTACCCTGATGAAAGACAGGATCTATTCTCTTCTATGTGAAGAAGTTTAAAACCAATAATGAAGGTTTTATACCTGTTTATAAAAAAATTACGGTTTTCGGAAAACGAATTGAATTAAGTACGAACCGTTTCATTATATTAAATCAATGGTCCCAGGAGGGCAATTGTTTAAATTAACTGTAAATGATGCAGGTTTACATCAACTGCTGCTGTAGCATGTCCCTAGTGAATAATGGATATCAAACCAAAATAAAAAGGTGAAAAATTACTATTAAAAGAATCCGGACTTTTTTCTTGTTTTATTCCGCATGACAACCAGTTCAGCCATAGTCAATAACGATCAGGTCAAGCTGGACATTGTGCGGGTCGTTGAAAGTGAAATGGAACGTATTATACGCACACCAGGATTTACAGCATTTGGCGCAACAGGGATAAAAATCAGGAAATGATGTCACTTCACACCACCATTCTTTCCCACTTTTCCTCAAATAGTTTTTTAAGTCGTTCCAACTCATTTTTGTATATGGTATTCTTTCTTGTTCCGAAGTAAAGCGTATTTTCCCAAGGTTGGGTTCCTTGCCAGACCAATTTGATTTTTCCGTTATCCAGTGCCTCGTTACAAAGAAAGTCCGGCACAATAGAGAATCCCTCCTTGTCGCTAAGGCAACGGATGATAGAGCTGATATTGGGTACAATGTAGTTGGGGCTGAAATCAGGATGCTCATTAAAATTCTTCGACCAAAAGTTTTTCAGGTGTTCCATATCGCCTGCTGTACTGTACCATAATTGTTTTTTGAGAAAATCCCTTGCATCGGTAATAGCACCGTTTTCCAACAACGCCATTAGTACTGAAGTATCTGTATTGCTTCCCGCAATCAATACTATCTTTTCTTTGGAAAAGGGTTCATAAACGAGATTTTGTTGATTGCCTTTTTGTGGTGTAACTATCATATCCAGCAAGCCGTTGTCCAAATCCACCTGCATTTGCGGATAAAGCCCGAATTTGATAATCAGGTTAAAAGGCAGGCTTGCCACGTGTTCTTCCAATGTGTACTGGAATGTTTCAAAGCACATTCCTACACTGATGGTTGACCTTTCCGGTTGCGAACGACGATGGAAGTGCTGTTCGGCACTTTCCATCTTTTTGAGTGGTTCGAGGATAAAGTTGTAGAGGATTTTACCTTTTTCGGTAGGAACCATCTTACGAGGCGAACGGTCAAATAATCTATATCCCGCATAATCTTCTAACGAATTAAGATGCAGGCTTACCCCCGGTTGTGAAATAAATAGTTCCTGTGCCGCCGCAGACAGTGTGCCAGTTTCATATATGGCTCTAAAAGTCCTAAGCCATTCTAGGTTCCATTGCATATCTATCATTTTTATGATACAAATGTACAATTTAAGTTATTTGTATGATAGAAAAATATGGTAGAAGTTTGCAGTATTAAATCATTAATATGATAATAACTTAATACACGTACAATGGATAGACGAGATTTCATTACAAAGACCTCTTTAGGGGCATCTGCACTGGCTATTCCGGGTTGGGCTGGAGCGGTAGCGAAAACAAAGGAAGAACAAACACTCGGTTCAGCTAAAGGTTTCTGGCCAAATAATTCCCGTTTAGCTATTTCCATATCCCTGCAATTTGAAGCTGGCGGTCAACCCATTTCAGGGGCGGGAGGATTGATACCCGAACCTATTAAAAAAGGCTATCCCGACTTGGCGACCAATTCCTATTTCGATTATGGTGTACAGGAGGGTATTCCACGACTGCTGGATTTATTTGATAAGTACGGTGTCAAGGCAACTTCATTTATGGTTGGTAAGGCGGTGGACAACAATCCTGAATTAGCCCGTGAAATTGTAAAGCGTGGGCATGAGCCTGCGGCACATGGTAAAGAATGGGCTTGGCAGTATCATTTATCGAAAGATGAGGAAAGGGAATGGATACGGAGCGTTAAGCAATCCATCGAAAAAGCAACAGGCGTTACGCCATTGGGATATGACTGTTACTGGATGCGTGGAAGTGTACATACATTGAGTTTACTCCAAGAATTAGGCTTTATCTACCACAACAATGATTTGAGCCGTGACGAGCCATACCTACAACAGTTGAACGGAAAGCCATTTGTAACCATGCCTTATACCATACACATGAACGATATAGGATCTTATGATTTTTCGGGGTTTTCGCCTGCGGACTATGAGCAACAACTGAAAGATGAATTTGACCAACTGTACGAAGAAGCGGCAACCCAAAGGCGTATGATGCTGATTAGCTTCCATGACCGTATTTCCGGTCATGCTTCACGTGTCCGTGTAATAGAGCGTTTTCTAAAATACGTGGCACAACATGATGGTGTATGGTATGCCACCAAAGGCGAGATTGCAAAACACGCTTTGGCTACTCCTGATATTACACCGCTTGTAAAGCGTGATGTTGCCGAAAAAAGCGGTCTTGCAGGTAATACGAATTTATAACCAAAAAAAATCAGTAACATGAAGAATATTATCATCACATTGTTTGTCCTGTTCTTTGGGAGCATGGTTATTCCGGTAAACGGACAAACTTTGGAGAAAACAGGTGAAGAAAAAACCGCCCATATCGTATTATTCAAATTTAAGGATGGAACGACAGCCGAACAGATACAAAGTTTGAAAAATGAAATCCTGAAACAGAAATGCATTATTCCCGGACTACTGGAAATTTCTTTCGGCGAAGACTTCACAAGTAGGGCAAAAGGCTTTACCCATGCGGAAGTAGCGGTATTCAGGGACAGAAAATCGTTAGAAGACTTCAACACGTCTGACTATCACCAACAGTTAATCATTACGCACATCAAACCTGTGCTGGAAGATATTTTGGTATTGGATTACCAACAAAAGAAATAATACATTATGAGTTCAAGACGAGATTTCATTAAGCAGAGCAGTTTGGTCGGATTAAAAGGTACAATAAATTGGAGGATGTGTTCAAAAAGTGGGTGACAGGTATTCATTCCCTCAATTTTAGGGAGAACATGCAGTAAACAATCAGTTGTGGAAAGATATCTTCTAAAAAAATCAAGCAGATAAGATAAAAAAATTAAAATGAAAGAAATGAAACGAATTGTAATAGCCTTTATTGGCTTGGTAACAATACTGCATGTAAGGCTTTTATATGCACAACAAGCGAAATTTAGTCATGAAAGGTTAGAAAGAATAGATGCAGTTGTTAATAAACACATAGATGCTGGTCATATCCCCGGAGCTACGGTACTCATCATCAAAAATGGAGAAGTTGTTTACAATAAAGCATTTGGCTATGCCGATGTGGAAACGAAAAAAACGATGCAAACGGATAATATTTTTAGAATTGCATCCCAATCGAAAGCTATCACAAGCCTTGCTGCAATGATGTTGTGGGAAGACGGTAAATTCTTATTGGATGACCCGATTTCAAAATACATTCCAGCATTTAAAAATCCTAAAGTATTAGTTAGCTACAATCCCAAAGACGGAAGCTATACCACGAAACCCGCTAACAGAGAAATTACTATACGTGACCTTTTGAGGCATACATCGGGTATAGCTTATCCAGCTGTTTTCAGTGACCCGACAATGTGGAGTATTTATGAAAAGGCCGATGTTCCTTCTGGCATTGGTACTACAAAATCAACTGTCCGGGAAAAAATGGAGTTATTAGCAACACTGCCTTTGCAACATAATCCGGGAGAACGATTTACTTATGGTCTAAATACGGATTTGTTAGGGTATTTGATTGAAATATGGAGTGGGGAGCCATTGGATAGGTTTATGAAGAAAAATATCCTGACACCATTGGAAATGTATGACACATATTTTCATATTCCCGAAAAGGAACAACACCGGTTAGTTAGTCTATACGAGACAACAATGGAAAATAAATTGATAAAAGTGAAGCATCCTATATACGAGGGTGTAAATGCCGAGTTCCCGAAACTGCAGGGAAGCTATTTGTCTGGAGGAGCCGGATTAAGTTCTACAATGGCTGACATGGCAAAATTCTATTCGCTTTATCTGAACAAGGGGATATTTAAAGGAAAAAGGCTTATCGGCAGAAAAACGGTTGAATTGATGCTTACGAATCAATTGGGTGACCAGGTTATTATTTCTCCATTGCCACCACATCCCGAAAACTTTCAGTTCACATTAGGTGGCTTTTCGGTCGTAACCGAAAAGAATATGTATCTGTCAATTCAAAGTATTGGGTCGTTTGGTTGGGGCGGCGCGTTCAATACACATGGCTGGGCTGACCCGAAAGAGGGAATAATAGCACTCCTGTTTACGCAGGAATATTTATCTCCTTGGTATTCTATCGGCGAAGAATTTCAGACGGCTGTTTATCAAGCTATTGCTGATTAGCTAAGGGGTCATATCGCGAAGATGTGCTAGCTATTAAAGGTGAGCAGGAGCAGTTTCTATCATTGGAAGAAATGAAACTACTAAACGAGCAGAAGAAGAAGAAGAAGAAGAAGAAGAAGAAGAAGAAGAAGAAGAAGAAGAAGAGCGATCTCATCTTTGAAGATCTTGAGTATTTATGATTGGAGCCGTGGCAGATATGGAAGTCCTCGAATAGTCAAAGAACTGGAAGCAAAGGAAATGAGAGCTTACATTGTTTTGTTGCCAAACTGAGAGAACGTGACCTGAAAAGTATTGTAAACATCTCCTGAAGGTAGCGGAGTGAAGTATCTTGTTGTGATGTACAAGATCCCACGATTCCCCGGGATGAAAAAGCGGGAAATAATAGAATATTTACTGATTATACAACCTAAGAATCTCCACCAATTCGGGTATGGATCGTATTTTCAGCTTCTCAAACAGCCTGTTTTTATAAGTGCTGATCGTCGATGAATGGAGATTAAGCTGATTAGAAATTTCTTTGAGGGGAAGACCTTCTGCAAGCTTATTGGCAATTTGCAATTCCCGGTCTGATAGCGCTTCAAATGGTGAGTTTTTTGTCGTACCATTTATTGATTCTAAGAACATCGCTTCTTTTACGTTGTCACTTGCATATCGACCAGTACTAAGCATCGCCGTCAAAGCAGCTTCAATCACTGCATTGGAGCTTTGTTTGCTTAAATAACCACCGGCACCCATCTTTAGATAGCGCATTGCATACAGCTCTTCATCCTGAGAAGAAAATATGAGAATTTTTAAGTCGGGTTGGTGCATTTTTATATAATCAATCGCTTCCTGAACAGAACCGTTAGGCATATTGACATCCATGATGGCCAGATCCAATTCTTCCTTCAAAATTACTTTGTACAGTGATTTAAAATCCTCTACTTCAGAGATTATAGCATCAGGTCGGAGGCGTTTTATGGTTTGTATTAAACCCATCCTGACGATACCATGATCGTCTGCTACAATAATACGAACGTTTACTTTTAAACCCATTATTCTATAAATTTACGTAAAGGGAAACCGTAGTGCCTTTATTTTCAGCGGAAATGATTTGGATATTTCCATGCATCAAGGATACAAAATTTTTTACAATTTTCAAACTCAATCCAGCTCCTTTCTCACCAGCAGTACCTTGGAATACGGGGTTATCATAAGTGAAGATCGTAGATAAATATTTTTCATTCATTCCTGTTCCGAAGTCGATCACAGAAATTATTAACTGATGATCTTCTGTAACTTCCTGCAGGTGAATGTCGTGCCCAGGAAATGTGTATTTCACTGCATTATCGAGAATTTTATCTAAAACATATTCTAGCAATAAACGATCGGTTGTAACAAATGCATTGGGATCTCCTTTAAAAGAAAATTTAATGCTTTTTTCTTTTAATTTGGCCGCATATTTTTCTTCAAAATGGTGAAAAAGATCCATCACCATGATTTTTTCAGGTTTAATCTTAAATTCCCCATATTGCGTTTTTAACCAAGAGGTGCTGTCCTGAATGGTTTGCAAATTCTTCTTGGCATCGCTTTTTACCTGAGGCAACAACTTAAAAAAATCTTCCTCACTTATGGTCTTTTCTTCCAGTGCTTCTATAAGCCAAAGAAAATTTCCAAACATTTCCTTTGAATCATGAGACAATATCGAGATCAGTCCGTTTTTAAAACTGATTTCATTTTCCAGTCTTTCGATTTTTAATTGTAGTTCGTTGATAAGGTCACTCATAAATTCAGTATCAAAGCTTTAAAAAATCTGCTACAATATTTCTTTAAAGCATAGTTTATTATTTATTTTCTTTCATTTTCTATACCAAACCATTTTTGAATCATATCAGACAGGGTTTGTTTTAATAAAGGTTTGGTTAAAAAATCTGACATTCCGGCTTGCAGACATTTTTCTTTCTCACCAGGCAGGCTCCCTGCCGTTAGTGCAATAATAGGTATTTCAATGTTTTTTTCCAAGGCTCTTATTTTTTTTGTTGCTTCAATACCATTGAGGTGAGGCATCTGAATATCCATTAAAATAAGATCAGGACTCTCTTTTTGATATTTTTCAACTGCTTCAGTGCCATCTTTTGCCTCGATGATCAAAGCTTGAGGAATAATATCCTTTAAATAAGTTTTGGTAAGAAGTAAATTAATAGCATTATCCTCAGCAATTAAAATTTTTATTTCGCGTTTATTCACTTCATTTGCTGCATTTTTTATTTGCTCCGGTTTTTTCTTTTCAGAATTCTTTAAGGTGGATAAAACCTGGTACATCTGTTTCATACGAATCGGTTTTATAAGTCGATTTTCTATTTCTAATTCGTCACATGCATCCTGTAAATTAGTGTCATCGGACGAGCTGTACAAAACAATATACGGTGCCACGTGGTTGGCATCGGGAATAATATTTTTCATTTTTCTAATGGTTTCAATGCCATCCATAATAGGCATATGATAATCCATAATGATCACATCGAATTCGGACTTATCCATGATCAAAAGCAAAGCCTTCAAACCGCTATCGCATTCCATTACTTCGATATTTTTTCTTTCCAACATCCTTTTCAGGATTTTCCGATTGTTTTCATTATCGTCTACAATCAAAACGCTCTTAATATCAGTTAAGCTTAAATCATATTCCTCTTCCTCCGTGTCGAACTGAATATCAAAGAAAAAATCGCTTCCCTTTCCCTGATCGCTTTCGACTTGTAAAACACTGCCTGCAAGTGCTAGGATTTGGTTCGAAATGGCGAGTCCCAGACCAGTACCCCCATATCTTTTAGTAATACTGCCATCTACCTGTGAAAATGCGTTGAAAATTTCCGCCTGCTTTACACTGCTAATTCCAATACCTGTATCGCGAACTCCAAATCGGATTCGTTTTTTCCCTTCTCCTAAATCATCTAAAACTTTAACATATAAAACAATCTCGCCTTCCTCGGTAAATTTTATAGCATTGCTCAAAAGGTTGACGAAAACCTGTTTTAAGCGCATCTCATCAGTCCATATATATCTAGGTATGGTATCGTCAATATCGATGAGCATTTCTAATTGTTTTTTAGTATTACTGTACGCAACAATATTGCAGGCTTCTGAAACCAGTTCTTCAATCTCTACTTTGTCAAGATTTAGCGTAAGTTTTTGCTTTTCTAATTTTGAGAAGTCCAAGATATCGTTGATGATGCTGTATAAGGATACGCCGGATTGGTTGATGATTTCCAGATACTGTCTCTGCGTTTCGTCCAGATTGGTTTCCAGAAGGAGCTCTGTAAAACCGATAATCCCATTTAACGGGGTTCTGATCTCATGACTCATATTGGCTACAAACTCTGATTTTAGAGCATAAGCTTTTTCTGCTAGTTCTTTTTCTTTACCCAAATACCATTTTGACGCTTGGTCCAAGATCTTATTGACGAACTCTTCCTCTGCTTTATCCAAGTTTTTATCTTCCCTGCCAAATAAATTTAAATGAGCAATCAGATTGTCCTCAAGACCAGGGATGGGATAACTTCTATGAAATTTAAATTCCTTGTTCTTAAACTCATAAACTGAAGTCTGATCATCCAAAAGAAAGTGAGGATTCTGAGGATAGATCTGGTTGAGGGACGCATCACTGGAACCGAGAACATAAACTTGTCCTTCCAAGGCAATACTCATGGTACAAAGCTCCATGTTAATCATCTTAGAAGCCGCGAACACTAAGAAATCAAAAGCATCGGTATATTTTTTTTCGAATGCATTTAATTGAGCAATATAGTGTTGATCAGGCGATAGATTGCCATTAATGTGGTCCATAAGGAAGAGTTTTTTAAGAAAGTATTGTTAAATTGCCGTAAAGCTATAATAAACATTGATAGAGTAGGTGGTATTTTCCTTACCTACCAAACTTTGGGCACCCGCAGGTGGTATGGTGTATCTTATGTTCAATCCCCGGTCCAAAACTGGTGTTCCGTTAAAAAGTATTTTTTGGGGAGTTTTGGATAAGGGAGCATTTACAGAACTTCCATCCACGCCAATTTGTAATATGTTGGAATTGATGTCGGTCTGCAGGCCGCCTTTCTTGAAATAATTTTCGTCCGATTTTACATAAAGCTCAAAACTTTCATTATTGGACAGAATAATTTGATTTGGGATCATTTGTGACTGACCATTGGTGTACTGGGCAGCTGTATTAAAATTGAAGTTTACATTCCGCCCGGAACTGGGGATGGTGATCTCCGAGAGAGGAAGCACCTTTAACTGAACAGCCGTATTTTGCAAGCTGTTAATTGAATTATCTGTACTTGAGGCATTGAAGTTCAGTTCAAAAGTATAAGTTCCAGCTTCAAAAAAATAGTTTTTAAAATCGTCCGCAGATACGTTAAGCTCTGGGGTAAAGCTGTTTCTGTTTCCCGCTACAACACTGAGATTAGCAGCGGAAAAATTCTGAAAATTGGCAGATAAGGCTTTGGTCGTGAGGGTAGATCCATTACTGCCCAATTTCATGGTTGCTATATTTCTGGTTCCTGGAACACCTTTAGAAGAAGTGAACTGAATATTTGTGGCAGCAGTTTTCGCCCAAAAATTAAAATCAACCGTATGGGCGATTTCTGTATTCCCCAAATCCCACACCCGCGTGCTTGTATTGCGGTAGTCATTTAAAGAAGATATTTCTATGTATTTTGTTAAAGATGTTGTGATCCATCTGATGGATGAAGGAATGACTAAAATTGTTTTAAAATTATGGGGTGTAAAGTCATTATAATTCTGAGTGATATCCATGGAATAATTTCCGGCCCGGAAGGCGTTGGCAGTAAATTGTGAGGCAGGAATTTTAAATGTAAAATTGATATTTCCCCGGTAGAATCCTCCCCCAAAAATAAGGGAAGCGGGCGGTTCAAACCATTTTATAGCGCTTGTGCTGAACGACTGGAAACCTGGTAAATAACCTGAAAGTCCAGTAGATGGCAGCTGCCCGCCCATACTTTCTAACTGCCACAGAAGAGTGGAACTGGGTAAAGTAAATGAGGAAGAAGAATGCGTAAAAGTTGGCCCGGACACAGAGGTAAATGTTGGAGCTGTTGGGATTAATCCCAAAAAGGCATAATCCCAGTTTGTTCTGTTGGTATTCATCATTACCCTTGTAGGTACTGAGGTAAATTCACTCCTGTTAAAAATATTATTTTCCGGAATCGACAGGTATACATCCTGAGCTTTCGTGACTGTGGATCCGCAGAATACGGTAAAAATTCCTATTAAAAAAGCCTTCATCTTTTTCATACTTTTAAATTTAAAACTTTTTCACCTTAATGGTAGTGTCTTTCTTCTTATATTCAAAAACCACGGTTTCTGAATACCCTTCTTTTGTCACCTTAATGGTTTGGATCGGTTGTGTATAGCTGTATTTGTCATTTTCAATATAGAGGTCATATTTTCCATCTTTCAGGAAAAACTCAAACTCATTTTTTTGGTTAACCACAGCGGTATAGATCACGCCATCTTCACTTTTTGCGTACACCACAATTCCGGTTACATCCGTTTCCAAAACATCATAGGCTTGTTTGATCTCTGTTAATTTCCCACTTACCCTGATGTTTTTTACCAAGCCTACTTTGCGGTTGATATTGTTATTTACCATAATTACAGGATCCATCATCAACCGGGCACCCGCACTTTCGTTCACCTTCAGGGTGTAAGTACCTTCAGGCACATTCTGAAAAACTACTTTTCCGTTCTTATCTGTCAATGCAACAAAATTGTCCAGTTTCACTATTTCATTTGCAAGGACCGATTCACCGGCCTCCAGGAGTCCATTGAAGTTTTTATCTTCAAATAACTGGAACGTCACTTTATGGTTTCCAAGGGCCGTAGCTGCGGTAAAATATTTTTTAATCCCGACTCTGAACTGATAATAATTGCCACTGCTTGCATAAGCAGCCGTAGATTTATAACCGGAAAAATTAAAATAACCTGTGCTGGACCAGGAAGGTGAAATCTTATATTCCAGATTACCGCTCACATTGCTATTCAAGTTTTTATAAAGTTCCGAATAGGAAGTTCCGGCTGAAAAAGATCCGGTCAGATTATTGCTCATTATCTGGAAATTATACGAGGCATATACATTGTAGTTGGCGAAATTACGGTCTGCATTGTAATAAGAAGTTAAATCAAAGACATTAGTTGCGTTCCATTGGGCTGTTCCATTGAGGGAGAAGGATTTATACCTGTAAGATAAAGTTGTTTTCAGACTGTTGAACCAATCGGCTCTATCGTTCGCTTTTGAATAAGAATATTCCGCCGTCCAATTCAATCCGTGAGCACCAAATGTAGCGCTTATGTTGGTCTCCAGCCGGTAAGAAAAAAGTTCCTGCGATGTGTAAAAATTGGCTGTTTTTTGCCTTTCAACCTTTGGAGACACTAGAAAATTCCACTTCTTTAAAGAAAACTGGTAACCTGATCCCAAAACTTCTGTACTGTTGAAATAATAACGCAGATTAGCGTTATTCCCAGGTTGGATGGGCTCACTCTGGAAACTCAGGAACTCGGGGTCTGCCTGCGAATTCAGATATTGTATAAAAACGCGCTGAGAACCAGAAAATTGGCGGCCAATCCGCTGATTTGAGATAAAAGATCCCCTTTTGATCCCTGCATAGCTTTTGGTGGCAAAGGAATTAACAGACTGTATATCCCATTTTCCTATTTTTCCCTCGTAATTGGCTCCCATTAAAGCGCCTTCGTTTTCATCTCTGTTTGCAAGGCCTTTTTCGTGGCTCAGACCCACTTCCGTGCGGATGGTATGTTTATCGTTAATTAAAAATGATGTTGTCGCGTTTGCCACCTGCGTATCTACGTTAAAGCGCGGATCATGGTCGAATATATAGGACACTTTCCCATTGAAAGATTTAGCATTCCCAAAACCATATTTTGCTCCCACCATGGTAGATCCTTGTGTTTGTTGGAAATAAGTTCCGTACAGATTATAATTATTTTCCAGCGCAAGAATCTCAATCTGATTATTTTCACCCAATTTGGTAGAAACTTTTCCCCCTCTTCCGAAAACCGGGTAATCGTAATCGTTACTATTAACATTTCCCACCCGTAATACGGTATTTTTTCTTTCCAGTTCCAGCCAGGTATCGTACAGGTTATAACGGCCGTCTTCAAGATAGTAATCCGCACCTATATTGAAACGTGATTTCAAATTCTCAGTCACCCGAAATGCTGTGTTTCCCCTCAATTGAAGATAATTGAAACCTGAACTGTTTTCATTATAGCTAATTTCCGCAAAATTACTTCCGCTCACCGTTTCATTTCCACGGGCAATTTGTCTGTTGTGCGATAAAATAACCAAGTAGAGCGTGTTGCTTCCCACGATTTTATTATCAAGCAGGTCTGTGACGATAGCATTAATATTAAATTCCGGATAAAGCGTATTCTGTTTTCTAACCGCAATTTTAATCTCAACCGTTTGTTTTTCTAAACCTTCCAGTGATAAGGTTTGTTGTTTTGGCGTCATTTCCAAGCCATCAGGAATCGATTGTAAATCAATCTTAACCGTTCGTTTACTATAGCCCTGGTTTTCTACAGTCAGCATAATTGAGGATTCGGGTAGAGCAGGGTTAATGAAATTTTCGTATGTGGCCGTATAAATTGCGATGTTTTTGTTCTCGTCTTTGTCGACGAAGAACGAGGCGCTTTCAGTTCTGGTGACCGTTGGGGTGGTGTACGAAATCTGGAATTTGATCTCATTGGATCTCAGTTTCATAAAATCCACATTGGCAATCAGTTTCACAGGAAGATTTTTAGACTGACCCGCGCCTAAGGTAAAGTCATTTTTGGGATAGAAAAGCAATCCCGGGTATTTTTCCTCAGGTATGATATTCTGAATGGTAATTGCTTCAGAACTTTTATTCTCAATGATCAGGAAATCAGTAAAAGTAGAACCCTTCTCAATAGCTACATTCTCATTTTCAAAATGGATTTGAATATCCTTCTTTTCCTGCGCAAAGGCCAATGAAAAGTGCAGGAGAACAAATGCAAAAGATAAGATTGTTCTTCTTAGGATTGATATCGATATTCCATTCTGTGGTTTCAAGACTTAATTTTTAAAATTTAAAGTTTTTTCGCCTACGCGTAAATCATTAGATTCTGCCATTTTGATAATCGCCACGCCAAGGAAGTTCCCTGAAATGTTCTCTGGTAAAGAAAATTGAACGACCTGATTGGTATCGGGAAGCATGGAAATGGAAATTGCGGGTAATTTTATTTCCTTACCACTGTCTGTGTCAGTTAGTTCAAACTCAACGGTGGCGTCATTGATGGTGTTTCCATCATTATGGATGCTTACTGCAACTTTTCTTTTCGCTCCATTCTCATTACTCACCTCTGAAATATTGGTAATATCCAAACTTTTTACATGGTTCCCCGGCGGAGTATAAAAGATGTGAAGTCCCACCTCAAATAAGGTGATGATACCAATACCATTCTGAATACGTGCCTTATCTGCCTGCTGAGGAAGTTGCGTGAAAAACAACATGCTGTTTGTAACGGCAGACTTTGATGCGTTTGCCGGAATCTGCATGGTTACTACAATCTCCTTTGTACTTTTCGCAGGAACTGTTACAGCGTTTTCTAAGGTGGATATCCAAGAGGCATTGGAAGTTTTTGAACTGCCTGCATCAAGATAAACCTTATTTCCGTCTTCTTCTCTAACCCAATCTTTATAGTTGAGATTAAAAACATAATCCTTATCCGAGCTGTTTTGAAGCGTGACTGTCTTTGTCACTTTTTCTCCTGGATTACCGGTAAAAAACAAACGTGTAGGCGACATAGAGATACTTTGTGCCAGAATTGAAGAAGACCCTGTGAGGATAAAGAAAATGAAAAGGTGAATAAACTTGCGCATGGTGTAAATTGTTTAAAATAAAAGATTCCCAAAACTACTGAAAACGTAACAAAAGGAACCTTTACAAACTAAAAAATTTTATTATAAAGCAGTCGCGGTATAAGTTACTGTTTGCGTATAAGTTCCGGCCGGTTTACCTAAGATATCAGAAGAAGATGATTTTGCCGCTGGAATAGTATAGTCCAGATTCAGTGTCAATGCACTTCCAAGCGGGGCGTTTGATACTAAAGTTTGATCCGTTGCAGATAAAACAACAGCACTTTTTGTTCCGCCCATGGTTCCGGCAGCTGTAGCTGCTTTGATGGTCAACACATTTACAGGGATTAAGTTGGTTCCGTTCATGAAATTAGCGCCTCCTGCTTTTACTTTAACATTAAAGTTCTTCGTTGAAGTAACTTTTAAAGAGTTGGCCTTAGTAACCGTTTGATCAGAGTTATAATCTGCTGCAGTAGCATAGTTAAAGTCAACCGTATTACCAATTGCAGTACTTCCCGCATCGATAGAGATTACATCGTTCAGGGTAATGTTTACGGTGGTGGTTGCCGTAGTATTTTGAGCCTGGACATTGTTAGTTCCTAATATGATTGCTCCAAAAGTTAAGGCTGCGATTACGATTTGTTTTTTCATGACAGTAATATTTAATTTTTTATTTTTATTTAATTGTTCTCTTTGTATACTGCAAATTTACAGCGGCAATAAAAGTTTCTTTGTAGTGGAAAATGGAAGTGTATGTAGTAAAATCACTACAGGATTATTCATTTGGTTTAAATAGAAAAGCCCTCAATACTTAGAAGTGTTGAGGGCTTACATATAATTGATGTGTTTTTTTATAAAGCTGTTGCAGTATAAGTTACTGTTTGCGTATAAGTTCCTGCCGGTTTACCTAAAATATCAGAAGAAGATGATTTTGCCGCTGGAATGGTGTAGTCCAGATTCAGTGTCAATGCACTTCCAAGCGGAGCGTTTGATACTAAAATTTGATCCGTTGCAGATAAAACAACAGCGCTTTTTGTTCCGCCCATTGTTCCGGCAGCTGTAGCTGCTTTGATGGTCAACACATTTACAGGGATTAAGTTGGTTCCGTTCATGAAATTAGCACCTCCTGCTTTTACTTTAACATTAAAGTTCTTCGTTGAAGTAACTTTTAAAGAGTTGGCCTTAGTAACCGTTTGATCAGAGTTATAATCTGCTGCAGTAGCATAGTTAAAGTCAACCGTATTACCAATTGCAGTACTTCCTGCGTCGATAGAGATTACATCGTTCAGGGTAATGTTTACGGTTGTGGTTGCCGTAGTATTTTGAGCCTGAACATTGTTAGTTCCTAATATGATTGCTCCAAAAGTTAAGGCTGCGATTACGATTTGTTTTTTCATGACAGTAATATTTAATTTTTTTTTTATTTAATTGTTCTCTTTTGTATACTGCAAATTTACAGCGGTGGTAAAAATTTCTTTGTAGTGGAAAATGGAAGTTCATGTAGTAAAATCACTACAGGATTATCATATGGTTTAAATAGAAAAGCCCTCAACACTTTCTAAGTGTTGAGGGCCTACATATAATTGATGTGTTTACTTACAGTGCAGTGGCAGTATAAGTTATTTTTTGCGTATAAGTTCCCTTAGGTTTTCCCAGAAGTACCTTTGATGCTTTTTCTGCCGAAATAGAATAGGCAATATTTAAAGATTGTTTTGCCCCTGGACTTGCGTTACTTACCAGGACTTGATCGGTTGTAGATAAGGTGACCTCATTCAGGGTTCCCATTAAACTTCCGCCCGCTAATGCCTTTACCTGTAATATATCTACTGGAAGTACATTTGCGCCACTTACAAAGTTTGCGCCTTCAGATTTTACTTTTACATCAAAATTTTTGGAGGAAATGATGACTAAACTGTTGGGAACCGTCACATTTTTTGATGAATTATAATCTTTTGTGCTTCCATAATTAAAGTCTACAGCGCCTTCTGAAGCAACAGTGCCTACGTCCATTGCAATAACGTCTGCTAAAATAATATTTACTGATGTACTAACCTGATCAGAATTTTGTGCCAGAGCGTGGTTGGTTCCTAAGGCAATTGCTCCCAGGAACAGAGCAGCGATAACGATTTGTTTTTTCATGATAGAATAAATTTAAAGGAACTGTAATAAATGCTGTCATTCAAAATTAATTATACTAACAAATATCATTAAAATCTACTCTAATCTAATAACATTATCTGACATGAGCAAGCCTTTTATTGTTATTTATTTAATTAATTGTCATTATAACGGTTTCAATAATAATGGATTGGCTATTATCAAGTGATTTTTTGATTTACAAAATGCTTCACTATAGTTTAGATGAGATAATGGTAAAAGCTCCTGAATTAAATCAACTGGAATAAGAAAAGAGGTGAAATTAGTTTAACTTTTGTGTTTTTGATTCCGGATTTTTGAAAGGAACTGAGTAGTAATGGTCAATGGTGAAGATGAGATGAAGAAAAACAATCAGGATAGCATACAAAATGATCTTCATAAATTTAGCAACTCTATCTTTAAAAAACTTAAATTGTATTCACTTTCCAATATCTGCTGACAAATTTCTAAATTAATTTGTCATTTTTATAAAATGACCTACTTTTAGTATTTTATTACAAAAATACTGTTCAATGCCGAAAAAAATCATAAGAAATCTTCAGATAGGGGTAATAATTTCTTTGATACTTCTGATTGCTAGTTCCATAGCATCTTATATAAGCATACATAAGCAGATGGAAAATAGGGAAGACTTCTTAAAAAGTAAGGAATCTATAAGCTTAGTAAAAGATGTCTTAAATACTATTTTAGATGCTGAGACGGGCAATCGGGGATATCAGCTTACCGGCCGGGAAAATTTTCTTGAACCTTTCAATAAAAGCAGGAATGAATATCCGCTGCATGTTTCTAAGAAAGATAGACTTAATCTTAGAGATAAAGATCAGATTCATATCTTAAATGAACTGCTGCATACTTCAGAAATGATGATGAAAGGATATGTCTTGCTTATTGAGAATCGTAAAAAGGGAATATTAATGAGTCCCGAGGAACTTGTACAAAACAAGGAGACTATGGACAGATGCCGCATGCTCGTTCAGAAATTTGTAAAACACGAGGAAGTTCAACTTGCCATAAAAAATGAAGATCTGAACAAGTCTTCCAAGTGGACTGTTTTATTCATCATCTTTTCTGCCCTTGCAGCCATTGGTGTAACCATTTTTGTTTATATACAACTAAAATCTGACCTTATCCGGCGTGGCAAGTTAGAAAAAGATCTGTTTTACACTAAGGAAATGCTTGAGGAAACAAGCTCAGTAGCCCAGGTGGGAGGTTGGGAAGTCAATATGAAGACCGGAAAGTTCTTCTGGTCTCAAAGTACAAGAGAAATTCACAAAATAAAAAATAATCCCGAGCCTACTTTTGAAAATGCCCTTGGATTTTACAAAGGAAAAAGCGGGGAGAGGATTAAATATCTTTTTAACAGGGCAATACAACAAGGAATTGCTTTTGATGAGGAGCTTCAGCTTTTGCGTGATGATGGTGTTACGATCTGGGTAAGAGTAAAGGGTATTCCCGAATTTGAAGGTAAAATCTGCAAAAGGGTTTTCGGAATCATTCAGGATATTGACGCCTTTAAAAAAATGTTTCTGGAGGTTACCCGGAAGGAGGCTATAATGCAGTCTTTTGCCACTGATGTTCCTGTTCCTCTGGCCATGTTTGATAAAGACCTTAACTATGTTGCTGTAAGCAGCAGATGGAGAGAGGAATTTAGTATGAATAATGTAGATCTTATCGGTAATAATCTATTCGCTATATCACCTAATATTCCCGAAGAAAGAAAAGAGATTTATGAGAATGCGCTGTTGGGAAAAACGTACATCAATGGTGACTTTAAGCTACAGGTGGAAGGAAAAGAAGAAATTCAGCATTACGACCTTAAAGTCGGACCTTGGTATCTTACAAAAGATGAAGTAGGGGGTGTCATTATTTCCGTACAGAATATTACAAATGCTGTAAAGATAAATGAAGAATTGAAAAATGCCAAGGAAACTGCAGATATAGCCAGCAAAGCAAAATCCGAATTTCTGGCCAATATGAGTCATGAGATCAGGACTCCTTTAAACGGAGTTATTGGTTTTTCAGACCTTCTCCTCAGAACACCGCTGAATGAAACACAGATGCAATATCTGAATTACATCAATGAATCAGGGGAAAATCTGCTTAGCATTATCAATGATATATTGGATTTTTCTAAAATAGAATCCGGAAAAATGGAGCTTTTGATTGAGAAAAGTGATGTTTATGATATGCTTAGCCAGGTCATAAATGTTATTATTTATCAATCCCAGAAAAAAAATATCGAGCTTCTTCTCAATATTGAGCCGGGTCTTCCAAAAATACTTTTTATTGATGAAGCAAGGTTAAAACAGATCTTGATCAATCTTCTGGGAAATGCTGTGAAATTCACAGAAAAGGGAGAGATCGAGCTAAAAGTGGAGAAATTGCGTATGGATGATACTACTATTGCTTTGCGCTTCTCGGTAAGAGATACGGGGATCGGAATCCCTGTTGAGAAACAGAAATACATTTTTAATGCCTTTACCCAGGAAAACAGTTCCATCAGTAAACGATATGGTGGCACAGGGCTAGGGCTTACTATCTCGAACAATATCCTGGGATATATGGGAAGCCATTTGTCGCTGAGTAGCGCAAAGGAAAAAGGTTCTGTATTTTTCTTTGACATTGAGATTCCTTACGAGATTCCTCAATTGAGAGAGGAGGATGAAATAACTATTAAAACGGCCTTAGTGGTGGATGATAATGAAACCAATAGGATCATTCTTGAGCACATGCTTACTTATAAAAATATCAAATCCACCTTGGCTTCTAATGGGATGGAAGCCCTGGAAATCCTGTTGAAAGGTGAGCGGTTCGATGTGATCCTGATGGATTATCATATGCCTATTATGTCCGGATTGGAAACCATCGATAAAATAAAAGGGCTGTTCAATCAGCGAAAAGAGATTTCTCCATTTATAATACTTTCTTCTTCATCTGAAGAGCTGGGCATACTAAATTCAATTAGGAAAAAAGAAAATGTACATTTACTGTTGAAGCCTATCAAATCACATGATTTATACAAAACCCTAAAAAAGGCAGATCAAAGTAATGCAGTAGAAATTAGTAAGGATCGGTCTGAGAAAGCTTCGCATTTATTTGCATCAGAATTAGAAGTCCTTTTGGTTGATGATAACCTTGTGAATATGGTCCTGAATAATAGAATAATGAAATCTCTGGCTCCCAATATACATCTGACGGAAGCAGTCAATGGGCTGCAGGCTTTGGAAGAATGTAGGAAAAAGCAGTTTTCCCTTATCATGATGGATGTACAGATGCCGGTAATGAGCGGTATTGAGGCAACACGAAATATTAGAATGCTGTCGGGATATGAACATATACCTATTATAGGCGTTACAGCTGGAAATGTGCTGGGTGAAAAAGAAAAGTGCCTTGAAGCCGGAATGAATGACTTTCTTCCCAAACCTATACGGCAGGCAGAGCTTCTTGAAGTACTCAAAAAATATATTGTCACCTGATATTAAGTTTATGTTCTAAATACTATTCACTCTTTCTGAGTATACTGAATGTATATTTAAAAAACAGGGGAATTTTAAATTTTAAGCTTTATTTCTTTTTATAATTTATGCCATGGATTTTTTTAATCATATTAAAACAGTAATCAGTATTATATTAAGCTTGGGGTTAGGGAGTTTGCTCAATGGTACTGTGAAATTTATCCAACATCCCGGAAGAACAAAACCTTATTGGGTCCATTTATTATGGGTACTGTATTTATTTCTATTGATGATTCACTTTTGGTGGTGGGAATACGGTCTCAGAGATGTAAGAATATGGACGTTTACTGAGTATATATTCATCATCATGTATATTATCCTCTACTTTACGTTATGTCAGCTTCTATATCCATCAGATGTTAAAGATTACGATGATAATTATAAGAATTACTTTTTTTCAAGAAAGAAATGGTTTTTTCTGTTGCTCATTGTGATTTATTTCATTGATATTTTTGACACTTTAATTAAAGGACCTGTTTATCTGGAAAAGCTAATGCCATTATACGCAATAAGAATGGTAAGCCATATTTCATTATGTGCCCTATTTGCATTTCTAAAAACCCGCCGATCAGGTTGGTATGGAGGTATGGTAATGTTTTTTATCTTGTTTGAATTGTATTTTATCTTTGACAAATTTTATAATGATTAACTTCTCTGGGTAGGCTTTATGCTTCATTTAAATCTATTAGTTCTCCCAAGCAAAATTCCCAAAAAAAGCAAAAACGTCAGCTTCATCATTCAATGAATAGAAATTGGAAAATTCGATAGAAGTATATATTCCAAAAAATTCGGATGCATTTTTAAATTGATAATTATTAAAATCGTAATTCCCATAGTATCAGATACTATATTTTGTAGAACGGCAAAATAGTCATTAAAAACATCAATAAATAATCATTGAAAAGCATCAGCTTATTATCTTGATTTGCTGTAATAAATTACGAAAAGATCACATATTGCTCCCTAAGAAGTCCTGCAATTCCAGGCAAACAATACTACATTTGGTGATATAATCTAAAATAAGTTTTATGAAAAATTCATTAAAGGTATTGTTCCTGGCAATGTTACTCATTCTTTTGAATTCATGTGGTGCTATTGCAACCTATGATGCTCCTCTTGAACCCGGACAAACCGTTTTTCAAACACAAAATGAAAAGCCCAGACCAACAGAAGCGAGATCTGAAAACAACAATGCCATTCCTGAGCCGGGACAGATGGAAATGAAATCCAATACTGAAAATAATAATGACAATATTCCGGAACCTGGACAGACAGAGATGAAATCTAATGATGAAACCAATAGTAATGATGTTCCGGAGCCTGGGCAAACAGAAATGAAAAGCGAAGAAGAGCAATAGTTTCATCAATTGCATTTTAACCTATAAGAAATAATTATGATAAGCAAAGTTTTTATAATAACAGCAGCATTATTATCAAGTGTTTTTGCCCCCAAGGTCACAGCGCAGACTGGAAAACTGTTTTCAGGAAAATTTTCAAGTGAAGGTGATGTTACCGCATCAGGAATCATGACTATGGAAATCTCGCAAACAGGTGCTAAAATAGAAGGAGTATCCAATTACCAAAGTACTGTGGATGATTCCGATAGCGGAATGCTCTCAGTGAATGGGTACGTTAAAGATAATGTTGGCTATATCCGGTTCAGGGATCAGAGGGGAAATGGGGTAGCAGATGGTAAGGTGAGTCTAAAAGATGCAAAAACACTATACTTTAAGCAGACTACAACTTCTTCAATACTTCCTTCTGCAGTTTATCTTTACGGGGAAGGAAAAGATTCCAGTACAGCCAGTGTATCAAAAAAAAGCTATACAGGATCCTATTCCAATGAAGGAGATACAACGGCAAAAGGAATTATTTCATTTGATATGTCCCAGTCCGGAAATAAGATAGAAGGCACAGCAAATTACAAGTCTAACAATGATCAGCTGGATACAGGTATTTTATCTGTCAATGGCTATGTAAAGGGTGATACTGCTTATATAAGGTTCAGGGATCAGAAAGGACAGACCGTAGCCGATGGAATTTTATACCCGAGTGGATCTAATACCGCTTTCAAGCAAACAACATCTTCAAATATTCTTCCTCACGAAGCTATATTATACAGATAATTCATAAAATAAATAAACATAAAAAATAAATTAAAATGGAGAAGTACAAAAAATTTACATTTTTAAAGCAGTACAAAAATACACTACTGATAGCCGGCTTAATATTAGTGGTTAGTTGTGCTCCAACCGTGAATTACATTGGGAAAAATTATAACCCTACTGAAAATATTGATGTATTTTTAGACACGAATGATGTAAAGAAAAACTATGAGGTTATAGGAAAAGTGGATGGTATTTCGGGGATACTGGGTTCAAGCTATCAGGATATCCAGGATAAAATTGTTCAGAAAGCTAAAGAGAAAGGAGCCGATGCCGTTATTCTTTACAATATGGAACAAAGAATCATTGGTTCAACATCATCATCTAATACTGAACACAGACAGTGGATGAAAAATACCACCACATCATCAAGTAATGTAACAGAGGATGTTTTACATGCTGATTTCATCAAATATATTCCGTAATTCCGTTCTTCATGGTTAATTATAATTGAAATTAAAAATGAAATCAAAATTCTTATTAATCAGTTTATTTGCCATAATTATAGCAACAGGCTGCAAGGAAAAAGTAACAAAAGAAATCCCCAAAGCACAGGCTACAGATAAGCAAGGTCATCAACAGGAACCCAATAAAACGGCGACTTCTTCGTCAAAAGAGGATAGTCTTAAAATTGTAGGTGACCACGTGATCATTCCCAATTTCAAGATAGAAGTTAACCTTTCTGATAAGGCTGTAAAGTCATTGCAAAAAAATAAAGAATCAATAATAGCTTCCTTATTTTTCTATGGCGATGCTTCCGATGAGAACTCCTTGCCGGAGGATATTAAAAAAGAATTAGGTCCTAATGGGTTAAAGCTTCTCGTCTATGATATGGAAAAGATAGATATCAATCAATCAAATGAATTTGAGATTACCAATCTAAGCTTTCCTAAAAAATTATACGATGCCCTGTCCAGCAAAGAAATCTATGTTAATATCAATGTATTCAGTGGGAGAAGGACATTTAAGGATAATATTCTGGACATGGAGTTTTATGATTCCAAGCTCAATGAGATTATTTCTCACAGTAGCTTTATCAATTTAAATGGCCGGCTTTTGACAGAGGATAAGAATTAAAAAAACTTGTTATTTTCAAGCTCTTCCTTTTGGTTTTAACCGTCAAAGGAGGAGCATCTTTTATAGGCCTGATTGAATCAAACTAAATGATATTATTGCAGTTTAAAATCAGGAATGCTTTATCACATTATCTTTTCTCAGATTATTAATAAAATAAGAAGGTGTAACCCCCGTTTCTTTCTTAAAGGTAACAGCAAACACTTCCCGTGAGGAAAATCCACAAACTTCCGCTAAATAACTTATCTTATATTCTCTGTAAATAGGATCTGCACAGAGTTTATTAATGATATAGCTTATCCTTAATTCATTAATATAATTGTTGTAGCTCTTCTCTTTATATTGCTTTATTATTTCTGAAAGATACCTGGTATTGGTACTCAGATCATTGGCCAGAGAGGTAAGGCTAAGGTCTTTTTTAAGGAATTTTTGAGACTTTTCAAATTTTTCTAATTTAAGCAGCAGGGTTTTGATGGTCTCATCAGTAATGTTAATGCTTCGGTCTATGGCAATATTCGAATTTGAAGCAGTCGTATTTGATGCTTTTAGATTGGTGATGATTGATTCATATTTACTGTGCAGTTCTTGCTGTTTTCTCTTCCAGAAAAACCATCCGGCAACCGAGAGCATAATAATAAGCGCAGATATTATTATTAATATTTTCTGAATGTTGCTGTTATGAATTTCACTTTGCGTCTCCACGATTTGTTTTACCGGAGTATTTATAGTTTTCTTCTCAGCATTGACCAGACTATCATTCAGTTTTGTATAGAGGTTCATGTATTTTTTTGAAATTTCCTTTTCACCCAGCTCTACACAAGATTTAAAGTACACTTCATAGATATCTCTGCGGATGTATGGGCTACTGGCTTGCTTTTCTAATTTTTCTGCCTTTTCAGCATAACTTTTAGACTCATTGTATCTTTTCTGATCATAATAAAGCCATGCAAATTCATTTAAGGTGGCAATTTCAAGGTTTTTGTTTGATATGTATGTTTTATTTTGACATAGTTCCAATGCCTTTGAAAAAAAAGATTCAGCATCCTTTGCTTTCTGCATTGCAACACTTGTCTTCCCTAAATTGATGTACGCCGAAATAAGTGAATAGTTCTTTCTATTTCTAAAATCCTTGCTGTCATTTACTTTCTTAATGGTTTCAAGACTTTTTCTCTGATAATGAACTACAGAATCTATGGGTGCATTAATATGAGCCGAATAACTGGCCAAGCCGATATATATAAGGGATGCCTGATAATATTTATAGTTATCAGACTTTATTTTGGGAACAATATTTAAAGCTTTCCGAAATTCTTTAAGACTCTCATCATTAAAGCCAAGCTCTGTATAGGAAGAAGCTCTAAGCCTGTATGTATTTGATAATATTTCATTATCGTTCAGCTCAATTGCCAGTATCTCTGTGGCTTTGCTCAGCTCTGTAACTTTTTTAAAATTTCCTAAATCATAGTATTTAGCCATCAGAAGATTACCACTTTCCAGCATTCCTTTTTTGTATCCTTCGTTTTTAGAAATACGATAGATTTCTTCCGAAAGCTGCAGGGATTTAGCCGGTTGATCTGAAGATAGCTCTTTTGCCGTTTTTATCTCATTATCAATTTTCGAATGACTGATTAACTGGCCATGTATTGTACCGAAAAAAGCACAAAGGATAATGAAAATAAATTTCTTCATAAAGTTCATATACATTAAAAAAGTAAATGCTAATTTATGACTAATAAATCATAAGCTATTAGAATTAATCATATTTAATCTAAAGAAAAACGCAGCATTACGCTATTGCGGAAAATAATGTTTCGGTGAACAGGTTTTATTTCCAGAGGCAGATGAAATTCCGGGGGAGGATATAAAAAGAAATAATAAATTTTGTCAATAGATGTTTACGTGAGAATACTTTTAAAAAGCTCCTGGAAAGATATTCAAATAATATTGTTCATTTAAAAATGCGTAGGGGTGTGATTCATACAGATTCTTTCAATAACTTTTATGTTAAAATGATGGTAGAACTATTAGTTTTACCACATTCAATCTTCTTCCATTTAAATAAGTAAAGACTTAGCAAACAACTTTTTCCATTTAGCAACACTATTCCTGCTAAGATTAAAAAAAATGGCAGTCTGTTTATTGTTTAGTTTGTTGGATATTTGATATTGTAAAATGTTTTTGATGCTCTCTTCGTCATAGGATTTTCTCTGTTGGTCAAAAATATTGACCTCTTTGCTTTGAAGATTAAAAATTTTTCTCTGAATGTTAATAACTTCAAGAGAAGTTATTATTTCCTTTGAAAGTAAAGGAATAAGTTCTTGTTTTCTTTCAGGAAATTTTTGATCAATAATATCAAGATAAATTTTATTATAGTTTGGATAGTTCATTTCTTTAGAGTTATATTTATTCTAATACATTATGATCTGCATGTTTTGCAACCCATTTATATAAAGTAGTTTTAGGTATTCTGTATTCATTGACAATCTGTTGTTTGGTTTTTTGTCCTGTATTGATCAGGTCTAAGACGAAATCTATAATTTCTTTAGTGTAAATATTTTTTCTAAATTCAGGTAAATTGGTTTTTATAGGTATTTGTGAGTCTGTGGAATCTTGCCTTGCTGGAGGTGCATACAAAATTAGATGTTGTGAGTACAACCTGAAAAAGTCGTATTCTAACAATTTGCTCCATCTTAATAATGAATATGCATCAATGCTTTCAGATTTGTAAATGGCCTGAATTTCATCATCCGTTACATTTAAATAATTGCCGATTCTCTCTTGTGATATCTGCATTTCCTCGACTCTTGATTTCAGATATTCACCAATATGGATGTTCTTGAATTTTTTTTTCAAATTCTGATTCATGACATTGTATTAATTTATAGCGATAAGATCATCATATGGATTAATGATAAAAGACAGGACGGGAAAGACTATAAATGGCAATAGGATGAAGTGGAATAATAATAACAATAAAGGAATCATCAGTCCTTTGCCAATTGCTTACTTTACCGATAAAAAATGTCTGATATTAATTATATCGAATTATCTCAATCTCACACGATCTGAAAAAATATCTTAATAGATCCGTAGGTTTTAGGTTATAAAGAACTTATTGAGGTCATTATATAAAGAATAGGATATCTATTTGTTAATGATAAATACCCGCTGAATCTACTATTTTGTTTTTCAATAAATAAGGTGAGAGACAGCAGGATATTTCTATATAGAATTTGTGTTTCTGAACTTTAAAAAGAAGCCGTTTTTTATGGGGCTGGCTTCTTTTGGATTATTTTACAAACCATTGCAATACTCTTCCTTCTCCACTGTTGAATGAATGTGGAACCAGCTGATTGCTGCTACAGTTAGTTGTTGTAAAGGCAAAATCATCTGACCCTGCATCACATTTACCAAAATGGTGGTTGATCTCTGTTTCACCAAAGAAGCCAAAAAGGTCATTAAAATAATAAGCATTGAATGTCTGCCCTCCAGGGATTACAGTATAATTGGTAGGGTTATTTGCAAATCTTTGGCCGGCATCAAAATGATTTCCGTATCCTGTACCAATATAGGGACAAATATCTCCAGATGTATTAACACCATTGTATACGACTGTATTGCTTGTGGCATCGTAAGACCTACCAAATAGTTTACCAGACGTAGGCACATTAGATTCGTCGCAAGTGCTGGAATTACTTATAATATAGTCATAGCCTGAAGTCGGCTTTATTCTGAAAAAATTATTAACTCCCCAGGTATCGTTCATGTCGGTAGGGTTTACTGTGATTCTCACCCTATAATCTCCAGGATTTACGGCACGTACATTTTGCATAGTAGCTAGAGAAAGTCTGTAATCTTTATATAGTCCGATGTTACTGCCTGTTATATTTGAACCATTAGCTGTAACCACATTTCTTGGTCTATTTTGTGTGAAACGAGCTGCATCACCACTAGATATCTCCATATTATTAGCATTATTTCCATACAGATCAGCTGGTGATACATATGCTGTTTTTTCGGAAAAAGACCATAAAAGGGTATAGCCGCCATTCGTCATATCACAAAGTGTTTTTACAGGTGTAGTATCAGAAGAGCTTGTTTTTATCCAATATTCACCATCTGCTTTACTTGCATCTGCTTGCAAAATCTGATAACATCTGTCTGCTGGATTTGCAAAAGTTCCTAAGGTGGTGTTAAATTTCACGCTGAAAGAACATGTAACAGGCGTTGCACCATTGGTGACAAAAGTGTAAGTATACGTTCCGGCGTTTGTTGGGATACCCTGACCTTTCAAAGTAATAGAATTTCCGGACGTAGTAATGGTCTCTGTTGTTGAGAAATTAACGCCATTATTGGTACCTGTAGCAATAGTAACTGTACCTCCGGTAGTAACCCCTGACAAAGGTATTGTTACATAATTGTTTGCATCCAGAGATTCAACTTGCATATAGGTTCCGTTTACAACGGCACTACCACAATTAATTGTATAGCTAACCTGAGAACCTAGAACGCTGATTGTTTTGCTAGTACAAGTAGTATCTGTTATTCCTTCATACATGAAAGAAATCGTATCTGTTTGTGGTCCGACAACTGGAGCTCCGGAGCCATCTAAAGTAATGCTGAAAGTACCTGTATTCGGAAATACACCGGATTTTTCAAAATAATATCCATTAGTTGTTTTGGCAATAATGGTATAAGTACCGGCCTTTGTTACTGTAATAGGCATTGTAATATAATTATTGGCATTTAGTGATGTCCCTTGCGTGTATGTGCCAAATACTTTAATGCCAGAGCAGTTTACGGTGTATACTGCTTTTTGATAATTACCACATAAACTTAACCATGCGGAATTAGTCGACTGGTAATAATTGTAGCATTTTTCATCTGTGTTATAGATGGTCAATCCGTCTTCAGTAGAAGCTACTCCAATAGCGTCTCTTTGCACAGTTGTAAGACGGGGAATTAGAATTCCTGTATTATTGTTTTTGGAAACTATATCTAATGCCGCTTTAGTATTGGGGGTCGTGGTATTAATACCCACTTGTCCAAAAATTCTTGCATAAACACATAGCAGCAAGAATATATAAAGTATTCTATTTTTCATTTTTTGAGGGGTTAAATTTAGAGAAATGAAGAAAAGCTTTATGCCCTTCTCTTAGTTGTATTGATGTATTTAAAATATTTTTTTGGAGGAGGTCTGATGCTTAAAATCATATTTTTATAAATGACCTTCTTTTCATATATAGATGTTTCTTCAGCAACAAAAATGTTTGCTATTTCTGGTTTTGAGTGCATGTTTGTAGCATCGCTTACTTTTTATTTTGTTTTAACAGTTAGAAGAAAGAACGCAAGAAATAATAAAATAAGCGAAAATATTACAGTCATTAAAATTAACATAAATCAACCTTACCTATTTTTTTGGTTTTAGTTTTTTAGTTTTTCAGGAATTGTAATATTTTGTAAATTAATGTACGCAGAGGGGGTAATGCCAATAATCTTTCTAAATGTTCTTGTAAATGAAGAAGCAGTTGCATAGCCTGTTTCATCTGCCAAATAGCTAATTTTATATTTTCTATATTTCGTGTCAGTTTTCAATTTTTCTACAATATAACTGACCCTTAATCTATTTATATATAAACTGAAGTTTTCGGCTTTATTATGTTTAATAATCACAGAAAGGTATTTGGTATTAGTCTTCAACCGGACCGCTAATTTCGTTTGCGTGATCCCTTTCTCTCTAAATAATTGTTGTTTTTCAAACAATTCAAGCCCTTCCATGATTTGCTTTTTTGTTTCTTCACTTATAAGAAGTGTTTCGTCTATTACTGTCTCTATCTCTCTAAAAGTTTCTTCCTGACTTATTGATAATACATTTAGAATTCCTATTAAATTCTTCTTTCTTATGTTATCCTTTGCATGTAGAATAGCATCAATAAAACAAAACAACAAGAAAGGTATTATCAGGTATATAGGTGGAAATAAAAAATAAAAACTGTTTTTTATTTCTGAATAAATTTTAACAACAAAAGGCATAATCAAAGACACATTTTTCAGATTAAAGGCTGGATTGAAAAGTCTGGCAATATTACCAGACTTTCAGCTGTGTTTCTAGAATCTTAATTACTGTTACATTCTAACTTTTTATTAAAAATTACAAATAAACCGCTAGTATTGATGTTAGATGGTTTAAGGTTTCAAGTTGGGAATTATACTTGCTGACTTGAACCATAAAACAACGGGTATGTGTTAAACATTGCTGAGTAACAAGCAAAATTTATTTATAGTAAGGAATAATTGTTAATGAGGATTAATCCCTGATGTAACGGCTTTTTTAATTGCCCATGCCACTGCATTCAATTCTAATGCTGATGAATAGACAAAAGGAGAACCACTATTATCTCCATTTCCATATTGTTTAGCTAAAGGAACCCCTGTAGCAGTAAAATTAGAAGGATAGGCTCCAAAATCTGTATTATTGGCAGCAGCTCCCAAAGTATCACCAAACATAAAGAAATTATAATTATTGTTATACCAAACTACTGAAGAACCGGGGTTGACATTAGTATGCCCCCAGTTATTGTTAGCCGGTGCTACTTGCACAGATCCTGCTGGAAGGGAGCTTAAAACTATAGTCCCATTAGTATTATTATCTTCACTCCAATACTTTCCTGCAAGGTTACCAAAAGGACCATTCACAACAGGATCAGCGGATAACGTCGCATTAATTACGTAATTATTATCATCATTTGGAAAACTTAAAGGGCAGTTTACTGTACAATTGTTCTGCCAGTTTACGGCTGAACTTGGCAGATTGAAAATTCCTGTCAGCAAAGTTCTTGTATCATTCAGTCCTGCTCCGTCAGAGGTACTTGCATAAATCAGGACACCACCTTTTTTTACATAATCTGCTAAAATAGCTGTTAGTGAGGTACTGTTCGGGGCAGAATAGGCAAAGTATAAAATAATATCCGGTGGATTATTTGTAATATTAGATGAAGCTGTTGTAGCATTATTAGTTGCCCAGATTTCGCTTAATCCAAGTGTTTTCACAATGCCGTTTGGTCCGAAGCTTGCCCCATTGGTAAGGGCGGTCTTTCTAACACTTGACCAGGAATAGGTGCCGTCAATTCCTATCATTCCATATGTCACGAGAGGTAGTGTTACAGGTATACTGGCACTACATGCAGTATTTCCAGAAATAGCATCTGCATTAATGGCTATTGGAAAATCAGTGTTTACCGTTGGCGCACCACTACCTATTAATGTTATCTGTTGAGATCCTGTACCCAAAAAGGTTCCACTTGCAGAGAAACTGATCCCGTTGGTTACAGGAGTTGTTATATTATAAGAACCTGGACTAGAAACACTAATTCCAATTGTAATGGTATTGGAAGCACTAAGAGCCTGTCCCTTTAAATATTGTCCATTCACTACGATACTTGAACAATTAAGTGAATAAGCAGATACAGCCGATTTTACGGTTACAGGAAAATTACATCCCGGATTAGTCATTGTACCTGAGGAAGTTACCTGAAAATTATCTGCTGTTGAAGCTGCCACCGGCTTTCCTTGCCCGACAAGCTTAACAGTAATATTTCCGGTAGAGGTGAAAATTCCTTGTGCTGAAAATGAATATCCGTTCACTGTATTGGTATAGATAGAATACAGACCGGGTTTTGAAACATTTATTATGGTATAAACAACAAAATTCGATTCATTCAGACTATTTCCGGCAATATAACTTCCATTTACAGATATAGTGCTGCAGTCTAACGCAAATTTTGCATTTCCCATTGAACCGCAAAGACTTTTCCATGAGTTTTCATCACTATTATAGTAATTATAGCACTTTTCATCTGTGTTGTAGATAGTCAAGCCCTCCTCAGAATTTGTCAATGCGTTAGCAGAAAGGTTCCATTTGCTATCTCTTTCAGCAGTAGTTAACCTAGGGATGATAAGCCCTTTTGCAGTTCGTTTTCCATTAAAAACTTCGGAAATGTGCAGAAAAGAATTTTCATTCGGTGTTGTTGTATTTATTCCTACTTGACCTCTTACGGAATACATAACAAACAAAAGCAATAAAATACCTAAACGTTTAAAGAAATAATTTTTCATTATATGTTAATTTTTATTATCGCAACAAAAATAATCTACAAATGAAAAAAAACTGTTTTTCCTGCCCCTACACCTACCCTGCACACCAAACAAATCATTGAAAATCAAGCATTTAATCAAAAACCATTCATCCAATCCATAATATCTTTTCCGGGAGGAATATCATACTTTTTCCGTAATCTGTACTTTTGAGATTCCACTGTTTTGAGTTCAACAACTAAATATTTTGCTATTTCTTTATTAGTAAAATTAAAATATAAAAGAGCACATAACTTAAAATCTTTGTCGGAAATTTGAGGAAATGAACTATTTATCATCTGGGTTCTCTCGGGATATACCTCCATGAATCTTATCGTAAATCTTTCATCGTTATTCTTAGCAAGCATCACCACTTCTTCAAAAGCATCATTAATCCGGGACTTTAAAATCTCGTATTCCTTATCCCTTTTCTCTTTTTCTGTATGCAGCCTGTTGTACAGCTCCTGCTTTTCAAAGATAAAGTAAGAAATAAGAATAATGAATAATCCAACATTCACAAAATTTTTAGCCTGATCAATTTTTATAAATCCACCAATATCCTTATTATAAAATAATGAATGGCTAGTGAGAAAAGTGATTAACAATTCAATAATAATAGAAGCCAAGATTATAAAAATAAATTTTTTTTCTGTTTTAAGGTCAAATACAAAAATGACAGCCAGCCCAATAGGAATGTAGTAAAGGTCTACAAAGGTCTCCGGAAATCCGTTTCCAGCATGCAAAAAAATAAGTGCCGTTAATTGTACAAAAAGGTAGGTTAGAAAGGCTCTATTGAACCTGACATTGGAGTAAAGACTCGCTATAATCACCAAAATAAGTAAAAGAAATATTCCAGCAGTCAGAAATTGTTTAAAATATAGCTCACATAAGCCATTGCCAGCACAGACTATGATAACACAGTAATTATAAAGATTGATTCTTTTGACATAATAAGCTTCTGTAGTGGTAAATTGAGAGCCAATATAAAGCATACTTTTAAAAAAAGATCGGTTATACTGTCCCGAAGCATTATATTTCTTTGTAATTCTCAGGGATTCTCTATAATTCTTTATAAAAACAACAATATTCAGGAGTAGATTAAAGCCAAGCAATATACTCCCTAAATAATATAAATAATTTTCTTTCATTTAAGGTAAAATATATAAAATAAAGGGAAAAACCACTAAAAAATTTTATTAATATTAAGTGATGATGATTTAGCACCGGAATAGTTTCGATATAAGATGCCATTGTTTTTAAGTAAAAAGTGCCATCCTTTTTTGAATTGATCCTTTCTAAGGCACTCGTCAATTCCTTTAGTATAGAGTTTTTTTGCGGGTATTTTGGTATTATTGACTGTTTCTTTCTTCCCTTGAATTACTATTATTAACTGTAGGGGATAAAAAATTAAGATGCTGGCTGTATATTCTAAAAGTTTACTGCACCACAGTTAAAAATAGGTATTCCATATTTCCACAATTATACATTTCTTCTATTTTTCTACAGTACGTTCCAGAAAACAACAGATTGGGAAATCTCCAAATTATCTTCAGCAAGTTTTGCCCAAGCCATTTCTCTAATCTTTTTGAATCCTAACTCAATTATTTGCATGCAAAATGCAAAAAAAAATCATGCTTTCTCGGTATATATACTACTCAATTTCAGAAATACACAAAAAAATAACTTTTAAAACAGTATATATTAGAGGTTTGGAGTTTTATATAAATATTGCCCAAATTTAGAATTTTTCTAAGATAATTTTATTTAAGTATAATGTTTTGGAGAAATTTTAGCCTACTTGCACAGCAATACAATAACCAGCTATCATAATAAAATACTGATATGACTGGATTTTGTATTTATAGGTTTAGGATAGTTGTTAAGTTTTTTTACCAATGCCAATAATTGAATGTTTATAATTTCTTTACTGATGATTTATTCGTACTATCTTCATTCTCCTCAACTGTTATAGTATTCTTTTCAACTCATGACACATCTCCCAAATTGCCATCTTCTCAATATTCCAAAATATTATTCAATGCTTTAAGATTTAATGGATAACAATATATTGAATTAGCAAAATCAAAAATAAAAAACAACATATTCCGAATATCACTGACCTGCATAATTCAATACCGAATATGACTTACATAAAACATTGATAAATAACACCATACAAACTTAGACCAATATAAGAAAATAGCTTAACCCAACTTATTATGATTTACTTAGACATATAACTTTGCCAAAGTATAATTTACTTAAACTTTACAATATTGAATATCCATTTTCTCATAAAAAAAATGATCAATATAATACTCCTCTCACTGATGCGTACAAGAATAATGATTCTATAGATGGTCTGTTTGCTACTTTTTCTTTTCATTCCAGCAATAGAGGTAAGAATCCATTATTTTTAAGGAACAGGATTTTCATATTTAGACAAAGTACGAGACTTTAAAATGATGTGTGTTTTTCGGGGCCAACGGATTTGCTCTGTTTGCAGTTCGTAAAGGAAATGCTGAACCTTACATAGAAAAATTTAAGAAAAAGCAGGCTGAATATAGTATAGGTAAATGAATAGTTTATACTAATAACTATATAATATGATATAATTCAGAATAAGTTAGGATCATCCTTTAAATGATATATTAAGAAAATAATAAGGTAATTCAATGGTTAAATACAATAGAGTTTTTATTTATTTAATGCTTTCAAAGAAGGATAAAAGAGGAATTAGATGTTCAACTGGGCTCCTCTTTCCTGACAAAAATAAGCATCATGCTTATGGGGATTTTCATTTGATGTGTATTCTCAACAATTTGTGACCAAAGTTCCTTCTAAATGTAAAGGCTCGAAAATTAACTGTAATTGTTTGAAATGTCATTAGAAGAAAGAGATAAAAGAGCTGACAATTTCCCCAAAATGCAGTGCAAGATGTTCGACTGTTATTTCTCGCTCGAAAAAAAGCCTTAAAATCAAAGATTCTAAGGCTTTTTTTAGTTACCTGGAATAGATAACATTTAACTCAGTATATCACATGGTGCTACACAGATCACCCACGGACATCTTTTGATTCCCGGGGGAGGGCAGCATGCTTGGGAGCAAGTCAATGCTCCACCATTAATATTCTTCAACTGATCTCTTGAAATTTTCTTAAAATTTTTCATAATAAAGTAATTAGGTTAAAATTAAAATTAAGGTTGGTTTCCGCCACCGCAGCCATCGTATGGCATACATTGCCATTTTCCGTTGATTAAGCAGATTTGACCACCTGGGCAATTAATTCCACCTTTAATTGCTTTCATTTCTTGTCTTTTGATTTTTTTTAAATTTTTCATAAGAATAGATTTAGTTGTATTCGAAATTAATGAATTTTAAGCAATATAGATAAGTTATTCTGAAAATATTTCATCTTCGATGCACCTACTTTAGTCCTTTTTGGCTTCATATTTTATAAAACAAGGTAATAAAAAATGATAAAAATGCCTGTTTAAAAGGGATTCAAAAAGAACGATTTCATCCAGATAAAATCTTGTCTTGTGGCAAGTTCGTTTTCATAATTACTTGGTAATTTCGGTTTAAAAGTTTTGATTAACCCAAATCCAAATAATATCATGAAAAATTTATTCAAATCAGATTATCTTAAGTTATTACTGATGATTGTAATTATGACATTTACAGCATCACCATTGTACGGACAAAAAGTAAAGCCTTCTGATAGTGGCTACGTTCCTGTAAATGGCATCAAAATGTATTACGAAGTCTATGGCGAAGGCAGTCCAATTGTTTTATTGCATGGAGCTTTTATGACAATTGATACAAATTGGGGGCAACTGATTCCTGAGCTATCAAAGAACAGGAAAGTAATAGCCATTGAGTTACAAGGACATGGACATACTCAATTTTCAGAACGGAAATTAGCACACGCCACTTTAGCAGGTGATGTAGCCGGGGTAATGGACCATCTGAAAATTGATAAGGCGGATGTAGTTGGATATAGTTTTGGCGGAGCTGTGGCCTATCAGTTTGCTATACAGAGTCCAAAAAGACTGAATAAACTGGTGATCATTTCTGCAACTTATAAAACCAGTGGATGGTTACCTGAAGTAAATAATACATTTAAAAAACTGAAACCAGAGTTTTTTACGAACAGTCCCATGAAAACCGCCTATGATGCAGTGGCTCCTGATAAAACAAAATGGACAAAATTTTTGGAACAGATGATTGCGGCCGCCGGACAGCCGTTCGACCTGGGAGATTCCAATATTTCTAAAATTTCTGCACCTGTTTTAATTATAGCCGGTGACAATGACGGACTGGACAAAATTGAACTGTCAAAAACGTATCAATTATTGGGAGGCGGGACTTCTGCTGATTTGGGAGGCATGCCAAAATCCCAGCTGGCTATTGTTCCGGGACAGGGGCATGTTAGTCTGATGATGCAGACAGCAACGATTCTCGGCTATCTGAACGGTTTTTTAAAGTAAATTAGTATACATCGTAAAATTTTAACTATAAAACGAATAAAATGAGAAAAATAACTGTTTTATCAATGATTACAATGGATGGTGTCATGCAGGCACCTGGCGGTCGTGAAGAAGACACATCAGGAAACTTTAAATATGGAGGCTGGACTGTATCTTACGGTGATGAACTTTTCGGGCAAATCATGCAGGAAGAGATGAAACCGGCTGATTATCTTTTGGGCAGAAAAACATTTGATATTTTTTCCTCCTATTGGCCTCAGCATGCTGAATTTTGGCCGGGTATCAATGATGGTAATAAATATATTCTGTCTCAGACCATGGAAAGTACAGATTGGAAAAATACGGTTTTCCTCAAAAATTTAGATGACATCCAAAAACTGAAGCAGTCGGAAGGAGCTGATATTCAGGTTTGGGGCAGCAGTGAGCTTATTCATCTGTTATTGAAACATGATCTTGTAGATGAGCTCCGGCTTAAAATTTACCCGTTGATCCTTGGTGAAGGAAAAAAGCTGTTTGATCATCATGCAGTGCCGGCAGCTTTTACCTTATTGGAGAGTCAGGTGACATCAAAAGGAATTATTATAGCTCGTTATCAACGTGCTGGTGAAATTGTGACCGGTGAAATTGAAATTTAGTCAGGTGTTTTTTAACTCATCGATTCAGTTATTTTATAATAATGTTCAAAACATACAGTATGAATACAAAATTTGAAGCAGGAATCAATATTGCTATAAAAATTCCGAAAAGCAAATACGAAAAAACGGTTGCCTTTTACAGAGATATTTTAAAATTGGAGGTTGAAGAAAAGGCTATTACCAATCCGACAGTTTCCAGGACACACGAAGTAAAATTCGGGAACAATATTGTATGGCTGGATTGTGTAGATAACTACACCCATTCAGAAACATGGTTACAGCTTACGGTTCCTGACGTAGAGGAGGCCACACAATATCTGCAATCAAGTGGTATGGAAACCTGTGATGAAATTGAGGAACTTCCTGAAAATATGCATTGGATTATGGATCCAGCAGGTACGGTATTCAACTTACAGCAATCCAATAGCGAATAACTTTGGAGAAGGAGTAATGGGGTAGGGGATTTCTTAATCACTTTAGTATTCATATCACTAGCTGTTTGTAGGTGGCAGATATTAATCTAAACATAAAAAGCTGGCTAAAAACCAGCTTACTAGAAAAATCAGATCCCCTCTTTGTTTGGGAACAAATTGTTTCTTTCTCATCATGCACGCTAATGATAAATGAGGGGATTGATTTTAGAGTATGATCTTATTCGAACTGAGTTCAGGATAAAGTCTTTCTGTTTTAGGGACATCGGGAACCATAAGAATAAGGGTACTGAGATCTGAAATTAGAATATTACTGTAAATAATTACCATTCTCTTACTTTAGTAGTTCTCAACATCAGCCAACTCAGGTTATTTAATTGGCGATTTTATAACCATAAAAAGAACTTACCACTACCTGATAATTAGTACCACTGGTTACTGCAGCAGCGGCAGCCATACTTATTGTTTCTCCGGCATTTAAATAGGTGATGCATGAAACATTTGCCCCTACCAGTATGCCTGGATTGGGCTGATAAGATTGTACAAGTATATTATTGGGGGTGGTACCGAAGTTTTTTACAAGATATAATACAGCCCACGAAAAATTGGGAGCTCCCGCAATTGCACCATTATCAAACTGGGTAGAGCCATAAAACATATAATATCCGTTTGTTGTTGCTGTAAACCTTCCGTTCCCGGTATTCATTACATTTCCAGTATTGATTACTGTACCTTGAGGATAATTAATCTCACCGTTGATATAAGGTCCGCTGACTGTAGCAGGAAGAGACTGTCTTGTTGTAGTACTTATTGTGGAAAAAGCATAAGTAGATGCTGCTGCAGGCAGACTGCTGGAGCTGGAGAGTAAAATAAGTTCCCATGTGGTATTGGTCACTGTTCCCTTGCTTATAAAAAACGCATAGTAACCCGGAGGTACACTGACAGAAGATACTCCTGCACCGCTTTGATTGTCAATCAGCTCTGTACCGCTGGCGGCAATAGACAATGTTGCAGTACCGGTATTTTTGAAATGATAGGTTCTTCCTATAAAATTGCCAGCTCCGTTTATAGCAGCAGGAAGACTTAAAGTACCGTTGGTGTTGCCGGTGTAGGCTATATAGTAATCATTGGCATCAACAGGACCACCTGTTGATGTGGCTTTGTAGGTTGCCGCAAATGAACCGTTAACGGTTAGCTTACTGCCCGGATTGCTGGTATCAATACCTATGTTACCGGTTTGAGAATACATCAGACTACAGTTTAAAGCTGCCAGCAAAGGCAGTAAAAACATTTTTTTTCTCATATTTATAAGATTAAATAGCAGGTAAATAAATTTATTGGTTTAATACAGATAGTATATTTTTAATGAACTGCTGCAGGGATGAGGGAATTTGCAGCAGTTCAATTTTTCAGCTTTATGTATTTAGAATCATGGTTAAGAAGTTTTTTAATTCTGAAACTTTACAAAGTTTATATAGAAGCCAGGATTGCCAATATTAAACCCACTTGGCACTACAACGTTGGTTTTGGTAGCTATAATCGGATAAGTTCCCGGTGTTGCAAAATAAAGTACCCGGTTTTGGTCCCGGGGAGACATCATCTGAACATCTGCAACATTACAGTAAGTCCTCCAAATGTCTCCAATTCCATTAATATAGAATGCATAGTCGTTACAATTTGACTGTATAGTAATTCCTGCACGGAAAAAATACCATCCTTTTGCAGGAATTACAACTGAGGTTCCTGTGGCCTGAGTATTTACACCTGTTGTACTTGTAAAGGGATTGGTTAATGTGCCTGTATAGGTTGACCAGTTATTGGCAAATGCCGTAGTAACGGTAGAAGACCAAGTGGCCAATCCATTATCATCACTGGTCAGTACATAGCCCAGCTGCTGAGTTCCATCTTTGATCTGTAATGCGCCATTGGTAGTCCCATTGTCTATAACAATTTTAGAATTGGCAGCTCCTGCAGGAACAGTAGTGGTTCCGATCAACACTTTTCCGGTTCCATTGATGCTTAAATTATTTCCGGCAGTAGCAATATTGGTTGCCTGGGAAAGTGTGCCTCCTAATTTAACATCAGTGCCTGTGATTGAAAGACCATTGCTTGCTGTAATTGAAGAAGAGCCCATTGAGACTTCCCACGTAGAACTGGCACCTGTAAGTCCTGTATTGATCACCTGTGCACTTTGATTTGGAGGAACCGTAATACTTGTATTTCCATTAATTGTTTCGGGAGCTGCGGAATTTACCGTGACTGTAAAATTTGTATTATTCTTGATTGTATACATTCGCCCCTTAAAATTTCCACTTCCACTAATGGCTGCAGGAAGATTGAATACCGCATTGGCGGGACCGTTGTAAGAAACATGAAAATCTGATGAATTTAAATTGTAAGATGTCGTACTTACAGCGGTATAATGGGCTGCCAAAGATCCATTAATATCTATTGTAGATCCTGGATTCGGAGTGTTTATTCCCACATTTCCCACTTGTGAAAATACAAGGGAAGAGGTAAGAAGCCCTAGTATTTGTCCTAATTTTGTAATTTTTTTAAGCATTTATTCTGATTTTAATATCTTACTTTAATTATGTATAGCATAATATTTTCACAATATGCTGTACGATTTATTAATTTTGGATTAAATAAAATTTAAAATATTGTTAATTTATTTATACTTTGGTTACGTATTTGGTATATGATTATTAATAATGTAAAAATATAGAAATACTACTACAGAAACTAGAATGTTACGTAGAATAAAATAAAGGATGATGTAGAAAATTTTCTACATAGAGTAGTTGGACAAACTTGGCTGAAGATCAGGCAATATAAGTTTGATAGAGCTTAATTAGGTCTGCTAAATTTTTGGTTTTAAGTTTGTTATGTATTCTTTTCTTATAAGTGCTTATTGTAGGCATCTGGATACCCATTTTGTTTGAGATTTCTAAATTGCCATTGCCCTGCACCATTAAAATAAAGATTTCATATTCCCGCACAGATAAATTCTTGATAGAATCAGCGGGAGACCGCTGTAGCAATTGCTGTACGATAGATGTCGGATAATAAAAGCCATCGGAAAATATTTTACTCACAGCATCTGAGATCTCCTCAGATTTACTAAGTTTACTGATGTATCCATCGGCGCCTTCTCTTATATATTGTACCGCTATTTCTTCTTCATAGGCTGAAAATATCAGTATTTTTATGGCAGAGTCCAGGGCTTTAATTTCGGAGATCATTTTTTTATTTTTGCTTTCCGGCATATTGATATCCAAAATGACAAGGTCATATGGGCGGGTGGAAATTTTTTCCAGGGTTTCGGGGTAATCTTTAGCTAGGTCTATTGTGATATTTGGAACCCTTGACTCTAAAATCATACTTGTTCCTACCAGTACAATATCGTGATCATCAGCAATGAGAATATTCTTAACCATTTTTTTTGTTTATTAAAATCAGTTTAAAGGAAGTGCCTTTTAATTTGTTCTTTTCGAAGATAATTTTACCTTCTATCATTTGCAGCAGTTGCAATACGAGATGAAGTCCCATTCCATATTTTTGCAGTAATAGCTTTTCATTTTCAATGTTATCCTGAAGTTTTGTGTAATATTCTATTTTCTTTTCATCCATTCCGATACCAGTATCTGTTAGTGATAAGATAATGGTCTCTCCTTCTATATTGCTTTCCACAGTTATAGAGCCATTCTTTGTGAATTTTACAGAGTTATCCAACAGGTTGTGGAAAATTGCGGACAATATATTTTTGCTGATCCATACCCACAGCGTCGGGTCAACATTGTTTATAATAATGGTATTATTGGTTTCTGCAATAGCATGAAAAAGCACTTTTTTTTCTTCTATCAGCGTATGTAAAGAATACAGCTCCGTTTTATCAGACCGGTGGTGGGAATAAATATCCGCATATTCCTTTAAGGTAATGGTAAAGTTGTACAGTTGATCTGAGGATTTATAAATAGAACTGAGAACCTTTTCATGATATCCCTCGCTGGAGCTGTTTTTGTTCAAAGCCTCTTTAGCTGTGAGCGCAATAAATTTTATAGGCGTTGTAATATCATGGCTGACGGTTCCGATAAGCTTTTTTTGTTGTTCGACTTCCTTGTGCAGCTGTATTTTTGTTTCTTCAAGCTTTTCTACCGTTTCAGAAAGACTCCTTGTGCGGGAATTGATAATTTCTTCCAGCTCATGATTTTTCTTTTTCAGAAAGCTTATTCTCCATCTTACCAAAAAATACAGAAAGAGTAGAATGCCGGAAGCAATAAGTATTTTGAACCATAAGGTCTGATAAAAATAAGGGGGAATAATAATATTTATTTTTTTATATATGTATTTTCCGGTATCGGAAACTAATACTCTCACGACAAAACAATGATTTCCATACGTAAGATTCGAAATGGAAAATTTTCCATCTTTTCCTATCGATTCCCATTTAACATTGGTTGTTCCACTCAGTTTGGCTTCTATAACAAGATTATCAGGATTAGAATAATAAGGAGTATCAATAAATATATCTATACGGTTGGATTCCGGCTTTATATTTAATATCTGATTGAAAAGCCGCTCCTTACCATCAATCAAGGCTCTTTCTATATGTATGTTTTCAGGATAATAGCTCTTTATTTCTGTAGGTTTGAAGAAAACCAAACCATCAAGAGAAGGAAATACGAACTCCCCATTTCCTAATTTATTTCCGCACACATTACTACCTCCATTAAATTCATTGGTCTTAAACCCTGAAACTTTTGAAAATCTGTAATAATTAACCCTCGTTTTTTTATCCTTTACATAACGGAGCAGCTGGCTTTCCCGCACCTTGAAAAGTCCGTTATTGGTAGAAATCCAGAAAAATCCCTTCTGATCTTCCAGGATAGTATGAGAAGAGGAGAGATTATTGTCCGCATCATAAGGCATCTTGATAAGACGGTTGTTTTTCAGCAGATAAAATCCCTTTCCTGAAGTGGTGATCCAGAAATTACCATCCTTGGATTGTATGATATTGCGGATAGATAATTCGGTATTCGGATGTAAGTTGATGATTTTATTCGTCTTTAATGAGATTTTGTATAAGCCTTTCGTTGTGCCGGCCAGCAGATAATCTTTATCAAATTTCATGAATTTCGTAGGTTCGTCATTAAAGAAAAACCTTTTTTTTACAGTCTTGAACGAAAGGTCATTGTAAACTATAAGAACTCCGCTGTATCCAACGGTTCCGTCCGTTTTTCCAAGAGCTTCAAAAGCATAGTATCTTTTTGCATCGAAAAAGAAGTCTATTAAAATAGTACTCCGTTTGGAAATAATTTTTGCATAAGCTTTCTTTTTCTGATACAGCAGCAGGTCACTTGCTTTGCGGGCAATAATGTTGTCTTCCTGATCATAAGCCAAAAAGAATGGAATAATGCTTTTGAAATGCTTATCTTCCACAAGCCCGTCCCGGTTATATACCTCTCCGTAATTATTGATTACCGATGAACTGCCATATGGTAAAGTCGCATAAAAGACAGATTCAGGCTTAGAAGGAGGTCTCTGGACAGTAGTAAAATCTGTAAAGCTGATGATCTGCAGGCCATAAGTACTGCTTCCCAGATAAAGTCTTTTATACGTTTTGTCATAATATACACTGATAATATTTTCAGTAATACCATCAAGCTGTACGAGTTTTGATATTTTGAACCTGTTATCTTCATAGTTGCACCGGTAAATGCTGTTGCCGTTGAATATAAAAACCTGATTATTGGCCCTGCTCCAGTAGATTTTACTTTTAGCATCGGTCAATAGTGACTCATTATAAGAGCTGACTATTTTTCCCCTTTCAATTTTCTGAACTTTTTTTGATTGATTATCAATAAAGAATACGGACTTATCGATCACAAATATTCTGGCAATATTTTTATATTTCGCTTTTATATTCAGATTTTCTTCTGCTTTAGAAAGATTATTAACGTACTTAATGGAATTTTCCCTTATAAAATAAATACCTTCCTGGCATGGAAAATAAAGGCTCATGCCGGGTGATGTGGTATAGATATAATTGGAAGAGTATAAAAAGTAATTGACGTTGTCCCTGAATATATAATCGATATTCCTTTTTGAAGTTTTTGTGACTTTTGGAGATCTTTTGTTGATCAGTAAAGTTTTCCCCGAATCTCCAGTGGTAAAAATACTGTCCTTTTCAGGGTAACCGTAGAAAAATGTAAACCTTTGATTGTTTAGCGGAAGGTTCTTATAAACTACAAACTTCATCCCATCATATCGTACAATTCCGTTTTCAGTGGTCAGCCATATAAAACCATATCGATCTTTTATAATATCCTTTACACTGTTCTGCGGGAGACCGTTATCTGTATTATATAACTGAATATTATATTGTTGGCCATAAATAACAGAAAAGATAAAGAAAAGAACAACGGAAGTATATTTTTGCACAAACTTTTTTATTTAATCTTTTGCAAAGTTAGTATCCAATATACAATAACAATAATAATAAATAACTTTTTTTTCATATTTGATAAAACTAAAAAGTAAAATTATTAATGAAAATGAAGCATGTAGAAAAATAGCATCATAACGGTCTCTGAATGAGCTGATAGCTATTCACCAGCATACCTACAGGCAAATTAGGGGATCTGAATGAAATAAACTGTAAACAGCTTCACAGATTTTATGAAACATTACAATTTCTAGAAAAAGCACAGGATCAGATAAAAATCTAAAATTAGAATTTTTTATTGTAGTCAGATTATCAGTCTATTGTGTGCGAACCAATCCATATTCCATTGCTAATTTTATAGCAGTACTTAAGTTTGAAGTTTTGAATTTTACGATCAAATTCTTGCGATGACTTTCTACAGTATGCGGGCTTATGCATAATTTATCTGCAATCTGAATGGTAGTCAGGCCTAAAGATGCTTCCATTAAAATTTCCTTTTCCCTGCGGGTAAGTTTGGGTACTGCATTTAATCCCGATTTTGTTTTCATCTCTACAATTCTTTTGGTTTGATTGCATAAGAATTTCTCACCTGTAAGTATAGTCTGTATCCCTGAAATTATTTCCGAGACCAATGCATTCTTCTGTATATATCCCATGGCACCTTCCTCTAAGGTACTGTTGATAACTGCAAATTCATTGTGTACACTCAAAATCATGATCTGAGTAGACGGATATTTTTTTAATATAGGTTTGATCAGATCTATGCTGTTGCCATCGGAAAGGTTGATGTCCAGTAGTAAAACATCTAAAATCTGATTTTCTAATCCTGTAAAAAGCTCACTAGAGGAAGAGTAGCAGCCCACTACCGCAAAATTCTCTTGTTGTGAAAGAATGTTTTTTAAGCCTTCCAGCAATAATGGGTGATCATCGGTTATCGCTATTTTAATCATAAACTGTTTATTTTGGAAATTTGATTTCAATACTGGTTCCTATATTGATCTGGGATTCTATTTGCATGGTGCCTCTCAGAAACTCAATACGGGAACGGATGTTGTGGAAGCCTGCAGAGTTTGATTGATTCAGTTTGTCAATATCAAATCCTTTTCCGTCGTCCTCCACGATAAGGACATAATCCAGTTCATTTTCAATGACCTGAATAATAATCTGCTCTGCACCGGCATGTTTTAAAGCATTGTTTACCAATTCCTGGATAATCCTGTATACAATCAACTGGCTGTCTAAGGATAATTGATTTGAATAATGTAAAAACTGAACATCAATATCCATATTTGGAGTCGTCATCCGGGAAACATAATCCATTAATGTTTCCTGAAGGCCATATTTCAGCAGTAAATCGGGCATTAGATTATGGGCTACACGACGGAGTTCGTCAACCGCTATATCGATCTGTGCCATTGATCTTTCTATGTGTGGCTGATGGTGATCATTAGATTTATCTTTTAATAAAAATAAATTCATCTTCGTTCCGGAGAGTAAACTTCCAAGACCATCGTGAAGATCCCTGGCCATTCTTCCACGTTCTTGCTCCTGACCTTCCAGCATCACCGTGAGGTTGGATATTTTTGAATCCTGTTTTACCTTTTCCATTTCAAGCAGATGTAATTTCTCTTTTTGCTTCATGCCTTTTGCTCTCTGAAAATAGGCATACAATAATAAAATAAGCAGTAAAGAAACAGAAGCTGTCAAACCGATATAGAACCTGTTAATTTTCTCTTTATATCCCACCTGTGTTTTATAAAGATCCACTTCCTGTTTTCTGTTATAGGATTCCAGCTGTGATAAACGAAGTTCCTGAGCCTTTTTGCTGTTTTCTATTTCGGTAAATTCCAGTTTCCTGAATTGATTCTCTTTCGTCAATTCCAGATTCTCCAATTTCTGGGCCTGCTGTAAACTGTGCCAGCTCATTTCCTTAAGTTGCTGTTCCTGCTTTTCAGACGCTAACTGTAAACGGAGCAACTGCTGCTTTTGTTTCTCCCTTTCATATTGAATCTCCAGTTTTTTACCTAATGCAGCATTTTTCTGATCATAAATTTGTTTAAAGGTTTCCAAATAAGCTTTTTGGTAAAAAATAGCTTCTTTAAAATTATTTTCACTCTGAAATAGCTGTGAGAGATTTTCAAAAATAGACAGCTTGATATTCGGATCAGAGATTTTGTCATATTCTGATTCTGCAAGTGCCGTCATGAGATAATTTTTTGCTTCTTCCTTATTGTTATTCTGTAAAGCTATTTCTGCCAAAATACCATTGGCTGAGGCTACATGGTCGTGATTTCCTGTAGCGGTCCCTTGGGTTTTAGCCAAATTAGCGTAATACAGCACCTTGTCTTTGTAGGATTTAGGGAAATAATTTAGATATAAATTAGCCAGATTGATCGCTACAAAAGAAAGATTGGAAGGGAAGGGCATATGTGCTTTATTCATCTTATAAGTCTCTACCGCTTTGATATAATAAGCTTCTGCCTGCTGTATAAAAGCTTTATTGGTGGGAGAGGATTCATAGCGCTTTTCATACATATAGCCCATCGCCATATAAGCATCAAACAAATTCATGGGATCATTCTGCTGAATGGCCATTTCTAATGATAGCTTACTGTATTTTTCCTGCAGTTCGTATTCATTCCAATCGGCGTAGATACTATTTAACTCCCTGTATACTGAGGCTTTTCTATTATTTAAACTTTCAGAATAGGGGGCTTTTTCATAAAATGATAAAGCTTTTAAAAAATAGCGAACCGCTTCAGCTTCTTTGTTATTACGGGCACGGATCCAGCCAAGGCCATAGGCCACATAACCCTTTGTTTCCTGGTCATAGGTTTTGGTTTCATAGAACTCCGCAGACCTGGAAGCGTTTTCATAGGCTTTTACATCATCCAGTATTCTATAGTTAATGGCAGCGATGATGTATAAATAGGCAGCATATTTTCCGTCAGCTATTTTTTTGGCATAAGCAATATTTTCATTTAAAATTACAAAAGCTTTATCCTCCTGTTTATTAAAAAAAAGAGCCTGTGCATATTTTCCGGTCATCATCAGGCGTTGAGTACTGCCCGGTTTATATTTTTTATATTGCTGTTCCAGACTACTGTGCAGTTCCTGAGCTGATATAAGCTCACCTGTTAAGACAAGACATAAAAAAGGAACGGAGATGAGGAAAAAACGAAAATTTCTTATCAGCATTTTTTAAGGTTGTAATCGCGGCAAAGGTATTACTTTGCTACTTTTCATTGCTTATGATTTCATATTCTATTTTAAAAAGTCTCGGATTTTAGCCATCGAGATGAATCAGGTTTTATTTAGGTTCAAAAATCGTTATTCTTATTAAATATTTCAATCCCTGCTTTCAGCTAATTTGTATTCTTTTCTTCAATTATTAAAAATTAGCTGAAAGCAGGGATTTTATGTGAGAACGGGTTTCTGTAAATTTGCTTACTCTATTTCTGAAAAGTACAAATGATGAAGAAATATATACAGATATAAAAATGATTATAATTACATCAACTGGATTTTTTAATCACAAGATTTGTTTATTTTAAGCAGATCAAAAAAGTAAATTAATGAAGAAGCCAATTATTCTTTTATTATCCCTTATCGCCTTATTTTCCTGTAAAGATAAAACAGAGTCAGGCATGCGTAAGGTAAGCCATGATAAAAAAGAAAAACAACTGCATAATAAAAATACAGAACAGAAACCTGTGGCAGTTGAAAAAATAGATGATACTTTTGAAATTCTTATTCCTAGAGAATACAGGGACTTTGGATATGAAAATGACGTAGATAAGCTGAAAGAAAATTGGTCGGACTTATATCTAAAAGATGGAAAATATTACCTAGGCAAAGCTGATTACACTATTACCAAAGGCTTTTCTGAATGTTCCGGAGATTCTACGAAAATTATTAATTCTAAAAATAATTCCATTTTATTCATGAACAGTCCTCAATTGGCCATTGGTGAAATAAAGACCATTAAGATCAAAAAGAATAAAATATGGCCAAAAGAAAAATTGAAATTTCATTTTGAAAATAAAGAATATACACTGCGTGCAGAAGGGAAAGTACTTTCATCCGAAAAAGTGCACACCGATAATGGAGAGGAAATATACCAGAATGTAAAAAATTACAAACTGTATATATCAACACTTAATTCTCCTGAACAGCTATTTTTAGAGGAAGAATCATTTAATGATACTTTTGTCGAACTCCTTTTTATAGGAGATATTGATAAGGATGGAAAACCAGATTTTATTTTTGGAGCAAACAGAGATTATGAGGAGGAGCGGGTGATTTTGTATCTTTCTTCTAAAGCAGCAAAAGGGAAACTGATTAAAAAAGTATCAGAAATTTCAATTCAGTTTGATTGTTAAAATGATCACTAATACCATTTACTTTACCGCAAGAAAAATAGTAAAACAATGAGGAAAACAATTTTTATTTTTTTGTCATTAGGGACCATAATTTCCTGCAAGGAAAAAATACAAAATACTGAAAACAAAGAAAATCAACAAGCTAATAAATCTCAGCCTATTCGTAATGATTCAATTAATGTTACATTGAAATCCAGCGATGAATTTTCTTTTATGAAAGTACAGATGGAAAAATTCCCGGTATTGGAAGCAACCAATTTTGATACTTATGACGAATCATACAGGAAAAAACATCCTTCAGCAAGGGTTTATACCCAATTATCTAATGAACAGGCAGAAAAGCTAGGTCTGCAGGAGTGGTTGAAATCCAGCCAAAATATTTCTGTAAATTATCAGCTTTCATATCCCGGCAACTTCAAAACCTTCGTATTTACTTATCAGGATGGAGAAATGGAACTTAAAACCGTGATGGTAACATTTGATAACAACTATAAAAAAATTGATGAGCTGCTGGTTGCTTACGATGAAATTGCAGAATCATCAAGGCGGATGGAAAGTAAGCTTTCCGATAATAAAATCCAGGTGCAGGAATACGACGAATCAAGTGGACAATTAGAAACCACAAGCACTTCATACGTCATCAACAAAAGCGGAAAATTTGTTATCCAAAAGTAAGCTAAAAACAAAAATTAGCTGAAAGCAGGGATTTTTTGCCACAGCGATTTTCCAGATCTTTGCCACAGTTATTTACTGACAGAAAAACACAAGTGATGAAATTTTCATATCTGTTGGGAAAATAGATAAAATGATGATAGAATAAACTGAACCCTTAGTGGCAATAACACTGTGATTATCAGTTGGTTGTTGTAGTAAATCACACTAAAATAGCAAACATAAGCTGTTCTTCAGGCTTTTGCATTGATCTAAAATTTAAAAACATGAAAAGAATATTGATGTCAGCGGTTTTTGCCCTGATCATAAACACCCATGCTAGTGCTCAGGAAAAAATCTATTTTGACGAAAACTGGGAGAAAACAACTCAGGACAAAATGGAATTTTATCGTGAAACGGAAAACAAAGGCAAACTTACTTTAATCAGGGATTTCTATAAAAATGGAAAAATTCAGATGGAAGGTCTTGTGTCTGATGCTACACCCGGCAGCGAAATCTATGAAGGGAAAATTATCTGGTATACCCCGGAAGGTAAAGTCTTAAGATCAGGAACCTTTTCCGGTGGAAATCCAATAGGACCAGCTCAGACATTCGATGAGAAAGGAAGAATTGTAGAAGATCTGATATACAAAGCAGACGGTACTTTTACGGGTAAAATGTTTAGCTATAAAGATCCGGAACTTTTGTCCTTTTACAACAGTGTTACAATGTATGAACGTCCGGATAATTTAAAAATGACAGTTTATGATGAAGATATCAAAGGTATCCGTTCTGAAATAACAATGGACTCTCAAGGAAAAAGTGAAACTAAATATTACGGCGACAAAGGAAAATATATCGGTGCAAATACTCCGGGCGGTTCCGACGAAAATGTGATGGTAGAATATTACTATAATCCCATGAAAGTTTCCAAAATAGAGAAGCAGAAAAAGAACGGAACGATAGTCGAAAGTGTGATCTACGCCAAAAACGGTAAAATCCTGCAGGAAGAAAAGAAAAATAGAAAAGACGGTTATAAAAAAACGTATGATGAAACAGGCAGGCAAATAGGTAACCTTACCTACATTTATGATAAGGAAATTGATGCCCTTCAACCGCATGACGGTGAAGATTATGAGTTCAATTATGATTTTTCAGGCTTCACTTCTATTAATGTTTATAAAAAAGGAGCTGTGGTTTTGAAGAAATACTTTGATGAAGATGGAAAGCTGTCTTCCGAACAAGTATTAAAAGATGAGATGACACAGGAGATCACGTATTATCATCCGGACGGAAAACTGAAAGGCACTGTAACTTATAAAGATGATATGCCTTACAATGGTACGCTGTATGAGGGAATTATCGAACAGAATTATAAAGACGGAATTTTAGTGCAGGCCAAGTCTTTCGGGGAAAATGGAAAGTTAAAGACAGAAACAAAGATCAATGCAGATCATACTGCTTATAACGCAACTATTTATGATGAAAATGGAGCTGTTGCATACACCTATAATCAACCGTTTGAACAGTTGAACGGTTTCACTGCCCAGATTGTACAGTATGCGAAAGGAAAATCTACCAATAAAGCAGTTGTAAAAGACGGTGTATTGCAAAGCGGAAAAATAAAATATAAAACCGAATTAGGTTTTAAAGAATTAGAGCGCAGCGGAAAGTGGATCCTTATAAAAATTTATAGCCGTGAAGGAAAACTGATTCAGGATTCTAAAGTAATTGCAGAAATGGAAGAGCAGGATCTTTACTCATCTTTAAACACATCCATCACAGAAGCTGATCTGCAGTACGAATTTTATGAGTCTTTATAGATTGTTTTATTTCGAATCATTACTGAAAATAATGACAAGGTCTGAACAATATTATGATGAATAATAAACTTTTAATCCTATCCATATTTGCATCTCTGACAATTTTAAGTTGTCAGAATAAAAAAAAGAACAGCCAAAAAACGAAATAACCAAAGGAAAACCTAATCATAAAAAAGCCATACAACCACAGGAAGTTAATTTATCACATTTAAATAAAGACGCCAAAGACACTATCATTTTATCTCAAAAACATCATCCAAATTCAATTTCCTGTGATTTGGATGGAGACCGTTTAGCCGATATCGTTAAAATTGTTCAAAATACGGGAAATCATAAATTTGGTTTGGAAATAATTTACGGAAAGCACTCAAAGGCGAAGTTTACTTTAATAATGTAAATGAGGATGGGGAAATCATTGGAGAAGAACAAGTACAGGAAGCCGACAAATCAAACTTTCCAATGACGGGATTTTTATTCATCAGGACGAAGCTTGTGGCGGAGGCGTAATTTATTTGAAAAATGGAAATTTGAATGGATACAACAAGAATAGGTAAATAAGTCATATCAATTATTGGAACATATTTTAATTTATAAAATATTTGGAATCTGCCTCCTTCATTTCAACCGCAAAGTGTTCTCGCTTTGCGGTTTTTCAGTTAATAATTATAATAATAAAAAAATATACTCGGTAAAAAGCCTTCATTCTAGCTATAAAAAAGTCGAAAAGGTTTAGGCTGAAAATATTTTTTTGAGTTATGGAAAAATTAAAATATGATGATTATCATTGTGTTTTTTATTTTTTAAAGAGCGCACTTTCATATTTTTTCACCGCTGATCTTAAAATAGAATGAGAGTCATTAAAATTCTCAACATTTTATATTATAGCTAAAATTATGTTTCTCTGGATTTTATAAGCTATTACTGTTATAACAAGGCAAAAATTACTTTAACTTTGCTAACTGAAAACTAATAACCAACCGACTTAAATAATCAGAAATTAATTTAGCTGATAAAACAGATATGAAAAGTAAATTCTTAAATTTTAAATTGAGGAAGATTGTTCATTACTCAATGATCATATGTATTTTGTTGATACAGATCATTATAGCTGTATTTTTTTATAATGAATTTGTTAATGAGAAGAAACTAAAGTTTATTAAGGATCAATTGGAGCAGAGTAAGGCATTGGGCAAGCTGGCCGACAATTCCAGAAAAGATTTTATGGATGCGCAAAATTATCTTCAGAAATATATGATCAGTCAGGATGACAAAGATCTGAAGCTGTATTTTCAATCCCTTAGAAAGCTTAATAGTAATTTTGACAAGATAAACGAATATGGAGACAGAAATCCTGCACTGAAAAACAGTTTAGCAGAGCAGAAAAAAGATACCCTGAAAATCACAAAATTAAAAACCGTAATAGATTCTGTATACCAGTCCTCTCTGAACCCGCCGGTAAAAATCCAGGATCAGCATTATGAGCTGGAGAAATATGAGAATAAAGACAACTTTGAAGACCTGAATATACAGACCCGTACTTATTCTGATACCATTAAAAAGAAAGGTTTGATGGGACGTTTAAGAGATGCCATATCGGGTAAGGAGAATGTACGGAAGGAAAGTACAGTTATTACTTTATCCAATAAGAAACCTGCTAATATCTCTAAAGTAAAATCCAGGATGGACAGTCTGGTAAAATCTATAGACAAACATTATATCACTGAAGTTAAGAAGATCCAACTATCCACCGCCAGGAACCAAAAGCAAAGTGTGAACTTTTATAGTAATTTCAGTAAATTATTGGTGTATAGTAACGGTTTGATTAATATGTATGAAAATGCCATTAAAGATTTTAAATCAGAATTAGAAAAAGAATATACCAAACAGAATTCATATAACAGCAGAATCAGAACATATCTGGTACTGGGATTAATGACCCTGATGTTCATTGTATCCGTCCTTATCATGTATTTTACAAGAATTGCCTTCATATATGAGCAGAAACTAAAAGCTGCAAACAAACAAAATAAAAAGAACCTTAATTTCAAAAACAGAATTCTTGGGATGCTGAGCCACGACATTAGATCACCATTAAAGATAATTAACATTTTTATCGACAAGATCAACAGGTCTACACAAGATGAAACCGTAAAAGGTTATCTAAAGTCCATTAAATTTACCAACAGTACTTTACTGCTGCAATCCAACCAGATCCTAGAATATACAAAAGATCAGGAAGCTGAAAAAAAGCTGATAAAATCTGTTTTTAACCTTAAAGATGAGCTTAACTCTATTGCAACCGCTATTACACCATATATAGAAACCAGAAATAATAAATTCGTGGTAACCGACAGAATACCTGCCGGAACCATTGTAAATTCAGATAATATAAAAATCAATCAGCTGTTTATGAATATTTTGGGTAATGCCAACAAATTCACAGAAAACGGCCAGATTAATCTTACGATGTCTACTGAAGTGATTGGTGAAAATAAAATTTCACTCACCACAACAGTAGAAGATACCGGAGTTGGAATTTCCGAGTCTGACTTAGGTAAGATATTTGAGCCTTATTATCAGGGAGTGATATCTGATGAGGTAGATAATCTTGGCGCAGGATTGGGACTAAGTTTATGTAAAGAAATTGTAGAGCTTTTTAATGGAAAAATAGAGGTTTCAAGCACACAGTATAAAGGGACAAAAATAACTTTCATGATCAATTTAAATATCAATGCATAATGGAAACAAAGGTTGAAAATAAGGAAATCGTATTCCTTTTGGCAGATGACCATAGCATCGTAAGGCAGGGGATTGAGATCATCATCAGTGATATTGTACCTAATTCTAAGGTGTTTCAGACTTCTTCCTTACAGCAGATCGAGGAACTGGTAAAATTAAATCATATACAGATAGCGATCATTGATGCCCATTTTCCGGACGGAAACAGTCTTCACTTTTTACCACTCATAAAAGCCGCTAATCCGGATATTAAAATTTTAATTTTTTCTGGTCTTGAAGAAGATCTGTATGTCCTTAAATTTATTAAAGCCGGTGCCAACGGGTACCTGAGCAAATTAAGTGAAGAGGAAGAAATAAAACAAGCGCTCTTAAGTTTTATAGAAAAAGGTGAATATTTTTCTGAACTTTCAAGGAATTTAATGGTTCAGTTTGTTCACAATCCGGATCTGATCAATCCTCTGACCCGTTTGACTAAACGAGAATTCCAGATTGCAGAAATGTATGCAGAAGGATATGGAAACCTCGAAATTGCCAATCACCTGGACATAAAACAAAATACCGTAAGCACTATCAAGAAAAACATATTTGAAAAGTTGCAGATTGAAAATCTTGTTGAACTAATCGATCTCATTAAAACCCATCATAAAATATAGAATTTTTTAAAGTCTGTGCTTTATTTTAAAGCAAGTTGGAGGAAAAAATCTACACTCTTATCGATATATATCTATGCCATTTGTGAATCATTTCATTGGGGAATGTTGTTACTTTGTATCAGTAAAAAGAACACAAATTAAAAAAGCATATCAATTAAGATTATTTTTAATTCATATGTATATAAATAGTTATAATTGTTAAAATGATAATTATAATTGTAGAAGACACAAATGATGAAAAATTATACTGAGTGTATGAATGACCTTTAGCCGACTTTTTGAAAGCCTTAAAAAAACACAAATTAATATAAAAAAGTAGGACCATTCAGGTTATTTGATACAATAAAAAGAGAAGGCAAAAGCCTTCTTTTTTTATTTTTAAAAGCTATTGCTGTTCTTCCTATATTCTGTTCCGTTTCCATAAGTTGTTCATCATGGCCATAATCGAATTGCCCGTCTGTCAGTTTAATAATTTCTTCTCTATATTTTCTAAGCTTTTCCCATTTAATTTATTCTATAAATCATGATCGGAAATGAGTGAGAATTTTAATTTAAAGATTTTACAGCCACAATTTTTTTCTGTCTGGTAGAGGGTTTCCGAAATAAATACTAATTTCGCATCATGAGAATACTTCTTTATGCATTGATATGCTTCCCCCTTTCATTTTTCTCACAAAAGAAGGCAAAAGTAGTTGGGATTTCAGATGGAGACACCATCACGGTTTTATTAGACGGTAATATCCAGCAGAAACTCCGGCTTGCAGAAGTGGACTGTCCAGAAAACCGTCAACCATTTGGAAAAAATGCCAAAAAGTTTACATCAGATAAAGTTTTTGGTAAGCAGATTACGTTTACGGAAACTAATAAAGACCGCTACGGACGCTCGGTAGCAAAAGTCTATTATGATAAAGGAAAATATCTTTCGGCAGAAATTATAAAGGCAGGCTATGGCTGGTGGTATTATTCCTATTCTAAGGATATCTCTCTTGGGAAAATGCAGGATACGGCAAAAATCCAGAAACTGGGTTTATGGCAGGATAAAAAAGCGGTTTCACCATGGGATTTTCGTAAGGAGCAGCGGGAAAATGCTAAAAAGAAACGCCTTGAAAAGCAGTTGCAGCAACAAATGGCCATTTAATGTCATTCATTTTAAGAGGAAATGTAATACAAAACAAAACCGCTGAACAAAAGTCAGCGGTTTCTTATAATAAAAGTAATAATAATTAGGATTCCGTCTTTACCAATTCGTAATTAGACGTTGCAGGCTCTTTTCCAAACAGACACGAGAATATATTTTGAAACTCATGTATGTATTTGCATCGTATCGAGTTTCCATAAATTTTAAGGCCATCTAGGATCTTTTTCGAGCTCAGATCGAAGTCATACTTGATGAACGTTTCCGGTCTTTCGTAACGGATTCTCTGCTCTGAACTGTAAGTGCGTAAAAATCCAAATTTCTCAAGCCATTCTTCTGTTATCTGGATAGGTTTGATAGAGTCTGCGGGCACTGAAATACTTTGGGTATCATTTTCAATTTTCACCAAATACTCATGGTTGTCCCCCTGAAAAATTTCAGTGATTGTGTAAATCTTTTTTTTGTACTCAACTAAGTTTTTAATTTTAAGATCTGCTGCGTTCATAATATTTTGAATTTAGAAAGGTGAATGGTACTGTAACTGTTGCAAATATTATGCCCGGCATTGTAGAATATAAACTGCAGTTTTGAATTTTTTATTAATATTTTAACATAATTATATAATTATCTGTTAAAATGCTGCATAATTGACCTCAAATGGCCTAAATCTGAAATATAATGTGGTATGTGTGTGGTATGTAATGTTTGTTAAATTAAGTTATTATTTTTTAATCCCTGTTTTTAGCAGCAAGTGCAAAGGATATTCCTATGGCAAATAGAAGGAAGAGTATAAAAATAGTCCAAGAAAAGGCATGAAGCAGATATCCTGTACCACTTCCCAGAATGCTGGATCCGAAATAGTAAAAAAGCCAGTAGATAGACGTAGCTGAAGATTTTCCCTGTTTGGCATGTATAGCTGTCATCTGGCTGGCCATCGTATGGGCTGCAAAGAAAGAAAGTGTAAATATACCAAGACCAAAGATAACAATATAAATATTCTCCGACAGCAGCAGTATCGCTCCTGATAACATAAAAAGAACGGAACCTTTGAGGATCATATTACTACTGAGTCTTTTGGACAACCTGCTTGTGATCATCGTACCGAATACTCCAAAGATGTACATTAAAAATATAAAAGCGATCACAAAATGACTCAATGAAAAAGGCTGAGCTTCCAGCCTGAAGGTGAGATAATTGTATACACTTACAAAACTCCCCATCAAAAGAGCAGCAATAAAGTACAAACGCAGCATATAAGGATCTGTAAAGAAGCTTCGCATCTGTTTTAATTTCAGGGAATAATCTGTTTTCTGAGGTCGGAAAAATTTAGATCTGGGAAACAGTTTCCAGAAAATAAGACCTAAAATAAGACTTTCTATCCCGATGATGAGAACAGCATTCCGCCATCCGAATTCTCCCGCTAAAATTGTGGCCAGTATTCTTCCACTCATCCCGCCAATCGTATTTCCGCTGAGATACATGCTGATTGCAAGTCCAACCACAGATAAATGTACTTCTTCTGTAAGATAGGCAAGCGCAACAGCGGAAACCCCCGATACTACAAAACCTTTCAGCATTCCTGTAGCAATCAGCATACTTAAACTCGGAATCCATGCAGAAATGATGGTAAGTATCGCTGAAGATACCAGAGAAAATGTCATCAGGCTTTTTCTTGAATAACTGTCTGCTTTAAAGGCAAAAAAGAGTAGTCCTGCAGCCATCCCTATAGTGGAGGAGGACACCAGAAGCGAGCTATCACCTGCAGTCGTCCTGAAATATTCTGCAACCGTGGGAAGCATCGGCTGAAAAAGATAAAGCTGTGCAAATACAGAAAGTCCTGAAAAAAAAATACAAAGTTTGATATACCGGAAACGTGGGCTTCCTTTTTCTGCTTTTTCGGATAGATCCATGCTTTTTAGGCTTAAAAATGCCGTGTCTTATAGAATTTAAAGTCCAGTAAAGATCATCATATTTTTTCACTCCTGAAAATGCTTTAGTCAATAAGATGTATTGGCAAAACCAATCAGTGGTGCATTCTGCTGATGTAATTCTTTAGAGGATAATCATAAAACACAGGATGAATAATTAAAAATGAAGAAAGAAGATTATCTCTTTGAAGCCTTACTTTTCCATTACTTTTATAATTGTATCTAAAAATTAAGGTAGTAATTTCTAAGGGAACTTTCTGAGCTAATGATAATAACGGAACCGGATGTTTGTTTCGACATGCCAGTTCCAATTTTAAAACATTTATTGGTGTTGGTTCGCTTAGTGAATCATCTCATGAACCCTGATAAGCTCTGCAATATTGGAGATATTAAGTTTTTTGAAAACCCTTTTTTTATAAGTACTTACGGTGGACATCTGAATATCCAGTTGGTTAGCAATTTCAAGATTCCCGTTTCCGTTGGCTAATAATTTAAATATCTCATATTCTCTTGATGAGAGCTTTTCTGCCGGATTGCTTTTTTTATTCTGAATAATAAGCCCGATGAGTTCATTAGGATAATAATATCCCTTTTCCATAACCGACCTTACTGCCTCATGGATCTCCTCCTCACTGCTCTGCTTGTTGAGATAGCCTTCTGCACCTTCTCTGATATACTGTATTGCAACATCCCGTTCATAATCTGAAAATATAAGAATTTTCAAATTTTCATGTATATTTTTAAGTTCAGAGATCATTTTTTTATACTGTGTTCCCGGCATATCAATATCCAGAAGGAGAAGATCATAATGGTGATCGGTAAGGTGATTTTTCACCTGCTCATAGTTTTCTGCAAAATCTATTCTGATTTTTGGATAAGCGGACTCTAATACTAAAGCAGTTCCTGCTCTTACAACATAGTGGCCATCAGCGATTAATATTCTTTCATTCATATAAATTGGGCTTTAATAAGAGTTTTTTTCAATAGTTCCTTCAGGATCGGGGGATGTGAAACTCCTAACAAATAAATCATACATATCCTCTAAGATTCCTTTTAAAATGAGGACTTTCAAGTTCAGAATTATTTAATAGATTGGTATTTTCATTGGTTGTTTCACAGATATTTCCGTTTCTGGTAGGGTGGTTATTATAATGAGTTTTATTTTTAGTGGTGTTAAATGTTGTTTTGATAGCCAATGTCCTTACAAACAAATTAGCCTCACAGTAGAATTTGTTTTCTGAAAGGTTAAAAACCGGATATTTTTCCTTTACAATTTTTAAGACGGTCTGGATTATGTCATCAGTGTCCCTGACAATAGACGTTGCATGCCAATGCAGGGATCTGTTGTCTGTAAAAGAATACGCAGAAGTGTGACGCTGTTTGTAAATGTTCGGAAACAAAATTACCAAAAACAAAGTCCAGGCTTTCATATACATATAAATGATCTATGCTCCTATTTGATTAGGACAGGAATTTATTAATAATAGACATTCTACAAGCCGAAGTTTTTTTAAGGATGAGAGTTACTGAATATAATTTTTTTACTAAATATTTTGAGGTTGTGTTTTATTGATGGTTTCGTTTTGGCTGTAAAATTAGCAATTTTATGTGCAACAATTATAAAAATGAGCTATAATTTTAGCAAAATTTTGTCTGCTTAACAAACACTATCAATGTAAGTTTCAATATTATAATTCTGTATATTGTGATATACATAAGCTTTATTTCATTTAAGTTTGATGATTTATCTTTTACAGGAAAATAATCATTATTTAAACAAAAAAACCTCCCAAAAGGGAGGCGAATAAAAATTGACTGTATATTGAATAAAAAATTCAACCGTTATTGATTGTTTTCAAGCCATTTCAGCCTTCTTTGGTCAGGAAGATGCTTTACTTTGAAGTCATTAAAAACTGCTGTAAAACCATTTCCGTCCGGACATGCTGCCATTAAGCCCACCATTACCGGAGTGTTGTCCTGAAGATAAGCATTGCGCATCATGATATAATTTTTATCATCAAAAGAATAAAAGACTTCAACTGCATCCAGCCTTCTTACTGCCTTTATCCATACTGCAGACGGTATTTTATCAAGAGTAATGACACTCCAGTCACTTGTTCCATGGGTAACCACGGTGCTAAGGTTATATTTTCCGTCTACGAATTCAATACCGGCCTTTATATAATTTTCCTTATCCGTTCTTAGCATAAGTCCCATCTGGTCAAATCTTGCTTTATAATTTCCGGTGATCTTTACTTTGGCCTCGAATTCCCCGCCATAAGTTGTATAATAAAAAGGAGCATCATCTACCGTAAATCCGTAATGGGAAATTCTCCAGTAATCACTTTGTGGTGTAACAGTAATGGATAGGCTGTTATTCTTCACCTCCCATTTTTCAGGTTCATTGAACCAGGTCATCTTTTCCAATGTCTGTGCGCAGGTTTTCTGAATCATAAAAATAGAACAGAAGCTTAAAATCAATCTTTTCATTCTCTTTAGCTGGGCGTAAATTATTATTTTAGCAAAACTAAAATATAACCCGTATTCTGCCAATACTGATAAATAACCATTTATGGAGATCATAAACAAACTAAACAGCCGGCTTCTGGATAAAACAGCAAAAAAATGCCTGTTGGATATAGAAATATATAAGCAAAGAGCGTTGATGTATGCACAGATGGAAGGCGCAGTGTCAGTATTAAGTGATATGCAGGCAGACAAAAGTTATGTGTACAAATCAGGAACTGCAATTGAGCTTGGCTTGAGTATGGAAAAAAATCCTGCAGAAATTAATTCTATTTGGGAAGAGGAGATTATAAAAAAAATACATCCGGACGACAGACTTAAAAAATACATTCATGAACTGAGATTTTACGAACTGATGGACTCGCTGAATGCAGAGAGTAGGGCAGACTACAGTGTCCTTTCAAAGATCAGGATGAAAGATAAAAATAATGAGTACAGGCTGGTAAAGCACCGCATGTTTTATATTTATTCTCCCAACAATGGGAAACTGAGATTTGCATTGTGTCTGTATCAAATGACACTCGATCAGAGCCGGCAGCCAGTTTCAGACTTTATGATTATTAATACCGTTAAAGGAGAAATTATCGTAAAGGATAAATTGGATTATCAGAATATTCTTTCAGGAAGGGAACTTGAGGTTTTAAAATATATTGGAGAAGGCTACGCAAGTAAGGAAATAGCAGAATTTCTATCAATAAGTATCAATACAGTAAGCAGGCATCGCCAGAATATTCTTGAAAAACTGAAAGTGAAAAACTCTGTCCAGGCATTTAAAGACAGTTTTCATTAATAGTCAACATCCGCTAAGTTCACCATATTTTTTTTATTCTTATATTTAATTTTATACATTAAAATTTACTGTAATAAATGATGAAAAGAAGTGAAGAAATTACCAGCCAGTATTTTGCTTTTCTGGAAAAACACATTCAGGATGTAATTTCCGGAGCCGTTCCTGAATTTATGGAACTGAATGAAATTGCTGTACAGCTTGCAGTTTCTCACAAGCATCTTACAGATACAGTGAAAAAAGAAAAAAAGCAGCATCCATGTTATTTCTATGATCAGAAAATTATCAATGAAGCCAAGACTATGATTATTGGCTCAGACCGCTCCATCGCAGAAATTGCAAGAATCTTTACCTATGATCCATCAAACTTTTCCAAGTTCTTTAAGAAAATGACAGGCATCACACCAGGTGAATTTAGAAAACTCGGTTCTGACGAAAAAAATAACTGAAATTGATAATATGAAAAAATGATGTAGAGCATTTATCTTATCCTCGGTTTTCAGAGTATCCAAAGATCCTGAACTGACCTTTAAAAAATAATAATTTAGAAATGAGGCAATTGTAAATACATTTGTCTTTTTTTTGTGATTTATTTATTGATAGTGATTTATTGTTGTCTTTTTTTGTTAATTTTAAATTTAATAAAAAAAAATTAACTGACCATTAAAACGTGCAATAGATGTATTGATAAGAGAGATAATTTAATTGTTAGATTATAGAATTAAAGTCATATATGGTATATAATATTTAATAAACTATATAGATTTTTAAGCTTTAAATAATTATATATTTGTTTCTTCAAACAACTAAAATAAAACAACTAACACAAACAACATTAAGGATGAGTATTGATTTTACAACAGCAACTTTTAAAGATTTTGAGAACATTGCAGATTATGATATTGCTCAAAGAGCGGATTATTTTTATGAATTTCTAGACCATATGAAGTCCAGAGGCCACATGAATTACAGGCTTAAAAATACCTCAGGTAGCAATGCCACATTACATATAGATATTGCAAACCAGAATAAAAACTATGTAAGTTTTGTTTCAAGTGATTATTTAGGATTTACCCAGCACCCAAAAGTAAAAGAGGCAGCTATTGAAGGAATTGAAAAATACGGAACAGGAACAGGAGCGTCACCCCTTATCGGAGGATATTTTGATTATCATAATGCTATAGAAAAAAAGATCGCTGATTTTTTTGGAAGAGATGAAGAGGAAGTCATATTGTTTACTACAGGATATGCAGCTAATAGTGCTACTTTACAGATCTTAATGCAGAAGGAAGATATTGCTATTTTAGACATGGGAGTACATGCTAGTGTACATGAAGGATGTGCTTTTACAAATAAAAAAACATTTCCGCACAATAATTTGGAAGCTTTGGAACATGTTTTGAAGGTATGTGAGAATACGTACCGTACAAAGCTTGTTATCCTAGATGGAGTTTATTCTCAGGAAGGCGACACTTCACGAGCTAAAGAAATATATGATCTTGTAAAAAAATATAATGCCTATCTTATGGTAGATGACGCGCATGGTGTCGGAGTGATGGGAGCAACCGGAAGAGGGGCCCTTGAGGATGATGGTTTATTAGATAAGGTAGATTTTATAACAGGAACATGCAGCAAAACCTTTGGCAACTTGGGAGGCTATGTTATCGCTAATAAAAAAATAACATCATTCCTTAAATTCCAGTCAAGACAGCATATTTTCTCAGTAACAGCACCTCCTTCTTCCTTCGGAATTTTAAAAGCAATTGATTTGATTGATGAAGAGCCTTTCTGGAAAGATAAGCTATGGGATAATATTAATTATTTTAAGAAGGGACTTAATGATTTAGGTTTAGATACCGGCATTACCTGTTCAGCTATTATTCCAGTGAAAATAGGAGATCAGAACAAAATGTGGGATATTGGCAGAATATTGCTTGAGGAAGGGATCTATACAAACCCTATTATGTATCCTGCAGTAGCCAGAAAAGATGCACGTATCAGAATGACTGTAACAGCTCGACACGAAAAAGAACATTTAGACAAAACACTGAATGTTTTTGATGATATTAATAAAAAATTGCATATTGCAAAAAAATAATAAATTATGCCCAGAAAAGTAGTGCAAGGCCCCATTAGGGACAAAGAAAAAACAAAACAAAAACTGCTTGCAGCAGTTGGAAAAATTTTGAGAGTAAAAGGATATTCAGGTTTGAAAGTCAGTAAGATTGCGGCAGTAGCCGGGTTTGACAAGAAGCTTATCTATGAATACTTTGGAAGTACAGATAAACTTATTGACGAATATATAAAATCTCAGGACTACTGGAGCAAATTCAGTCCGGATATTGAAGAAGAAGTACAGGTTGGAAAAGGTAAAGAAGCCTTAACGCAAGGTATTCTTATGCAGTTTGAAAGTCTGAAGAAAAATAAAGAACTACAAAAAATTATCCTTTGGGAACTTTCTGAAAGTAAACCAATACTTAAAAATATACTGAAGCAAAGAGAAGATGTTGCGGCTAACTTATTTGAAAATGTAACGGATCCCTATTTCGGAGAAAACGCTACTAATGTAAGAGCAATGTTGGCCCTAATAGCAGCAGGAGTTTACTACCTGAACTTATTCCCTGCATACAATGGAACAGAATTCTGTGGTATTGATATGAGAACAGATGAAGGAAGAAGTGAGATTCAAAAAGTAATTGTTGAAATTATAGACCATTACTACAAAACAAAAAAGGCAAAATAATGATTAAAAGTTTTCCAATTTTACCGAAAATCAGTTTTTGTTGATATTTGAAAACTTTTAATTTTCAGATTAAAACTATATTTCTTATTTTTGACCAATGGAAAATTTTATCGTATCTGCAAGAAAATATCGTCCCCAGCAGTTTGACACTGTTGTAGGGCAGTCCCATATTACAGATACGCTAGAACACGCTATTGGTGAAAATCAGCTGGCTCAGGCCTTACTTTTCTGCGGTCCCAGAGGTGTGGGTAAAACTACATGTGCCAGAATTCTGGCCAGAAAGATCAATGAAAAAGACGGCTCTGTTTCAGAAGACGGCTTCGCCTACAACATCTATGAACTGGATGCGGCGTCCAACAATTCCGTGGATGATATCAGGGAACTGATAGATCAGGTCCGCTTTGCGCCTCAGGTAGGTAAATATAAAGTATATATTATCGATGAGGTGCACATGCTGTCTTCTGCAGCTTTCAATGCCTTTCTTAAAACACTTGAAGAGCCGCCGGCACATGCCATCTTTATTTTGGCAACTACAGAGAAGCACAAAATAATTCCCACTATATTATCACGGTGTCAGATTTATGACTTCAAGAGAATCGTCATTGAAGATATTCAGGGACATTTAAGAAACATCGCTCAGAAAGAAAATATCCAGTATGAAGACGATGCTTTGTATCTGATCGCTCAGAAAGCGGATGGCGCCTTAAGAGATGCACTTTCTATTTTCGACAGGCTTTCCACCTTTTCCCAGAAAAACATCACCCTGGCCAAGGCTGCCGAAGTCCTCAATATTCTGGACTACGACCAATATCTCAATATTGTGGATCTGGTCAAAGAAAACAAAATTCCCGAAGTCCTTTTTGCTTTTAATGATATTGTAAAAAAGGGATTTGACCCCCATATTTTTATTGCAGGATTAGGAAACCATTTCAGAGATCTCATGATGGCCCAGAATGCAAGGACTGTAGAGCTTATTGAAGTCGGGGAAAGGACCAAGGTGAAATTTGTAGAGCAAAGCCAGAAATGGAATGCCCAGCAGCTCATTGATGGTATCGAAATCTGCAACCATGCGGATATCAATTATAAGAATTCCAAAAACCCAAGACTTACAGTAGAAATTGCATTGATGCAGCTGTCTTCCCTGACAGCTAATTTAGGCGATACTAAAAAAAAAAGTTCTTAATACTAGCCCCGTTTCTCAGTGAGAAACAGGAAATAAAGATCCCCGAAAAAGCTCCGGAGAAAAAAGAACCCATAGCAGAAAAACCTGCTCATCAGCCTGAACCCAATCAGGAAATAACTGTAAAGACTACCAAGCCATTATCAAGACAGGGAATATCTTCCGGTTTCAGCATCAATTCTTTCCTGAATAAAGAAGAGAAAGTAGTAAAAGAAGAAACAGTAGCCGTAAAAACAGAAAACCTTCCTCAAAACCATTTTACAGATACAGATCTGCAGATGGAATGGAATCTTATGCTCAAACAGCTTCAGAAAAGAAACAGCTTCATCTTTAATGCCGTAAAAACTTTTAAGCTGATAAAGGCAGAAGAAAATACCATAAAAGTTTTGTACCCTTCAGATTCTGCCAAGGTAGAATTTGATAAGATTGCTGGCGAATTCTTCAACCATTTCAAAACAAAGGTTCACAACCACAGCATTACTGTAGATTACCAGCGTGACTTTGATAACCTTAAGATCGAAGTGGTCACCAAGAAAAAAATCTTCGAAAAATTTATCGAGAAAAATCCTTTATTAAAAGATCTTGATGATCTGATGAAATTTGATCTCACTTAAGTTTTTTGTATTTATCGCAATTTTTTTTTGTCAGACTAAGTTTTTTTATATCTTTGCCAAAGAATTTTGTTAAAAATAAGTTTTTGACAAAAACAAATCAGATTTAGAAGCTAAACAAACAGAAGTTTCAGAACTCAGTGGAAAAATTATCACTCCCATATCTGTCTCATTTTGCACCCGCTAATTACTTTAGCGGTTATTTTAGTTTTTCTGCTTTCTATTATAGAAATTTCAGAACGTATTATCGATTTTATTGGTACTGCTAACTGAATTTCTTTCCAAAAAATACAGGAGAATTAAAGTCCTTTTATTTTCCTGATTCCTTTAAACCATTTTGAACGGCATTTTTTGAAAAGATTTATAAAGTAAATTTTATAATGAAAGGACTATTGCTGTTAATTCAAAAAAATATAAAACAATAAATTTAAAAATATGAATTTAAAAGATGTAAAAAACGAGTGGATCAATGAGCTTTCACAGCCATTAATGATCGCAGGACCATGCAGTGCCGAAAGTGAAGCTCAGATGCTTGAAACTGCCAGAAGAATAAGAGAAACCAATGCTCAGGTGCCAATTTTCCGTGCAGGAATCTGGAAACCACGTACAAAGCCGAATGGTTTTGAAGGAGTAGGAGTAATCGGTCTGAACTGGCTGAAAAAAGTAAAAGAAGAATACGGATTCAAAACTGCTACAGAAGTTGCCAACGCTCACCATGTATTTGCTGCTTTGGAAGCGGATGTAGATGTTCTTTGGATTGGCGCTCGTTCTACAGTAAACCCCTTTACCGTGCAGGAGATCGCAATGGCTTTAAGAGGAACTGACAAACCGGTATTCGTTAAAAACCCTGTCAATCCGGATCTTGCTTTATGGATTGGAGCTTTAGAAAGACTTTTAGGTCAGGATATCAAAAATTTAGGTGTGATCCACAGAGGATTTTCAACTTACCAGAAAACAAAATATAGAAACAATCCAAACTGGCAGATTGCCCTTGATTTCAAAAGCCAGTTCCCCAATATTCCAATGCTGATAGACCCTTCCCACATCTGTGGAAACAGAACCGGTCTTGCAGATATTACACAGGAGGCACTGAACGTAGGATACCAGGGTGCAATCATTGAAAGCCACTGCAACCCTGATGAAGCTTGGAGCGACGCAGCACAGCAGATAACTCCTGAAGTACTTGCAGAGCTGATCGGGAACTTAAAAGTAAGAAACTCAGGTTTGGCAGGATTCGATAATGAAATGGGAAGACACAGAACCCTGATTTCTGATTTGGACTTCCAGCTGATCGAACTTCTTTCCCAAAGAATGAAGATCTCTGAAAAGATAGGGAAGCTTAAAAAAGAGAATGATATAGCTATTTTCCAGCCTGAAAGATGGAAAGTAATCACAGAATACGCCAATCAGAAAGCGAAAGAGACTGGGATGTCTCAGGAATTTATTGAGAAAGTTTTCAAAGCGATACATGAAGAATCTATTGAAGTACAGAACAGTATTATGATCGATAGAGCATAAGCGATAATTAATAAGTACCAGGGCTTAGGAAATAGGGAAGAGTTTACTCAGACACCCAAATCCTAAGCCCTAATTGCTTATATTTGTAGCCAATTATCATATGAAAGGAAAAATCATTAAATCTACAGGCAGTTGGTACCAGGTCATGGAATTCGGAACAGATAAAATTTTCGAAGCAAGGATCCGTGGTAAATTCAAACTTATTAAGACAAGGCTTACCAATCCACTTGCTGTAGGAGATTTTGTAGAATTTCAACTGGAACAGGATGATATTGCGTGGATCACCCAAATAGAGCCCCGCACCAATTACCTCATCAGAAAATCTGTCAACCTTTCAAAAGAGGCCCATATTATTGCTTCCAACATAGATCTTGCCTGCTTTATGTTCACCTTAAAGCATCCCGAAACCTCATCGGGCTTTCTGGACAGATTTCTGGCATGCTGTGAAGCTTATAATATTACCCCTCTTATCCTGTTCAATAAAATTGATGTTCTGAATGAAGACGAAATTGAGTTGGTTAAGGATATAGAATTCCTTTATCAGGAAATAGGATACGATACTTTGGAGATCTCGTCTTATTCCAAACTGAATTTTGAGGAGCTAAGGGATCTTCTTAAAAATAAAACCTCAGTATTTTTCGGACATTCAGGGTGTGGAAAATCTACATTGGTAAACGCGCTGCAGCCCGGATTAAATTTAAAAACTTCTGAGATTTCAGATTCTCACCTAAAAGGAAAACATACCACAACATTTGCCCAAATGCACTTCTGGGATTTTGGTGGAAACGTGATTGATACTCCCGGTGTACGTGAATTTGCTATGATCGACATTGAAAAAGAAGAAGTACAACATTATTTTCCTGAGATCTTCAAGAAAAGAAAAGAATGTAAATTCCATAACTGCCTTCACATCAATGAGCCAAAATGTGCTGTTCTGGATGCTCTTGAAACCGGGGAAATTCAGCACTCCCGTTACGCCAATTATATAAAATTGATGGAAGAAGCTGACGAAAATTCACAGAAATAAAATATCCCTACAATTTGAAACCTTAATTAGAGTCAATCCGGAATTGATTCTATCTCTGCATCCTTATAAAATTAAATTCTGAGTAAATTCATATAGCTCACAATAGAAATCTACAGCATCTCAAATTCTACAGTAAAAAAAGTTGATTTTTTTTTAAACAATAATTTACTTCAGAAAAATGAACTTTCAATTTTATAATAACTCTACTTTTTGACTTCAGTTTTTGCAGATTAGTCTGCTTTTTTTCATTTGAACTCATTTGAAAAAACGAGTCAGAAAAAAATATCAAAAAATTAATATTATTTCATTGATTGAAATAGAAGCAATAATGTATTAATATGATTTTAATATGTTTTCAAAATTATCATATCGTTAATTAATTGCTCTGATTATTACAAATAAAAAACCCAGCCGAAGCTGGGTAAAAACTAATAACCATGAAAACTCAAATTAAACATGAGAATCGTAATAGAATTAACAATTACTGTGCCAAAGTTTTTATGTCATTTCTTAATAAAAGTTATTTTTATGTTAAAAAATATTTAAAATAAAAATGAAGAATATTTTTTGTAATTTTGCGGCATTAAAAAAATTATACATTTATGTCTAACATTACATTCACTATGATTAAGCCTGATGCTGTAGCAGACGGACATATCGGTGCTATATTAGGTAAGATCGCAGAAGGAGGTTTTAAGATTAAAGCTTTAAAATTAACTCAGCTTACAGTAGCTGATGCTAAAAAATTCTATGAAGTACATGCTGAAAGACCATTTTATGGTGAGTTGGTAGAATTCATGAGTTCAGGTCCTATCGTAGCTGCTGTTCTAGAAAAAGACAATGCAGTTGAAGACTTCAGAACATTAATCGGATCTACAAACCCTGCAGATGCAGCAGAAGGTACCATCAGAAAAATGTTTGCAAGAAGTATCGGAGAAAATGCGGTTCACGGTTCAGATTCTGACGAGAATGCTCTTATCGAAGCTCAATTCCACTTTTCAGGAAGAGAGATTTTCTAAGAAAGCTATTTTATACCATATAAAATCCAGAGAATTTTCTCTGGATTTTTTTATGCCAAAATGTCGTAGAGTATAGACTTTTAAATTTCATAATGAAGAGTACACATGTCAACATGATTTCTGGGCACTGATGGCTGTGAGGATTCACCATAAGGAAACAATTTTAACTAATATGCTGTTCCTTAATGCTAAATGGGAGTTTAGATATTAAAATATCAAGTCTAATCTTTAAATTTCAGAATATTCTCCATTAAATTATTGTATTTTTAGCATAACCATAAATGGAATGCTTATTGTAAGTTCCATAAAAAAGATATTATGAAAGTTCCAGCATTAGTAATGGCGAGTTTGTTAGCTGTAAGCGTATCAGCACAAACAACAAAACCCGTTAAAAAGGTAAAGAAGCCGGTAAGTAAAATTAAAAAAGCAGAATCTCCAAAACCTATAAAAACGGCAGAGACAAAGTTTGTACCTAAGAAAGACAGTGTTTTCAGAGGGGGCGGCGGTTGTCCGGCTTGTGGAATGGGATAGATGATGAAAAAACCGCTACTTGGATTGTCTATGATGCCGGAAGCAGAATTTGTTCCCGCCATATTACCTATGCTTCAGAATAATTCTGTGGAGGTCTTGGAATGGTCTTTCGATACACTTTATGATACTGATGAGCCCGAATGGCTCGGAGGACTTCTTGATTTTTATTCGGAGAACAGCAGGCTTTTGGGACATGGGGTTTATTATTCTCTTTTTGATGCGAGATGGACTGACAGACAGGAAATCTGGTTGGAAAAATTAAAAAAAGAATTAGACCGTAGAAATTACAATCACCTCACCGAACATTTCGGTTTTATGAATACGGAGAATTTTCATCAGGGAGTTCCGCTTCCTGTTCCATTGGATCCTACTATTCTTAAGATAGGGAAAGACCGGTTGAGAAGGCTGCAGGATGCTGCAGAAATTCCTGTCGGGGTAGAAAATCTCGCTTTTTCATTTTCAATAGATGATGTGAAGGAGCAAGGGGAGTTTCTTAATGAACTGGTGGAAGAAATTGATGGCTTTCTGATTCTTGATCTTCATAATATTTACTGCCAAGCCTGTAATTTTGAGGTGGATATTCGGGAGATTGTCAATGTATATCCTTTGGAAAAAGTGAAAGAAATCCATCTGTCAGGAGGAAGCTGGCAGGAAAGTTCTTACGGAAAAAATGTAAGAAGAGATACGCATGACGACAGGATTCCGCAGGATATACTGAATATATTGCCCGGCGTAATCGCTCAGTGCCAAAATCTGAACTATGTCATCATCGAAAGGTTAGGTCACACCTTAAATACAGAAGCCGAAAAACAGATTTTCCTTGATGACTTTAATAAGGTTCAAAGAATTATTGAAAATTCAGATTATTCAGTTGGAGAGAAAAAATCATGGAACCGCAGAAAATTTGATTATTCGGAACCATTTGAAGACTTGCTGCTGTACAATGAGCAGACAAGACTGACCAAACTTTTGTTTGATGGAAATGGAGTAGAATCTGTCAGAAATGAGAAGTTTCACTATTTCAAGCCGGAAATCTGGGATGCGGAGATGATCCTGACGGCACAGCAGATCATCAAAAAATGGAATCCTTACTAGGGTTCTTTTCAATAGACAACAAATCAAAATTATATGAAAATGACAACGGTATTTTTACTCATTACTGCCGTACTTACGGCTTTGATTGCCGGGCTTTTCTATGCCTACTCGTGTTCTGTGGTACTGGGATTGGGAAAGCTTTCGGATACTGAATATCTCAAAGCTATGCAAAACATTAACCGGGAAATTCTTAATCCGGTTTTTTTTATGAGCTTTATGGGGACCGCAGTGCTTCTCCCGGTAACGGCTTTTCTTTTCAAGGGCCAGCAGCCGGCTTTCTTATTTCTTGTACTGGCAGCTGCTGCTTACCTGGTAGGCGTATTTGGTGTGACGGTTGCCGGCAATGTTCCTCTGAATGATATGCTGGATAAATTTGATATCAGCGAAGCAGCTATTGAAGTAGTCAAGCAGATGCGTGCGGATTTTGAAAACAGATGGAATCTTCTGAATAATATCAGAACGGTATTCTCTGTCATCAGTATTGTTTTTGTGATCTGTGCCTGCATCTGGAATAAAGAAGTTTAATAGCTTTTTTATAGATTAAGTAGAAATACGTAACGGATAAATTCAGTATTTCTACGGATGTGCTGTGTGCGTTTTTATTTGCAATTTTACAACAGCAATAGCACAAGGAATCTTAAGCATTAAAGTTTTACGACACAAAAACTAATAACCAAGACAGCTCAAATTCCACAAGAAGAAAGGCAGCCCGTAAAGCTGCCTTTTATGTGTTATAAGTCTAAAGAAATCAGATTTTTAATAATTCAATTGTTCTTTCCGGGCTTTCTGCAGAGAAAACTGCATTTCCGGCAACTAAAACGTCTGCGCCGGCTTCGAAAAGTTTGGAAGCGTTATCAAGATTAACTCCGCCGTCAATTTGGATAAGAGCTGTGGAATTGTTACTCAAAATAAGGTCTTTAGTCTCAGCAATCTTCTTGTATGTATTTTCAATGAATTTCTGTCCGCCAAATCCAGGGTTTACACTCATTAAAAGAACAAGATCTACGTCAGCAATAATGTCTTCAAGCATTAATACAGGAGTAGAAGGGTTTAAAACGACCCCTGCTTTTGCCCCTCTGCTCTGGATATGATGAATCGTTCTGTGAAGATGTGTACATGCTTCATAATGCACAGAAATAAGATCCGCACCGTGATTGATGAATTCATCCACATATTTATCCGGTTCTACGATCATCAAATGAACATCAACAAATTTTTTAGCATGCTGCTGTACAGTCTTCATCACTGGAAAGCCAAATGAAATGTTCGGGACAAATCTTCCGTCCATCACATCGATGTGGAACCAGTCTGCCTGGGAATTGTTCAGCATTTCAATGTCTCTTTGCAGATTCCCGAAGTCTGCGGATAAAAGGGAAGGAGCAATAAGCTTCGTTTTCATTTTTACTTTTTATACTTTACTTTATATTATCCTATTGAAAATGATTGATCATGCGTGTAATAGTAATAAGTCAAAAAAATAATTATCAGAACCACTTCAATGACAGATAATTTTACATTATCAAATTGCTTAACTAAAAATCTGTCAATGAGAAGTAAAGCAAAGATAATAAGCAGGAAAATCACCTCTATTGTTATTCCCAAACTTCCACTTGCACTTACCGTGAATAATTGATAAGTAATTAATGGAATAATGAGCCCAAACAATATAATACTCACAATGGAGAGAAATGTTGGCTTCTTTAATAAGTCAGAAATAAATACCATTTTAATGGTACTTCAGTTTCATTTCCGGTTTGATCTTTAGAAGCGTTTCGTAGATCAGTTGGATTACGTTTCCTACATCTTCCTTAGAAACCATTTCTACCGTTGTATGCATGTAACGCAAAGGTAAGGAAATTAATGCACTTGGTACTCCGCCGTTAGAATGGGCAAAAGCATCGGTGTCTGTTCCTGTTGCTCTGCTTGAAGCAGCTCTCTGGAAAGGAATTTTTTTAGATTTTGCTGTATCAATAATCAGTTCTCTGATGGTGTGATGAACACTTGGAGCAAAGAAAACTACAGGTCCGTCACCACATTTCTGGTCGCCCTCTTTTTTCTTTTCGATCATTGGGGTAGTGGTATCATGGGTAACATCAGTTACAATGGCAATATTAGGTTTAATAGTATCAGCAATCATATCTGCACCGTATAATCCTACTTCTTCCTGTACAGAATTTGTGATATAAAGTCCGAATGGAATTGTTTTTTTGTTCTCTTTTAAAAGCCTTGCCACTTCTGCGATCATAAAGCCTCCGATTCTGTTATCCAATGCCCTGCAGACGAAATACCGGTCATTCATTTCAAAGAATTCATCAGGATAAGTGATCATACAGCCTACATAAATTCCCATTTCCTCTACTTCTTTTTTGGTAACAGCACCACAGTCGATGAAGATGTTTTCAATTTTCGGTGTAGGTTCGTTCTGATTGCTTCTGGTATGAATGGCGGGCCATCCGAAAACTCCTTTTACAATTCCGTTTTCACCATGGATGTGAACAACTTTTGATGGGGCAATCGTCTGATCAGAGCCTCCGTTTCTGATCACATAGATCAATCCGTCATCTGTTATATAATTTACATACCAGGAAATTTCATCGGCATGAGCTTCAATCACTACTTTAAATTCAGCTTCGGGATTGATTATCCCATAGCAAGTTCCGTAATGATCGACTTCGATTTTGTCTACATACGGTCTGATGTAGTCCATCCAGATTTCCTGGCCTTTATGTTCGTAACCTGTTGGTGAAGAAGTATTTAAATATTTTTCTAAAAATTTCAAAGATTTCTTTTCAAATTTCATAAAAGGGAATGATTTTTGCGTGTAATTTTTGTTATAAGTAAGTGTAAAAATAATGAATTTTAGTAAGATTGTCTGCCTTTTTATCTTCTTTTTTGGAGTCAGTGTTTTTGGTCAGAAGGATTCTATCATTGCAAAACCCCTTAACCAATATCCTGCTGAATCTTTAAAAACTGATGAGTTCGGTAATAAGTATTATTATGACGAACGTCAAAAGGTAAAGATTTATGAAATTAACGGTGAACCTGTGGTAGTGCTTGATGAGCTGGTTCTGGTTAACAAACCGCGGTTTAATAATCAGCTGGATAAAAATTACTATTATTTCCTTAATAAAAAGCTGAACCGCGTTTATCCGTTATTTGTTACTGCACTTGAGCAGTACAGAGGCATCCAGGCGGATATGACAGATATGGACAGCAAAGCCAAAAGAAAATTCATAAAAGAAAGACAAAATATGCTTGCAGATCAATATGAAAAGCAGCTGAGAGATCTTACCACAACAGAAGGCCAGGTTTTTGCCAAGCTGATGAACAGGGCGACCGGAAAAAACGTTTACGAGATTATTAAAGAGATGAGAGGCGGATGGAGCGCTTTCTGGTGGAATGTAAAAGGCAAGATGGCGGATATAGATCTGAAAGACCAATACAACCCGCACAAGAACAGAACAGACGAATTTATAGAATCCCTCCTTCAGTCCAACTGGAATTCCGGTTATTTACAACCTTATCCCGGAGCCGCCGATTTTAAGGTCAGAAAATAAAAACGCCTTAAAGTTTTTAAATATAAAGATAGACTCTACATATAAAATTCCTGTAATTATTTACAGGAATTTTTCTTTTAACTTATCAAATACGATCTTATCGATTGGAAGTGGAAAAGGATTATCTGGCGTGTCAATGTCAATCCATTCTGCTTTCTCAATACAAGGATCCAGAATCAGAAAATCTTCTTCCGTGGTAATATTGACTATATAATATATGGTAAGGAGCTGTTCGTTTTCTCTGAAACGAGAAACCAGGAAATCTTCCTGCGTATAAAAATGCTCTACAACTTCAATTTTTACATTCAGCTCTTCATCAAATTCGCGATGAAGACATTCTATAAGTCCTTCACCAAATTCCAGACCTCCACCCGGAAATTTCATTAATTGTTCACCGGCATATTCTTCAAACAGGGTCAGTACTTTTTTGTCCTTTACTGTACATGCATACACCCTAATGTTGATCTTATCAATCATATGTAATATTTTGTATAGCTAAAATAAGGAAATTAGTAGAAAATGCCAATAAACCTATCTGCAAATTAGCCTTTTATATGATCTGCCTCTTTTCCTTATCAAACGTTGCTTTCTTCTTTATTCTCCATCTTCACTGCATTAATCATTTCCCGCTTTCCGGGAGGGCCCTGCTTTTTCTCAACCTTGAAATTCAGCTCCTGAAGAATCCTTCTTACACTTCCTTTAGAAGAATAAGTTGTTAACAATCCGTTAACAGACATTTTGTCGGAAACCATTTCAAACAGCGGTTTTTCCCAAAGGTCAGGCTGTACTCTTGCTCCAAAGCAGTCAAAATAAACAAGGTTGATTTTTGGTAAGTCTTTGTTTTTCAGGTCGAAAAAGTCACATTCTATCTTTTTTAAATTAAAACCGCTAATGATTTCAGTGGATTTTCCCCAGTCTGCCTGATGAATTTTTTGATAAATATTTTTGAATTCCGGGTTATCAAAATGTTCAAAATAGGCCAGATCATTAATTTCAGATTCATTTATGGGGTATTTTTCCAGCGAAAAATAATTGATGACATGATTTTTGTCAGTTTTTAAATATTCATTAATTGTTACTAAAACATTCAAACCTGTTCCAAATCCGAGTTCTAAAATATTAATTTCGTAATCATTTATCAAATTTAATCCATTTTTGATAAACACGTGTTCTGCTTCCTGGAGTGCTCCGTGATGCGAATGATAGTTTTCATTTAAATCATTGATAAACAATGTTTTACTACCGTCGTTTGTGGTTTTAATCTCTCTTTTCAAGCTATTTTTTTGTCAAATTTACTTCAAAATTTTTATATTTAGAAAATTATGTTAAATTTGTAGAACATCGTAAAAATTTTAAAAAATGATAATTCAAAAAACTGAGAACTCCAGACTTTCGGATTTTGATCCGAATAATTTTTCATTTGGAAGTACTTTTATTGACCACATGGTTATATGCGAGTATGAAAATGGAAAGTGGAGTGATGTGAAATTGGTTCCTTATGGTCCTATACCATTTACACCAGCTATGATGGGAGTAAATTACGGACAAGCTTGTTTTGAAGGTATGAAAGCTTATAAAGACAAAGACGGGCAGGTTTTCCTTTTCAGGCCTGAAAAGAATTTTGAACGTATCAACAAATCAGCAAAACGTCTGGCGATGCCTGAAGTTACTGAAGAAATGTTTTTAGACGGATTAAAAGCATTAGTGGATATCGACAGAAACTGGATCCCACAAGGTGAAGGAATGTCATTGTATATCAGACCATTAATTTTTGCTACAGAGGAAGCTCTGAAAGCAAGAGTTGCCAATAAATATATGTTCGCTATCGTTGCGACACCGGCAAAGAGCTATTATTCGGAACCGGTTTCTGTAAAAATTTCAGATCACTATTCAAGAGCAGCCAACGGAGGTGTAGGTTCAGCTAAAGCAGCGGGTAACTATGCAGCTTCTTTCTATCCTACGCAGCTTGCCATTGAAGAAGGTTATGAGCAGATCATCTGGACGGATGATGCTACCCATGAATATTTTGAAGAGAGCGGAACAATGAATGTATTCGTAAGAATTAATGATACCATCTATACGCCTCCAACATCTGAAAAGATCCTTGACGGAGTAACCAGAGATAGTTTTATTCAGCTTGCCAAGAAAAGAGGAATTGAGGTTAAAATAGAGCCTGTAGCAGTAAAAACTGTAATTGAAGCTCAGAAGAACGGAACACTTAAAGAAGTTTGGGGAGTAGGTACAGCTGTTGTAACAACTGTATTCCAGGCTCTAGGATATGAAGGAACAAAACTTGAACTTCCAAGATTATCAGATGAGGAAAGCTATGCAGCACTCCTTAAAAAAGACCTCACTGATCTTCAGAACAACCTTAGCGAAGATTCTTTCGGATGGAGAGTTGTGGTTGAAAAAGACGTTTTGGAAACTGTTTAATTTTAACATTATCTGATTCAATAATAAGGACCGGCAGAAATTTATTCTGCCGGTTTTTTTATTTTCTCGCAAAATATTGGTAATTTCTCGCAAAATTTAGAATACTATGCAATTCATGAAGTTCAAATTACCCTTTGGGTTGCTTTCAGTGGTTGGTGTTTTAGCGCTTTCCTCATGCAGCAGTAACGATGATGCAGACCAGCCGGTAAATGATACCGCTGTGATCACTGTAGAAAATATCATTGAAAATAAGGCACTCACCCAGTTCGGAACTTTCCAGAATGCAGGATCTTCACCTGTGCTTGCTCCCGGAGAATCTGCTTCTTTTACATTTTATGCAGGAAAAGGGCAGGCAATAAGCTTTGCGGCCATGTACGGAAACAGTAATGATCTGTTTTTTGCCCCTTCCAATCCTGGAATAAAACTGTACCAGGACAATGGTGATCCGGTAACCGGTGATGTTTCTTCGCAGATCAGGCTTTGGGATAACGGGACACGTGTCAATGAACCAGTAGGTCCTTCTGTAACTCATCCGGGAGCAGCAGAACTTGTTACAAAAATTGTTACTGAAATTACATTGGCTACTCCTGCTTCACAACTGTTGAAGGCTGAACTGTCTCATGAAGGAGGAACTAAATTCACCTTAAAATTAACCAATACTTCGGGTGGAACAGTGAATGAAACACCTATCAGTCAGGGAATTTGGGCTGTTTCCCATATTTCCGGAACAACACTTCTGAAACAGGATCCTATTTTCTCTCCGGGAAAACTGTCAGCGAACGGATTGACAGACTTGGCCGAAACTGGAAAAATCACTCCTTTAAGCCAGTATCTTACAGGGATTACAGGACCGAATTCTGCCTTTTCACCTGTTTTGGTTGTAGTATATACCGGGAATGAAAATCCGATCTTTAAGACCGGAGAGAGCGACCGTGGACAGGGATTGAAAGAGCTTGCTCAACTGGGAAATCCGGATATTCTGGCAGCCTTTCTTAAAACCAAATCGGGTGTAAAAGAAGTCTACGTTCTGAAAGATCCGGCCACTACCGTATTGAAACCACGGGTAGACGGAGCGAATGGCGGGAAAGCGTCCCAGGCCATTTCGGCCCGTAAAGGCGACCGTATTGCTTTTGTATCCATGTATGCACAATCCAATGACTGGTTTATTGCTTCTGCAGATAATGGGGTAGACGGTTCTACAAGAGGCGATATTTCTTCCATTATCGGGCTTTTCGATAACGGAACACTTAAAAGTTCCTTTCCGGGTGCGCACATAGGATCGCAGCCTGCTGAAGCTGAAAATAAGCCAATAGAGCAGCTTGCCAATCCAAATGAATTCAATACGCTTCCATCACTGCCACAGATGATTAAGGTAACTATTCAATAAGATTATTTAAATAAAAAAACAGTATACTCACCTCATTATGGGGTGATTTTTGTTTTAAAATTTAACTGTTTTTTTCAATGATTTCAATTTTCCTCCCCCAAAAAAACTGTATAATCTGTAAAATTGTCGGAAAAAAAGGTATACATTCTGAATGAAATAGTTTCAAGAATATTAATAGAACACGGTTGCTATTTATTGGAAATTTAAATTTTAAATGCTTAAATCTTTCAATTTTTAAATATTTTTAATCTCCCAAGGGTGAGCTATCTAAAATACTTCAGCATTATCTGCTAATTTTTTTAAAACCGATGGAACAATATTTCGCCGAAATGCGTATTTTCGCAAAAGTTTATGAAAAAAATACTCTTCATATCAGCAGTAAGCCTGTTAAGCTGTAACCGGAACGCACCAGCAGTACATCCTCCTGTAGGCGGAGTGTTGAGCCAGAAAGACCTGGATGTGTCTAAGGAAAGGATGAGGAATCTGAATACCATAGAAAGAGGCCAGATTCAGGATTGGATCAGCGGCCAGCCTGTGAAGTATTTTCCAACTCAGCTTAATTATTGGGTAAGTGTTGAAGGTTTTGATCAGAGAGAGAGAAGGGCAGACGATACGCCGATCTCTTATTCTTATGATCTGTATGATTTTGATGAAACCAAAATTTATGATAAGCCTTTTGAAAGAAGAGATGCCAGATTCGGGCATTTTGATGAACTGAAAGCGGTAGAGAATGCTTTGCGTTTTATGCATGATGGAGAGGAAGTAACGCTTTTGGTCCCTTCTTCACTGGCCTACGGAACCTTTGGAGACGAGAAAAATATAGACAACGATATACCATTGATCATAAAATTAAAAGCATTATAAATAATGAAATTGTTTAACAAGAATATAATTCTGGCAGCGGCAAGTATTTCGCTGATGAGTTGTACCCCAATCTATAAAAAAATGAACGTAGACAAAGAAACTTACGAAGGTCTTAATGACGGACTTTATGCAAATCTTCAGACTTCTAAAGGAAACCTGATCGTGCAGTTCGAAGACAAAAAAGCACCGGTAACTGTAGCCAATTTTATTGGTCTTGCAGAAGGGAAAATAGATAACAAAGCTAAGGCTAAAGGAGTTCCTTTTTATGACGGAACTATTTTCCACAGAGTGATCAAAGATTTCATGATCCAGGGAGGTGATCCTCAGGGAACGGGAATGGGAGATCCTGGATATAAATTCGAGGACGAGAAAAACGATCTTAAGCATACAGGAAAAGGAATCCTTTCTATGGCTAACTCAGGACCTAACACCAACGGTTCTCAGTTCTTTATCACTGAAGTAGCTACACCATGGTTAGACGGAAGACACACGATCTTCGGCAAAGTGGTAAAAGGGAATGATGTAATCGACGCGATTGCTAACGTAGAAAAAGGAGCTCAGGATAAGCCTAAAACAGATATCGTTTTAGAGAAAGTTTCTGTTTTCGGTAAAGGTGATGCTTACAAAAACTACGATGCAGCTAAAACTTTTACAGAAGGAAAAGCTAAAATTGCAGAAAATAATAAGGCTTTTATCGCTAAAGAAGAAGCTGAGAAAAAGAAAAAAGAGGAAGAATTCAAAGCAAACCAGGAGAAAATGGTAGAAGACCTTAAAGCTGGAATGCAGAAAACTGAGTCAGGATTATATTACAAGATCACAAAAACAGCTGCCGCAGGAAAAACGCCTAAAGCTGGTGATAATGTATCTGTACATTATGCAGGTAAATTGATTGACGGGACAGAATTCGATTCTTCATTCAAAAGAAATGAGCCTATCGAAATTCCAATCGGAATGGGAAGAGTGATCAAAGGATGGGATGAAGGTATTCTATTGCTTAAAGAAGGTGAAACGGCTACATTATTGATCCCGCCAGCAATGGCTTACGGAGAAAGAGGAGCTGGAGGGGTTATTCCACCAAATGCCTGGTTGATTTTCGATGTTGAGCTTGTCAAAGTAAAGTAATTGAAAATTTAGATATTGAAAGCCGTCCGTGAGGACGGCTTTTTTTGTGAATATGAAAAGAAATAAATTAATACGAATTATTTAATGATGTCATTTTCATAGAATAGAGGAAATTCATATTTTCGTTTAAAGTAATTCAATGAAAAAAATCCTCTACACCCTTCTCATACTTTCCACAACCACTTTTTCCGCCCAGGGAAAGAGATTCTTCAAAAGCGGAGATGTACAGCTGCAGAATCCTGTAGAAAAAATCAATTTGAAATTTGCCAATGATCTGCCTTTTGTACAGGTGAATATCAATGGGAAATCCTATAATTTTCTGTTTGATACAGGAGCACCAACAGTGATTTCTACTGCAGTTTATAAAGAGTTGGGCCTGGAGACCAAGCATACAAGTAAAGTAAAGGATTCACAGAAAAACAAGCAGGAACAGATGTTTGCTATTCTGCCGGAAATGTTTGTTGATAAAGCTGTTTTTAAAAACATTGGTGCGATTGTCATGGATTTCAGTGTTTCCGAACTGAGCTGTTTTAAGATCGATGGTATTCTGGGAGCCAATCAAATGGCCAAGTTGTTCTGGAAAATCAATTATTCAGAAAATTCACTGGAAGCTTCAAAAAATCTTGCTCAATTTAATCCTGAAGATTATGACATTGTGATTCCTTTCAGTCCGATACCGCAGAAAACACCTGTTGTGGAAGCTGATCTGCAAGGCAAGAAAATAGATCTCACTTTCGATACAGGATTTTCAGGAAGACTGAAGATCGCAGACAAGGCGTATGACGCTCAAAAAGCATTAAAGACTATAGAAGTCTATGGAACGAGCTCAGTGGGAGCCTATGGAGCCGGAAAGCCTGCTCCGGGATATATTTTCAGGACTGCTGCAATATCTTTAGGCAATACAAACTTTTCAAATGAGATTATTGCTACCGGAAATACCAGCCTGATAGGCAATGATTTCTTTAAAAATTTTATTTTCATCCTGGATTGGTCCGGAAATAAGATTTATATGAAACGAATCAGAAATGAACCGGCCAAACTGGAGTCTTTCGGTTTCGGATACCGTTTCATAGAAGCAAAACCAACCGTGGCTTTTGTTTTCCAGGAAGAGAATTTTCCACTGAAAGTCGGTGATTCTATTATCAGTATCAACAATGTAGATCTTGATCATCTGGATAAAGATGGCGCCTGTCATTATTTCATCAACAGAGTAGAAAACGGGCAAGATACGATTGATGTGAAGATCAAAAGAGACGGAAAGGAGATGGAGGTGAAATTGGAAAAGAAGGAGTTTTTGGGAGTTTAGGGGTGATAGAGTTTTAGAGTGAGGGCGTTTTAGGGTCTTGGTGTTTGTACAGATAATATTTTTTCAAGAACTTATGTACGTTTTGAAATTGTAATAAAATTAATCACGCAGATTTTTCAGATAACGCAGATTGTATATAAAAATCTCTGATTTTAAGAGTTTATGTGAACTCTATATTGTCAAAGTACAGAACTTGAAATAATTTAGTATAAAAACTTTTCTGGCTTTGTGGTAAAGAATACGCAGAAGAGTAGTTGTGTAAAAATAAAAAAGACCGTTCAACAATTTGAACGGTCTTTTTAGTAAAAATAGAATTAAATTTTTAGTGCCTTGATCTCTTTCTCATATAAGAAGAGTTCATTCTTCCGGCAAGGGAGCTGATAAATACAATTCCAAAGCCGAGGTAAGCCGCAAACGCGGTTAGATATACTATTAAGTTATTAAAACTTGGTTTTAACACATATACAAGTACGGAAAAAACAGCAAAGCTTAAAAGAAGCAACAGGCTCCAGATATGCATTTTTGCGGCATCTTCATTTCTCTTAAAAATCATTTCAAAAAAGTCTCTCATCATAAATCACTTTTTAAGGGTTATACATCTTTTTTCCGTTCTGCTATAGAACGGTCCGGAATCATTTTCCGTTATAAATTAAATAGCACACAGATCATGGTAAATACTGACTAAGGTCATGATCATATGGCCGTTTGATTGTTCTGCATCAGGGCATTTTTGTGAGTTGCCCAGAAATTTTTATTAAAAGCAGTTTGAATCATGGAAGTGATTCAAGAACTTTAATGACACCGTACACAGCATTCATCGTAAGTGGAGCAGATAATGGGATTATCTTTTCCGAAGTATACGGTATCTTAAAGACAAAGGATCATATTAAATATGATAAACAGCCCTGTTCCGAAAAATCGGAAACTAAAGGTCTGCAGTAACCTCTTCTCATCGTTTGTGCTTAAATAATTTTTTTTCAATGATTTAGCTTGCGAATTTCATGCCAAAGTGAGTTTTTAACTTTTTTTTAGAACATTTTCATATTATAAGCCGAAACTGAAAGAGTTAATTGAAGGAATCAAAACTAAGAAATGTGACAAATCCATCCTTGGATAAATTTCCTTCTGTGAAGGGGTGACAAAAATTATCTGAATTTTTGAGGTTGGTTTTATCAGCTATTTTCAAAAAAAATCAACAAATTAATTCAAAGAAGCATATTCATTAGCTTCATCAGAACCAACTTGTTGATCAATATGTTAATCCCGTAAAGTGAAAGGAGTTTTAAATAAAATTTAGATTTGGAAGTAACGGCTTACCAATTCTTATCAATCATATAAATAATCTGTGTCATAGCAGCAGCTCCCAGAAGAAGCTCTCTTCTGTTTACCTTTTCAAAGGTATCTTCTTCCGTGTGGTGAATATCAAAATACCTCTGGGAATCAGGCACCAGCTCTGCCGTAGGAACACCCATATCGTGTAGCGGATAAATATCTGTTCCCGAATACTTACCTTCAAAGTTGTATACGCCGTAAGGTAAAAATAAAGCACTCCAGCCTTTGATCTGTTTTCTCTTTTCGTTGTCCATTTCAAGAGCGATACCTCTTGGAGTAAAACCTCCGGCATCAGATTCTATAGCAAAAAGATGTTTTTCATTCTTTTCTTTCGCTGTCTTTCCATACTGAATACCACCTTTGACCCCATTTTCTTCATTAGCAAAGCAGACTACCCGGATCGTATGGTTATTTTTAATGCCTAATTTTTTAAATGTTCTCAGCACTTCAATGCTTTGCACAATTCCGGCACCGTCGTCATGAGCACCTTCGCCCACATCCCAGGAATCAAGATGTCCTCCGACAACAATAACGCTCTGGTCTTTTTTACCTGTGATTTCACCAATGACAGAATGGGAAAGCTTTTCTCCTTTCATGCCGCAGTTGGAATTAAGTTTGGCAGTTACTTTCTGAGTTTTCAGAAGAGCTTCCAGTTCATCTGCTGTTGTATTTCCAATCGCAACTGCAGGAATTTTTGAAATCTTGTCTTCATAACGCATTCCTCCCGTGTGTGGAACATCGTCAAATGCAGAAGACAGAGATCTGATGATTGCGAATTTCCCACCTTTTTTGGCTGTTAATGAAGCGGCCGTTACCCTGTATTTTGCAGCATCGCCATAACCTCTGAATGTTTCCACAAAAGACTGGCTGAAAGGGTAGTTGAAGAACACAATCTTATCCTTTACTTGATCTGCGGAAAGTTTGTCATATTCCTCCATAGATCTCACCATAATGATCTCGCCGGAAACGTCTTTTCCACTGGTTCCTTCAGAATTTCCAAGAGAAAGCATTTTTAGATTTTTCCATTTTCCGTCTGCTGCTTTGATCTGCATGGATTCCCTTCCTCTGGTCCATACCGGAACCATTACTTCCTGTAGCCACACCTTATCAGCGCCGGCATCGCGAAGCTTCTGTTCTGCCCATTTTACGGACTTTTCATAAGCATCAGAACCGCTGAGGCGATGTCCTATATTTTTGGTTAAATCTCTGAGTTCCGTATATCCTTTTCCGTTGTTCAGGATTGCTGTGGAGATCTTGCTGAACTGAATAGAATCTTCTTTAGCCTGGCCAAAAGCAGCCATTCCCAAGAATAATAATGAAGTTCCGATTACTTTTTTCATAATTTTTACCAGTTTTTATCGATCATATAAATAAGTTGTGTCATTACTGCAGCACCCAGCAGCAGTTCCCTGCGGTTGACTTTTTCAAAAGTGTCTTCTTCCGTATGGTGAATATCGAAATAACGCTGCGGATCAGGAACCAGTTCCGCTGTGGGAACTCCCATTTCGTGCAATGGAGCAATATCTGACCCTGAATATTTTCCTTCAAAATTATACACTCCGTAAGGCAGGAATAAATTCACCCAGCTTTTGATCTGGTTTCTGTTTTTATCATCCATTTCCAGGGAAATTCCTCTTGGAGAAAAACCTCCGGCATCAGTTTCTATCGCAAAAAGATGCTTTTCGTTGCTGTCTTTTGCTATTTTCCCGTACTGCTTTCCGCCTTTCGTTCCGTTTTCTTCATTCGCAAAACATACGGCTCTTATCGTGTGATTATTTTGTAATCCTAATTTTTTAAAGGTCCTTAAAACTTCAATACTCTGTACAATTCCGGCACCGTCGTCATGTGCTCCTTCACCTACATCCCAGGAATCGAGATGACCTCCTACAACGATCACAGTCTGGTCTTTTTTACCTGTGATTTCACCAATGACAGAATGGGAGAGTTTCTCGCCTTTCATCCCACAGTTGGAATTCAGTTTTGCCGTAATTTTTTTGTTTTTTAATAATGCTTCCAGTTCATCTGCTGTTGTGTTTCCTATGGTCACTGCGGGAACCTTTGAAACATCGTCGTCATATCGCATATTTCCGGTGTGAGGAACATCGTCAAACGCTGAAGACAGTGATCTGATAATCGCAAATTTTCCACCTTTTTTTGCTGTTAAATTAGCTGCATTACGTCTGTAGGCTCCGGCTTCACGGTACGCAATAAATGTTTGCACATGTGACTGATTAAAAGGGTAGTTAAAGAATACGATCTTATCCTTTACTTGATCTGCAGGAAGCTTATCATATTCTTCTAAAGATCTCACCATAATAATCTCACCCGAAACATCTTTTCCTCCCGTACCTTCAGAATTTCCTAAAGAAAGCATCTTTAGTTTTTTCCATTGGCCGTCAGCGGTTTTTATCTGTAAAGACTCTTTTCCCCTGACCCATACCGGAATCATTAGCTCCTGTAGCCATACCTTGTCGGCGCCGGCTTCACGAAGCTTCTTTTCTGCCCATTTTACGGATTTTTCATAAGCTTCACTACCGCTTAAACGGTTACCAATATTTTGGGTAAGGTCTTTCAGCTCAATATATCCTTTTCCGTTGTTCAGGATTTCCGTAGAAATTCTACTGAACTGTATAGAATCTGCTTTAGATGACTGCCCAAAAGTAACTAAGCTTAAACATAATAATGAAACAGTTATTGTCTTTTTCATATTACCAGTTTTTATCGATCATGAAAATTAGCTGGGTCATTGCAGTGGCTCCCAACAGAAGTTCTCTCTTATTTACTTTGTCAAAAGTATCTTCCACAGAATGGTGATAATCGAAATAACGCTGCGTGTCTACGACAAGTTCTGCCAGTGGAATATCCAGTTTTTTAAGAGGAGCAATATCCTGTATCGCATAGGTTTGATCGAAATCATAAATGCCATAGGGAAGAAAATAGTTTTTCCACTCGAAGATCTGTCTTCTTCTTTGAGGCGACATATCCAGTGAAAATCCCCTCGGTGAATAGCCTCCGGCATCTGTTCCTAAGGCAAAAACATGTTTTTCGTCTTTCTTTTTCACATAGGCTGCATACATTTCACGTCCCTGGCCACCGTTTTCACTGTTTGCATACAAAACAATTCTTATCGTATGATTGTTTTCAATACCAAGAGCTTTAAATGTTCTTAAAACTTCAATGCACTGTGCAACACCTGTTCCGTCATCAATAGCCCCTTCACCGAAGTCCCATGAGTCTAGCTGAGCTCCTAAAACAATCACTTTAGAATCTTTTTTACCCTGAATTTCAGCAATAATATTTGGATTGGTAGTATCGCCTTTTGATTGTGCAGTCATATTCAGTTTGGCAGTAACTTTCTGAGTTTTTAATAATCTTTCCAATTCATCAGCAGATCTTACTCCGATGGATAGGGCAGGAATTCTTACTTTATCATCAGGTTCGTAATACACCATTTTTGCATGGGGAGTATCGTCCATGGCTGTTGTTAAAGATCTTATAATTAAAGCTTTTGCTCCTGTTTTAGCAATTACGGAAGCTGAAATTAATTTAGATTTTGCGGTAATTAAATAAGAATCATTTGTATTAATGATTTTTGGATCCATTGGAAGATTAACGAAAACAATTTTATCTTTCAATTGTTTAATCGACATGGCGTTAAGCTCAGAAGTTGAATTGATTATAACAATTTCGCCTGTAAGGTCTTTCCCGCCCGTTCCTTCAGAATTCCCGAAAGACAGCATTCTGATATTCGTCCAATCTCCATTCGCTGCTTTTATCTGCAAAGATTCTTTTCCCCGTATCCAGACCGGAGCTTTAGCTTCCATTCTCCAGATCATATCAATGCCGATAGATTTGAGTTTTTTTTCTGTCCATTCCACGGCTTTCATATAACCGGGAGTTGCACTGAAGCGGGGACCGATGCCTTTGGTAAGTTCGCCAAGATTTTCATAAGCAGTACCATTGGTCATTACCTCGTCTGAGATTCTTCTGAATTCATCATTGTAGTTGAATTTTGCCACGGTCATTTTTTTTACCGGTTTCTTCTGTGGCTTTTTTTGAGAAAATAAAAATCCACTCAAAAAGAGTGGAAGTATAATGAAGATTTTTTTCATTTTTTATTGACCTTTCTTTTTCCGATCATAAAAGTAGGGAAAAAATAGGATTTATTAAGGTTTCATATCGTACATTAACAGAGCAGTAACCAATTTCGGTTCTATGAATGTGCATTTTGGCGGCATGCTCAGTTTAAGGTCTGAAATTTTGATCATATCGTTAAAACTCACAGGATAGATTCCGAAACCTACTTTTCCTTCGCCGCTGTCTATTTTTTCCTTTAGGAAATTAATTCCCTGAATATTAGATGTTCCTTTCACATACGAAATTTTTTCAGAGCTATCAGAATTTTCTATTTTCAAAATGTTTTTAAAAATATATTTATCTAAAAGATGATGATCAAGATTATCCAGTGACATTTCTGTTGAACGCAGGTCATGTTTTACGTGAAGTGAATAGAATTTCCCGTCCAGATACATCGAAATATGGAATTTCTGTGAAGGGAAATAAGAAGCTTCGCCTTTTTCATGGATCAGGAAATACTGATCGAGCTCTTTTAAAAATTCTTCGCTGGAAAGGCCATTAAGATCAGTTAAAATCCTGTTGTAATCATGAATTTTGATGGACTGGTTGGATACAATAAAGCTGTAAACAAAGTTGTAAGCTTCCGTACCGTTGTGTCTCTTATTTTTCTCTTTATGATGCTTTGCATTCAGCGCTGTAGATCCAATCCTGTGGTGCCCATCTGCAATGTAGAACGAGTCGATCTGATCGATTACTTCTTTAAACTGCTGAAGTTTCAGACGGTTATCTATTCTCCAGATCTTATGTCTGATCCCGATGGAATCGATATGGTTGAAGATTGGAACATTTTTTTCCTCATGATTCATCAGGAGCTCAATCTTAGAATTGGAAGGGTAGGTAAGCAGTACAGGTTCTGCCTGCAGGCTTACTTTTTCCAGATAATGAGCCAACTTTTCCTTTTTTTGAGGAATCGTACTTTCATGCCTTTTGATCTTTCCGCTCCAGAAATCTTCAATGCTTGCTAATCCAAGTAAGCCTCTGAAAACCTGTTTGTTGGGATATATTTGCTCATAAAGATAGTATGAAGAACTGTCCTGGACCAGTTTTTTTTCATCCAGAAGCTCTTCAAACGTTGAACGGATCTTCCTTAAATTCCGGTCGATATCTTTGGATTTACTTACAACATAGGGTTTAATCATATTGATGTAAGTATTTTCAACTTGAGCTTTCTCTGCAATTTCCTCTTGGGTGAAATTGTCCAGCGGGTGGGTAGGGAAAGTGCTCTCAAAGTCTTTATGAGGTCTTATTCCACGGAAAGGTTTAAAAACAGGCATATTTTATCTTATGGTTTCTTTTTGTAGCTTAATAATTTGTTCTGCAAGTTCTGCTCCGATTTTTTCCTGTGCATCCACTGTATTTCCACCTACATGAGGGGAAAGGGATAACGCAGGATTCATCAGTAAAGGAAGTTCCGGTGTAGGCTCGTTTTCAAAAACGTCCAGGGCGGCTCCCGCTACTTTTTCAGATTCAATGAAATCAATAAGAGTCACCTCATTGATAACGCCGCCTCTTGCAGTATTCACTATGTAGACTCCATCCTTCATTTTTTCGAACTCAGGTGTGTCTATGATATATTCATTCGTTTTTGGAGTATTGATACTGATAAAATCCGTGTCTTTAAGGAAAGCATCCATATCGTTGGTGGAAGTGATCTCAAAATTCAGGCTCTGGCCATCAAAAAAATCGAGCTTCAGAACTTTTGTCTTTGGATTTTTAGTCAGTACTTTGATTTTCATTCCCAATGCTATTCCTATTTTCACGACTTCCTGCCCGATACTTCCAAAGCCGATCACTCCAAGAGTTTTTCCGGAAAGTTCATACGCTTTGCTGAATGATTTTTTCATGGCATCGAAGTGGGTTTCCCCTTCCAACGGCATGAGTCGGTTCGATTCGTGAAGAAATCTTGCCAGTGCAAAAAAATGTCCGAAAACCAGTTCAGCTACTGATTTTGAAGATGCTGTGGGCGTATTGATTACTTTGATCCCTTTACTTTTAGCATAATCTACATCAATATTGTCCATTCCGATACCGCCGCGCCCAATAATTTTAAGGCTTGGGCAGGCGTCGATTAAGTCCTTTTTTACTTTTGTTGCACTTCTAACCAACAGAACATCCACGTTATTTTCATTAATGAAATTGATAACGTGATCCTGAGCCACTCTGTTTGGCAGAACTTCAAGCCCTGCTTCTGTAAGCATCTGCTCTCCTGTTTTTGAGATTCCGTCGTTTGCTAAAACTTTCATGTTTGGTTTGATTTAAAGATTGAAAAATTTAGATATTTAAAAATTTTAAACCGGGGCGCAAATTAATAAATTTTAATTAACTGCTCTATATCTTTCAATCTTTGAATTTTTTTATGCTTAAATTATTTAATAGATTTCATTACATCTACCAGAACCTGCACACTTTCGATTGGTAAAGCATTGTATAAACTGGCTCTGTATCCGCCTAAGCTTCGATGCCCGTTAAGTCCGCTGATTCCTGCCGCTTTCCATGCGTTATCAAATTCTTCTTTTTTGCTTTCGTCTGTAATTTTGAAAGATACATTCATCAGGGAACGGTCTTCTTTTACACAGAATGATTCAAAAAAAGGATTGCTGCCGATCTCGTCGTATAAAAGTTTGGCTTTAGCCTCATTTCTTGCCTCTGCTGCTGCAATTCCGCCATTCTTTTCAAGATACTGTAACGTAAGCAGGGAAGCATAAACCGGGAAAACCGGAGGCGTATTATACATAGATTCTTTTGAAATATGCTGAGAATAATCTAAAATAGATAACATATTTTCTCTTCCTGTTTTTCCTAAAATCTCTTTTTTGATCACGACTAAAGTAACTCCGGCAGGTCCCATATTTTTTTGGGCTCCGGCGTAGATCAGATCAAATTTAGAAAAATCCAGCTGTCTTGAGAAAATATCAGAACTCATATCACAGACCATCAAAGTATCTACATTCGGGAAAGTTTTCATCTGAGTTCCGTAGATGGTATTGTTTGAAGTGCAGTGAAAATAATCATATTCTGAACCTACTGTATAATCTTTTGGAACGAATGAATAGTTTTCTTCTTTTGAAGAGCCTACCACATCTACTGTTCCTAATTTTTTTGCTTCTTTAATGGCTCCGGCTGCCCATGTTCCTGTATCTGTATAAGCTGCTTTACCGCCTACTTTCATCAGGTTGTAAGGAACCATCGCAAACTGCAGGCTTGCACCACCACCCAAATAAAGTACTTCATAATCATCACCCAGATTCATCAGCCTTTTGACAATGGCACGTGCTTCGTCCATTACGGCAACAAAATCTTTGCTTCTGTGCGAAATTTCAAGAAGAGATAATCCGATACCGTTGAAATCTAAAATAGCTTCTGCTGATTTTTCGAATACCTCCTGGGGTAAGATACATGGCCCTGCGCTGAAGTTGTGCTTTTTGCTCATATTTTTACTTTTTGGTTGTGCAAGAATTGATGAACTTGCGGTTTATTATTGAGATTTTACTAGATTCTTTTAAAATTGTAGTTAAAAAAACCGCCTCATAAGACTGAGACGGAGCTTTTTATTCACCGTGTAAGAAGGCTTTTTTGTTAAGCAGCGCTTCTTCAGATTCTACATGGTCTTCATCCGGAACACAGCAGTCTACCGGGCAGACAGCTGCACACTGAGGTTCTTCATGGAATCCTTTACACTCTGTACATTTATCTGTTACAATGAAATATACATCATCACTTACAGGTTCCTGTGGCGAATCAGCATCTACAGTAAGTCCTGAAGGCATGGTCACAGTACCGGCAAGCGTGGTACCCTCAGAAGCTTTCCAGTCTACGGCTCCTTCATATATTGCATTGTTTGGACATTCTGGTTCACAGGCCCCACAGTTAATGCATTCATCAGTTATTTTAATAGCCATCGCTAATTTTTTTTAAATTTGCACAAAATTACAAAATATTCCCCAATTTAGAAGTAATTATGAATATCGAAAATCAAGTTTTAGGACTTATTGAATTAAGTGTGTATATAAAAGAGTTTTTAGCAAAGAATCAGGATGATTACAATGAGAATGATACTGAGTTTGAATTATTACTCAAGAGATCTGAAATAGAAAATCCATGGTTTACCCTTGATAATCAGAAATTTGCTTTAAAACAATGGACTGAGCTTCTTACGGAAGAAAATATAAGCAGTTGGCTTAAAAATTATTCAGTTTCAAAAATTTCAAAAAGGGTAGGACTGATTCTGGCCGGAAATATACCTCTGGTAGGATTGCATGATGTGATATCTGTGGTTTTAAGCGGCCATATTCCGTTAATTAAACTGTCTTCTAAAGACAAGCAGATGGTTCCTTTTTTTCTGAAAAAATGGAATGAATTTTCCGGTGGAGTTGTTGCGTATGAACTGGTAGAAAGATTAGAAAATTTTGATGCTGTCATTGCTACAGGAAGCAATAATACAGCGAGATACCTTGAATACTATTTCAAAGATCATTTAAGCATCATCAGGAAAAACAGGACTTCTGCAGCTGTTTTAAAAGGTGATGAAACACCTGAAGAACTTCAGCTTCTGGCGGAAGATATTTTCAGATATTTCGGTCTTGGCTGCAGAAATGTAACAAAAGTTTTTATTCCTGAGGATTTTGTGATCGACAGGCTTTTTGAAAGTTTTGTAGGTTTCCAGGATATCATCAATCATCATAAATATGCCAATAATTATGATTATAACAGGGCGGTATATTTGCTGAACCAGGATAAATTCTGGGACAACAATTTTGTCATGCTGAAGGAAGACGAGAAACTTTTCAGTCCGCTTTCTGTGATCAATTTCAGCCGATATTCATCTTTGGATGAAGTTAAAAATTTTATTGCTGAAAATGAAGAAAATATCCAGTGTATCGTGGCTAAAGATGAGTTGGGACTGGATTCTATTCCGTTTGGAGAGGCACAGCATCCAGCTTTGGATACGTATGCAGATAATGTAGATACGATGAAGTTTTTGGAAGTGGTCTGATTTTCGTATCTTAACTCACCAATTTCACTAAATAAAAAATTAGATTATGAAAAAAATATTTTTAGGGCTTACTGTACTTGCTGCACAGCTGATGTTTGCCCAGAAAGTAACCGGAGTGAAGGTTGAAAAGGTTCAAAATGAAGTTCCGGCACAGTTGAACAAAGAAAAGATCAATATGTTTAATGACAACTTTCTTAAGTTTGTCACAGCGCTTAAATCTTCAGACCGTGCAGGAGTAGATGCTCTTCTTTCGGATAAGGTAAAAGAGATTGTTACAGATGACGTTCTTAAAAAAGTGAAGGAGGGTTTTGATGTCAATAAAAAACTGGAAATTTTAAAAACCGGTTACCATAAACTTATGAATGGATCTTCTTTGCCAAGTATCAGCTACAAATATGCAGGTGAATCAAAAGAGGTGATCATGACCGTTTTTGAAGAGAATGGAAAGATTATCGGGGTAATGCCGGCGAAAAAAGAGAAATAATTTATTTTCAAATAATAAAATTACTAACTATGATGACAGATGTTTTAGTTGCTCATTCCTCAGATGTGGAAAAAGCGGCTTTTTACAGAAAAACGTATTTGCACGTTGCTTTATCGATCCTGGCTTTTATCGGGGTTGAAACTATTTTACTGAAAACTGTTCCTGTGGAGATCATTGCGATGATGTTCGGGCAGAAATACACTTGGTTGTTAATTATTGGTGTTTTCTGGCTGGCTTCAATGCTGGCTTCTAAATGGTCGCTTTCACAAAGCAGATCTACCCAATATTTTGGATTAGGATTTTATATCATTCTGGAAGCGGCGATCTTTATGCCTATGTTGTACATTGCTGCGGGAATGCAGGGCGGAGGAAATATTATTTTCCAGGCTGCCATGCTTACAATCGCAATGTTTGCCGGGCTTTCACTGGTGGCATTTACTTCTAAAAAAGATTTTTCTTTTTTAAGAAATATTATTATTATCGGAGGTTTTCTTTCAATAGGAACCATCGTTGTGGGGGCAATTTTCGGATTTAACCTTGGACTTTGGTTTTCGGTAGGAATGGTGCTTCTGGCTTCTGCAAGTATCCTGTATGAGACCAGTAAGCTTAAAAATACGTATACAACGGGACAGTACGTAGGAGCTTCTTTACAGCTTTTTGCATCGATCATGCTGTTGTTCTGGTATATTCTTAGAATATTAATGAGCAGAAGAAGTTAACTTTAGTGATAAGTTCTAAGTTATGAATGATGGTTTTAATGCTTGATTCATACTTTAAATCATAATCCTGGTGATAAAAATCGCCGGGATTTTTTATTTGAAATCTTTAAGCACACAGTGTCACCCACAAATACCACTACTGAAGGTCAAAAATATTTATATTATTAGTGAAAACATTAGCGTAATTAGTGTTTTTATTAAATGTAAAGAGAAAAGGCTAATTGTTTATAGGAAGATAAGGTTTATCAATTTTCAATTGATTTGATGAAGTTTGTGTTGTATCAAGCTGATTAATAGCCTTGACTTATCGGTGTTTAAATTTGAATAATTCCTAATTTTTTAATCATCAAAGTTGTAAACTAAAAAAATCCTGATGAATTATCACCGGGATTTTTTGAATATTCTTTAAAATCACTAGACAATACAAACAGCATCAGCAATGGCATATCACAGAAACTTTGTTGTAAATGTTGCAACTTGAAATTAAAGAATTGAGAAAATATAGTATTGAGGAAAGCCTCAGTAGAATTGTGTTTTATAATCTTTTAAATGATTAAATCTTTCAATGAATTCAATAAAAAGGATTATTTATCTATTGATCCTAAGACCTTTTGTGCAAAAGAATTTAAAGCGTCTTTTTCGCTCATTCCATTCTGAACATTGGCGTGTACTTCCAAAGCACCGCAGATATTTGTGATAAGTTCTCCTGCTACATTAAGATCTTCCTCGCTTGTTCCTCTGAACTCTGAAAAGCTTTCCAAAACCTCTAATGTCTTTTCAAGATTCTCAGGAGTCTGGTTCTGATAAAACTGTCTGATTACGGGTAACTTCATAATTATAATTCGTTAAAAAGATTCGTTAAACTTTCAGCCTGGTTGCTTTGTACCTGATTGACCAATTCGCCGTTTTTAAAAATAGCGAAAGTAGGAAGGTTGTCAACTTTTGCCAGTTTTCTACTTTCAGGTAACTTTTCAGCATCTACATATAAAAATGGGATTTCTTCATTTTCAGATGCTAATTTTTTGAATTTCGGCTTCATAATTCTGCAATTTCCGCACCATGTTGCGCCATACTGAACAACTACTTTTTCATTGTCATTCACTATATTTTGTAATGTATCTTCTGTTAATTCTGTGTACATAAGTTAAATTTTAAGGAATAAAATTTAACAATGTAGCAATTGGATAATGTACCAGTGTAACAATTAAGAAATATTGAAATTTCAGAATATTGGTACATTGTTACGCTGCTATATTGTTACATTAGAGTAATTGCTACATTGTTAAATTAATTTGAATTAGTTTTTAGCTAAGTATTCAGCTGTAGAAGTTCTGTCTGCTTTCATTGCATCTTTTCCTTCTTCCCAGTTGGCAGGGCATACTTCACCATGTTTTTGAACGTGCGTGTAAGCATCGATCAGTCTTAGATATTCTTTTACATTTCTTCCCAAAGGCATATCGTTTACAGATTCGTGGAAAATTTTTCCAGTCTCGTCAATCAGGTAAGTTGCTCTGTAAGTTACGTTAGAGCCTGTGAAAGTTTCCTCTCCTTCTTCATTGTATTCGAAATCCTGATCTACGATTCCTAAGATATTAGCCAATTGTCTGTGTGTATCAGCTAAAAGCGGGTAAGTTACGCCTTCGATACCTCCGTTATCTTTAGCTGTGTTTAGCCAAGCGAAGTGTACTTCATTCGTGTCGCAAGAAGCACCGATTACTTTCGTGTTTCTTTTTTCGAATTCACCTAAAGCATCCTGAAAAGCGTGAAGCTCTGTAGGACATACGAAAGTGAAATCTTTCGGATACCAGAATAAGATTACTTTTTGCTGATTAGTGGTAGCTTCTTCAAGGATGTTGATTCTAAGATCATCACCCATTTCAGACATAGCATCGATTGTTACATTTGGGAATTTTTTTCCTACTAAAGACATAATTTTCTGTTTTTATATTAAATTTTCTGATGCAAATATATAAATATTTCATCTATCGAACAAATCAATATCGATAAATAAAATCTATAATTGTTTTTAATGGATTTAAACGGAAAAAGCCCTGAAATCAGAGCTTTTTGTTTAATATATACTGATTTATCTCTTAATTTAATTAAAAGGTGCCAGAACATCTTTGATACGTTTCATAGCCTCTCTCAGGTCTTCCTCAGAAGCAGCATAAGAGAATCTGATACATTCCGGGCTTCCGAAAGAAACTCCGCCTACACAGCCCACATGAGCATTTTCTAGTAAAAACATGGCAAAATCATCAGAATCTTTGATCTCTGTACCGTTCAGAGTCTTTCCAATATAGTGAGAGATATCCGGGAAGAAATAAAATGCTGCCTTTGGAAGGAGTACTTTAAATCCTGGAATTTCTTTCATCAGGTCAAACACCAGATCTCTTCTTTTCTGGAAAGCCTCGATCATGTATTTGTATTCGGAAGGATCCGTTTTCAATGCAGTTATGGAAGCTCTCTGTGCTACTGTATTTGCACCGCTGGTCATCTGGCCCTGGATCTTCTCACAGGCTTTTGCCAGCCATTCCGGACAGGCAGAATACCCGATTCTCCATCCTGTCATTGCAAAAGCTTTAGACATCCCGTTGATTACTGCAGTCTGCTCATATATTTCAGGAAACTGTGCAATAGAGGTTGTTTTAGTTTCGTAATTGATGAATTCGTAGATTTCATCGGATATTACCGTTACGTGAGGATACTTTGCAATAACCTTTGCCATAGATTTAAGTTCATCATATGTATAATAACCACCGGAAGGATTACATGGAGAACTGAAAAGGATGGCCTTCGTTTTATCTGTAATCGCTTCTTCAAGCTGCTCGGCGGTGATTTTAAAGTCAGTCACGTATGAGGTAGGAAGCATTACCGAATTTCCGCCCATCATTTTCACCATTTCATCGTAGCTTACCCAATAAGGTGCAGGAAGAAGAACTTCATCACCGTCATTGATTACAGAAGCAAGGACATTTAAAATAGCCTGTTTGGCACCGTTGGAAACACAGATTTGAGAAGGTTTATATTCAAGATTATTATCTCTTTTTAATTTGTAGGATACGGCTTCACGAAGCTCAAGAAACCCCGGAACAGGAGAGTAATGACTATAATTTTCGTTGATCGCATCAAAAGCGGCTTGTTTGATATTATCCGGCACATCAAAATCCGGTTCTCCAAGAGTCAGACTGATTACATCAATGCCTGCGGCCTTCATTTCTCTTGCTTTGTTTGACATTACGAAAGTCTGCGAGTAACCTAATCTTTTTACTCTGTCTGAAAGTTTATCCATACGATGTTTTTGAATTTAAACAAATATATAATAAAAACGTTGGGCCGTGAAATAAAAATGAGGTAGGAAAAAAGATTTTTGTCAGGTTTTAATTTAATCATTAGATTTGGAAATAGTTGGGTTTTGCCTACTTGAAAGACTATTTAAACAATTTATTATCTTAAAATGTACAGACTTTTCTTTTTATTATTAGCTTCCCTTATATCAGCCCAGAGTTATCGTTTTGTTTACGAGTATAAATTCAGACCTGATATAAACAATAAAGATTCTTTGGTAACGGACTATATGAACCTGGACACAAATGGTAAAAAATCATTTTACTCTAATGCTGTGAAGTTTGAACGTGATTCTGTCTACAATATAGATAAGAGCTATCCGGCACTTTTAAAAGGAAAACACTATGATCGTAATCTGAATTATACCATTGAAAAAGATTATGCTGACAAGACAATTAATTTTTATGATAAGTTTAAAAATGTAAGCTTTGTTATAACTGATAACGAAACTCCAAAATGGAAAATGGAGAACGAATTCAAGAAAATTAATATGATGAACTGCCAGAAGGCAGTTGCAGAATATAAAGGTAGAAAATGGGAAGCCTGGTTCTGCAAAGATTTTCCGGTTACCGATGGCCCGTATAAATTCAGTGGACTTCCGGGGCTGGTAGTATCCATAAAGGACAGTGAAAATGATCATACATTTGATTTGATTCAGATCAAAAAAATCAACACAGTCAATGCTTTTATTCCAAAGAATAATAAACAAATGACCAATGAAGAGTATAGAAAATTACTTAAAAATTACCTCTTTAATCCAGGAGATGATATCACAGGTATGAATATAGATTCCAAAGCAGGGAAAATGGAACTTCAGCTAAAGGATGGCTATGTAGCACAGTTTGATTATAATGAGTTGAAAAAAAGTGGTGCCAGAATGGATGATGTGATTGCCAATAAACTCAGATTGACAAACAATCCTCTTGAAAAGGAATAAATTTAAGAAAAGGTAAGGGATTGTTGAGAAGCCGCCTTTTTGAATCTAAAAATATAATTAAAACCATATAGAAAGAATAGTTAAATTATTGATTTCGTATATTTAAACCTCTAGATCCATTGTATGAAATATTCTCTTTTTTTATTATTGATCCCTTCTTTCATTTTTTCACAGGTACGTTCAAAAGATGCTGAAATAAAGAAATATGTTTCTGAAGTGAGCTCAGATTCTTTAAAATCCCATATCTCTAAGCTTGTTAGCTTTCATACGAGGCATACTTTAAGCTCAGTAGATGATAAGCATCAGGGAATTGGAGCTGCAAGGAATTGGGTGTTGGGGAAATTTAAAGAATATGCCAGAAATTCAGGCGGAAGAATGGAAGTCTATATGCAGCAGGAAAATATTCAGCCGGATGGAAAAAGGGTAGACAAAGTTACAAATCTGGGAAATCCAATGGCCTTTTTAAAGGGAACAGATCCTAACGATAAAAGAATTTTCCTGATTTGTGGACATCTGGATTCACGGGTCACGGATGTAATGAATAGGACTTTATCCGCTCCCGGCGCTAATGATGATGGCAGCGGGGTAAGTGCCGTTATAGAAGCTGCGAGAATTTTAAGCAAATCTTCTTTTCCCGCATCTGTTATTTTCGTGACTTTTTCTGGAGAAGAACAGTCGTTGCTTGGCTCTAAACTTTTGGCAGATAAAGCAAAAAAAGAAAATATGCAGATAGAAGCTGTCCTGAATAATGACATGATTGGAAATCCTAAAGCCGGTGAAACAGGAGAGATCAATACCCGTACGCTCAGGGTATTCAGTGAAGGTCTGCCTTATGCAGAGCTGGATAAGAAAGCAATGACTATAAGGAATTTAGGACTTGAAAATGACAGTGAATCCAGGCAATTGGCCCGGTACATTAAAGAGACTGCGGAAAAATATGTGAAAGGGCTTGAAATAAAATTAATCTACAGAAATGACAGGTTCCTGCGCGGAGGAGATCATTCCAGTTTTGTCAGTAATGGATTTCCTTCCGTAAGACTGACAGAGTATTATGAAAATTATGACCATCAGCATCAGGACATAAGAGTGGAAAATAATATACAGTACGGCGATCTTCCTGAATTTATAGATTATAATTATCTGAAAAAAAATGTAGCTGCCAATATCGCTGTATTGGCCAGCCTTGCAAAATCTACCCCTGGACCTGAGCATGCAGAAATGAAAGTTAAAGAACTTACCAATTCCACAACCTTGCAATGGGAAAAACCAAAAACCGGAAACCCGGCAGGATATTATGTGCTTATAAGAGAAACGGATAGTCCGGTGTGGCAAAAAAAGATATTTACCGCAGGGCTTTCCATTAAGATTCCGCTTTCAAAGGATAATTACATTTTTGCAGTACAGACTGTTAATCAAACCGGAAATCTGAGTGTGCCTGTTATGCCGGGGATCGCCAGATAACCTGATCGTGCTGAAAATTAAAATTAAGGACTGATCAGGAGAAACTTGACTTGAATACAACAGAAATAAAACTTATTTTTGCAGATTATAATAATTCATATGGCAGCGTCGTTACTATTAAAATATTTTCCGGATCTTACAGAAAAGCAGATCGAGCAGTTTAACCAATTGGAAAAACTGTATAATGAATGGAATGAAAAAATCAATGTGATTTCAAGAAAGGATATGGAATCGCTGTATGAAAAGCATGTCCTGCATTCTTTAGGAATTGCCAAAATAATGGAATTTGCGCCAGGCACAAAAGTACTGGACATTGGAACCGGAGGAGGCTTTCCCGGAATTCCCCTTGCGATCCTGTTTCCGGAGGCAGAATTTACCCTGATCGACTCTATCGGGAAGAAAATCACGGTAGTACAGGCAGTAGCAGAAGGAATAGGACTTACGAATTTAACGGCTATCCACGGAAGGGCAGAAAAGGTAAAAGAGAAGTTCCATTTTGTAGTGAGCCGTGCCGTAACCCAAATGCCGGAATTCCTTAGATGGCTGAAAGGAAAATTTGAAAAAGAACAGATCAATTCCAAACATAACGGAGTTTTATATTTAAAAGGCGGTGACCTTGCTGAAGAGCTGGCCGGCATTAAATGTGAAATCTTCAACCTTAAAAACTATTTTGATGAAGAATTTTTTGATACTAAAAAAGTGATTTATGTATCAAAAGGTAATTTTAATTCTTAATTTTATATAATTTTGGAATAATTTTTACTGAATTTATGTTAATAATCAGTAAATTAGGGTTATGAAAAAACTTTTAAACATTGGGTTTTCAGTATTGTTTTTAGGGCTGATCTTTATCTCCTGTGAAGATAATGATTATCAGACCGTACAGTCTATAGGTAGAATCAGGATTGACAGTGTAAAGGTCATGAAGGATACCATGGATGTCTATTCAATACAGAGTATTAAGACGTATTCTACCTATCCGTCCCAGTGTGAGGGATTTTACGGATATGATTACATTTATGATAGTAATTTGGAAAGGTCAGTTACTGCTTACCGATATACAACTGACGGACCTTGCACGCAGAAAGCTTATGTAGGTGTCAATCAGATCAATTTCAGTCCACGTCAGAAGGGAACCTATATATTTAAATTCTGGAATGGAGGTAACAGTTTGATCACCAAGACAATTGTAGTTGAATAATAAATGATGAAACTGATTTCAATTTTCTGTTTTTTTGGAGTTAATATGCTGTTTGGGCAGAAAATAATCTGGAAAGAAGACCGTAAACTTACGTGGGATGATTTTAAAAGTACAGTGAGCAGGAAAAGCAATCCCGATGTAGTCGCTTATACCCATTGTGGATGGGAATATTCTGTAGTAAAATCCAGTAATCCCAAATCTCCTGTGAAAATTGAGATTACGACTATTTTTAACATGTACCAATCCTGGAAAGATGAAAAAAAATTGAATGACTATATCCTGATGCATGAGCAGAAACACTTTGATATTGCAGAATTATTTGTCAGAAAATTCAGAAAAGAAGTAGAAGGAAAAATCAAAACCACTGCTGATTACAATAAAAATTTTAAAGCAATTTATAGCAAAATATCAAACGATTATAAAAATTTCCAGATATCCTATGACAAAATTACCGAACATGGGATGAACAAAGAAAAACAGGCAGAATATAACACTGTCATTGCTGAAGAACTAGACCAATTAAAAAGCTATAAAGCCTCTTGAAATTCCTCAATAAGATCATTCACGAACTGCTGGCCCAAAACCCTGACCTCTCAGAGTTTAATATCGTTCTGCCCGGAAAACGGCCCATCGTATTTATCAGGCAGATCTTAGAAGAAAACAACTACTCAGGATTTCTTCCCAATTTTGTTACCATAGAAGAACTGATCGACAAGATTGCAGATAAGCAGCCTGTTCAGGGAATCTCGTTATGGCTTTTTGCTTTTGACGTTTATCGCAGCCTTGGTCTTATTCCAAGAGATGATTTTTCAGATTTTTTAAAGTGGTTTCCAACCCTTCAGAAGGATTGGGATGATATTCTGAAATTCTCCGAAAGTGATGAGGCTGTTCTGCAATATATGTTTGATGAGGAAAGGATCAAAGAATGGGCACAGGATCTGGGTGAAGATGATGATGTTCCACGAAAGAAATTCCTGAATTTCTGGCAGAATATGAATATTTTTCTTCCTGCCTTAAAGAAAAAGCTGCAGGAAAGAAACTGGGCAACTTCCGGAATGATCCATGAAACCGCCAAAGCGAGGATTGTAGATTTTGCTAAAAATACTGCTGAACATTTTGTTTTCTGTGGTTTTAATGCCTTTACACCAGTGGAAGAGAAGCTGGTAAGAAGCCTGCTGCAGTGGAATAAAGCACAGTGTTTTTTCCAGGCAGACCGTTATTATTTTGATGACGAAAGACAGGAAGCCGGAAAATTCCTGAGAAACCACAAAACGTGGAAAGAATTTGATGACAACAGAGCTTTTCAATGGATAGAGGATGATTTTAATCAGCCTAAAAATATAAAGGTCTATGAAGTTTCCGGAAATGTGACGCAGACCAAAGTATTACCGGAAATATTTAACGAAATTGAAAATAAAACTTTTTCCAATACGGCAGTAGTTTTGCTGGATGAAAACCTTCTTCCGGCAAGTTTAGATGTGATGTATGGTGTTGAAAACCTGAATATTACTATGGGGTTTCCCCTAAAGAATCTTTCTTTTTCAAATGCAGTAAAACAATTGTTTTATCTTCAGAAACAGCTGGAAAAAAATAAATCTTCCTATTATTACAGAGATATTTTTCCTATCCTTGAAGAACTTCCGAAATCTACTGAAGATGAGTTGATTATCAGTAATTTCCGGACAAAAATAGAGGAGAGGAATATTGTTTATATATCAAAAAAGCTTCTGGAGGAACTATTGGGCGGACTTTCCTATTATAAGCTTCTAAAAAAGGCTGATGATACCAATATTTATCTGGATATGCTTATTGCATTCTGCCGTGATATAAAATGGCTTGAAATAGATGATATCCAGTATGAAAACGTTTCCCATTTTGAAAATGCATTCAGAATCATTAAAAACCAGCTGAGCCCTTATGATTTTGAGATCAAAATGGAAACCCTGGAAATCCTGATCAACCAACATATGAACTCTGAAAGTATAGATTTTCAGGGGGAACCGCTCCGGGGTCTGCAGATCATGGGGCTTCTGGAAACCCGTCTGCTGAATTTTGAAAATGTCATTATGCTTTCAGTGAATGAAGGAAAGCTGCCTTTGGGAAATTCACAGAATACCTATATTCCGTTTGATATCAGAAGATACTTTGATCTTCATACATTCCTTGAAAATGACAGCATTTATGCCTATCACTTTTACAGACTGATTCAGGATTCTCAAAATGTCCATCTGTTGTACAATGCGCTCAGTTCAGGAGTGAATACCGGAGAAAAGAGCCGCTTTATTACCCAGATCGAAATGGAGAGTTCTCATCAGATAGAACATCTTATTATTGAAAATTCATCCGAGCCGATTGCTTCGCAGCCGATAGAAATTCCGAAGACTGAGATCGTAATGGAAAGACTTGAAAAATGGAAAGAGAAAGTCTCTGCTTCACATCTTACCAGCTACCTTTACAATCCGATTGATTTTTATCTTTCCAAGATTTTAAGGACCTCCGAGGCTGACGAAATTGAAGAAGAATTGTCTGTTAAAAATTATGGAAACCTAGTGCATTATTCACTTCAAGAAGTGTATGAATTGCTTAAAGGTAAAGTTTTAAAAGAAAAGGATTTACATAATTCAATTAAAGCTATAGATCAATATATCAATATAGCTATTGAAAAGCTCAAGCACCAGCCTGAATTCTATGAAAAAGGGATGAATTATATTCACAGGGCTATTGCTAAAAAAGTGATTGAAAATGTTCTTAACCATGATCTTGAACTGGTGAGAAACGGGAATACGCTGGAGATTTTAGACATTGAAAAGAGGTTTGAAAATGTAGATTTTTATCTTGATGGGAATGATAAAATTTCATTCTTAGGATTTATTGACAGAATAGACCGCCTGAACGGGACCTTAAGAATTATCGATTATAAAACCGCAAAAATTAAAAACCTGACGGTAAAAATTGATGAAAATAATATAACTGATTATTTCCACAACAGTGAAAGAAAACAGGCACTGCAGCTGTGTATTTACCATTATGTAGTACAAAACCTTCCCGAGTTCTGGGGGCTTCCTATTGAAACAGGAATATGGAGCTTTGCAGAAGCTAAGAAAGGAGTAGTTTCCCTGCAGTTTGATAAAGGAAATATTGATGATGCCATGCAGTCCGTGAAAAACCTTATTCTGGAAATTCTGAATCCTGATCTTAGTTTTATTGAAAATATCAAGCCTTATTCCAATTAAAATGCACCTCATTGCTGAAGTGCACTCAATTGAAATGAAGAATATATTATTGAAGTCAGCTTATAGTTTTACTTTTTTACTTACTGTTTTTCCGTCAGTACCAACCATCTGGACCACATAAATGCCCGGTTCCAAACTTTTAGATTCAAATTCTGGCTTATTGATTTCCTCGTGAAGAATCAATGCACCGGAAATGCTATAGATGCTGATGCTTTTAATACCGTTATCTGCTTTCGCCAAGATCTGGCGGTTTTGTGTAAATATTTCAGATTTACTAGCTAATGAGTGGCCTGTCAGCGATTTCTTGAACTGCAGATTATAAAATGGAGTAACGATTTCAAAGGTATTGCTTTGATTATCAATATCTTTTATGTCAATTCCTCCGTTGGATGCATATTGTTCCTGAGATACAGTTTTTAGCAGGTTTTTATTTTCATCAAAAATATTGACAGCAATCAGTTCATCCTGTGGAAGCTTCAGTTTTAGAACACCATTTATTTCAGACTGTATAATCTCATTTTCAGGAACTTCTATCGGCGTATTTTTAATATAAGGAATCATTTTATCATTATTATTTTCCTGTACTTTCAAAAGATAAACACCGTCTTTTAAGGTTGATAAGCTCCTTTCTGTGCCTGATTTACTTACTGCTTTCTCCTGATTGAAGTCGGTAATCCCAATCAGTTGCATATTGCCCAGATCCGGTTTTAATTGAGAAGAATAAAGCGGATTAATTTCAGGAAGGCTTTTTCCTCCTTGTTGTTTTGAAGTTAGTATTGCCCACTGGTTCAGAAGACCGCCGCTTCTAAGAGTGTTGAATTTTGCATTAGAAGCAAGAGTAAATGGAAGAATTCCTCCTACATGTCCTAAAGGTCCCCAGAATAATGATTCCAGCTTATATTTGTTCAGATCCCACCACGCATAATAACCCCGTTGTACATCAATGGTTTTAGTAGTGTTTTCAGGTGGTATAGCCAGGTCCACTGAAGAATGCCCTAAAGTCATTGGTGTTTTGTTGTACCAATCATATACATCTTTAGGTTTCATACATCGTCTGAGATTATTATTAGGATTATTAGTGACGTCATTAACAAAATTCTGGGTGAAAAGATTTCTCCAGATCACGGGTCCCCAAAGAAGACCTCCATTATCCTGAATTACATGATAATTATATTTATCCATATATTCCGGTGAAATAACTTCCGAAATGCTGGTATTGTAGGTTTTATAGCCTGTATTGTTACAGGTATGCAGAACATTGGCCAGGAAAGAGGTGAACGGATAAAAATCCTTTTCCAGAACCCCTTTGTTCAAAGTTACTCCTGAAAAATCATAAGGTCCGTCTCCCAGATAAGCATATTTGAATTTCAGATTGGTGGGATTGGAGGTATTGAGACTTTTTAAAGTTGACATGGCGGCGTGGGCACCTTGCGAATAGCCTGCCAGGAAATATTCATCGTAACGTTTTATGCCTTGCTGAGCCAGGACTTTATTGGCTGCTGTTACAAAGTCTATGGTGGCACCGGCTTCTGTAGCAGCATCTACGTAAGGGTGAACCCCGTCTCCGCTTCCCATTCCTACATAATCGGGAGCCATCAGAATGTAACCATTGAGCACATATGAAAGTTCCACTACAAATCCGGCGGTTAAAGCTCCTTTAAAGTTGGAAGGTACATTATCTCTGCTATCCGTAGTTCCGTGGTCAGAGACTACAGTAGAAAGCTTGAAATTAACGTTAGGATACATCAGCAATCCTGTGGCTTTTACTAAGACATTCTTTTCGTTTTTAGTGTAATAAGTAATTTTATAGCCTTTAAGCCCCACATTGAACCCGTTAAGATAGCTAACGAAATCCGGAGCATTCTGGTCACCAAGACTATTGGCGATGAAACTAACAACGCCCTGTGGGGTTAAATCCAGTTTTTGTTCAACATTTACAAGATCTCCTGCCTGTTGGGCAAAAAAGAACGGAGCGGTAAAACTTAATAAAAGTGTAGATAATTTTTTCATATTAATATTTTTTGATGTTATTAAATTAAATATTTATAATAAAGTTTCAATAATATTAATGCATTAATAATTATTCATTGAATATAAGTTCCCTGCAAAGTGACTAAAACAAGGAGTCCGGCCATTCGGCCGGACTCCTCTTATGTATATTTTAAACTTTTAATTAAAAAGCGTTGATTCCTGTAATATCTAAACCGGTGATCAGTAAATGAACATCATGTGTACCTTCATATGTTATTACAGACTCCAGATTAGCTGCGTGTCTCATCATTGGGAATTCTCCCATAATTCCCATACCGCCAAGGATCTGTCTGGACTCTCTTGCAATATCAATAGCCATTTTCACATTGTTACGTTTCGCCATTGAGATCTGTGCAGGGCTTGCCTTATGGTCATTTTTAAGGTTTCCTAACTGAAGGCACAGCAATTGTGCCTTTGTGATTTCCGTTAAGAATTCAGCTAATTTCTTTTGCTGAAGCTGGAAAGAACCGATCGGCTTGCCAAACTGTTTTCTTTCTTTAGAATACTGAACAGCTGTACAGTAGCAGTCAATTGCTGCACCAATTACGCCCCATGATATTCCGTATCTTGCTGAATTCAGACAAGATAAAGGCCCTTTTAATCCGGTTGCTCCCGGAAGTAGATTTTCTTTAGGAACTTTTACATTATTGAATACCAGTTCTCCGGTTTTAGAAGCCCTCAAACTCCATTTATTATGAGTTTCCGGTGTAGTAAACCCTTCCATACCTCTTTCAACGATCAGTCCCTGTATTTTTCCTTCTTCATTTTTTGCCCATACTACTGCAATATCGCATACTGGAGAGTTTGTGATCCACATTTTAGCACCATTCAGTAGATAATGATCACCCATATCTTTGAAATAAGTTTCCATAGAACTTGGATCAGAACCGTGGTTAGGCTCAGTAAGTCCGAAAGAACCGATCATTTCCCCTGCAGCAAGATGGGGAAGGTATTTTTTCTTTTGCTCCTCGGAACCGAATTCATTAATTGGGAACATTACCAGTGAGCTCTGTACCGAAGCAGCAGAACGGACTGCAGAATCTCCTCTTTCCAATTCCTGCATAATCAAACCGTAAGAAATCTGATCTAAACCTGAACCGCCATATTCAACAGGAATATATGGACCTAAAGCTCCAATTTTTCCCAATTCTCTCATCAATCCCGGAATATCTGTATGATTTTGTGCGGCCTGATCGATCTGCGGCATTACAAAACTTTCCACCCAATCTCTTACCGATTGACGGATCAGTTTGTGTTCTTCAGTAAGTAAAGCATCAATTCCGTAGTAGTCTGGAATGCTTGTAAGAGGATAATATGACATGATTTTTTTGATTTGTTTAAAAGTAATACTTTTCGTGTGGTTGGAAAAATTTTTTTGTAAATCTTTATTACCTATGATTCTCAATAGGATAAATAAGATTGGGAGAGTTTTGATAAAAATACAGCCTCCTAAGATTCCTCGTCATTAGAGATAGGATACTGATTGGCAGAATTATGTACCTTAGTTTTAAACTTATACAGATATGGAGCTTTGTTGGCAGATCCATCATATAATTTCTCCAGTCTGTCCAGAATATTTAAGCTTAATATTTTACGCTGGAAATTATTTCTCCTGAATTTCTGACCTAAAATAGTCTCATAAAGTGACTGTAAATCTTTCATGGTAAATTTTTCAGGAAGAAGATTGCTGGCAGCCACTTCCGTATTAATATTCATACGAAGATATTCAAGGCCCGTTTCTATGACCCTGTCGTGATCGAAGGCCATTTTAGGCAGATTATTTACCTCAAACCATTCACAGCTTTCATTAAAAGCGTCCGGAAAAGTATTGGCAATTGAAAAATCGATCAGGCTGCAGTAGCCTACGGTAATGAATCTCTGGAAGATCCAGTGATCTTTGGGAACCTCAATTCCTTTATTATTGAGAAGAATCTGGTGGACATTATTCTCCGTACGGTCTATTCTTCCAAAAGTGTGGAACTGCTTTAGGAAAAGATCCTGAAGATGGGTTCTTTCATATAAAACTCTGGCAGCGGCTTCACGGAGATCTTCATCGTTAAAAACAAATCCACCCGGGAGCGACCACAGATCCAGATCATGATATTTTAAAAGCAAAACCTTCAAAATATTATTGTGAAAACCAAATATCGTGCAGTCAACAGATACATGTGCTACAAAATCTTTTGTATCAATAAGTTCCTGAAGGGTTTCTTTGTTTTTTGTGTCTTTGATTTTCATGGGAGTAAAAATAAAATTATTTTCTATATTTTCTTTCCTGCAAGCCTAAAATATATTAAACTCACTGTAAAAAGCACAGAAACAGCCAGTAATATGTACAGTGGATAATAGTTTAAGAGTTGTTTTCCAAACAAAACAGACATAATAATAGAACTGACAGAGCTGCCTAGAGACGAAAAAATCACAATTAGGGAAGTAAACAGGTTGATTTTTTCTTTGTCAACCTTAGCAATCATTTTTGAATTGATGACAGGGTAGAGCGGTGAAAGGAAGAGTCCGATTACCGGGAATAAAAACAATATTACGGTAGAATTTACAGAATCAAAATACTGGATTCCTAAAATAATCAAAAGGATTAGAATAATTAAAGAGATGCATAAAATATAGTATCTGGATAATGAAAATCTTTGGATGATATTCGCCGTTACTGTTCTTCCGGCATAAGAAAAAAGAGCGAGAAAAGAAGTAGCCTGTAAAGCAAAGAATGAATTGACATTCAGGTGATTTTTATAAAAAGAAGGCAACCATGAATTAAACCCTTGTTCCACAAAAACGATGAAGAAAACCACAGCAAGGAATAGTATGGTAGCCGGTTTGGCAAATGCTGAAAGTTCCGAAATAAGACTCTTGCTTTCAGATTTTTTGGCTTCTGAAATGTCTAGCTTTAAGAATAAAAATATAGTAATTGCGCAAAGTATGGATATGGAAAGAAAACCAAATTTCCAAAATTCCGAATAACGGCTTGAGATCAACCATCCAAAGCCTGTATTGACCACAAAGATTCCCACCATGAAGGTTGCTTCTACACTATTCATCATCTTCGCAAGGGACTTTTCATCTGAAATATTATTCCGGATAATCCCAAAAACACAGATTTTTCCGACCGCAAAACAAGTCCCGATAATCGCAAACCAGACCTTGTAAAACCAAAAATCTTCTATAAACGGAAGCAGACACGAACAGATACCGACAATAACCAGCGCAGAAATCAAAGCTTTTTTAGTGCCGGTTTTACTGATGAAATTCACTGCGAAAAGTGAAATAAAAGCGATGGGAAGATCCTTGAATGATTCTAAAAGACCCAACTTTTCGTAGGTGATCTTTGCTTCCGAAAGTTGAAGAATTACAATACCCATGCAGTTCAAGACCATTGAAAAAATAAGAAAGGTCAGTTTTAAGGGAAGAGAGATTTGGGAAAGCTTAGCCGTCATTTTGGGGATTTTTTGTTAATGTTTTTGGCAGTATTTTATGAATTATGAAATAAATATAGGGCTTTAAACCCCCAAAAATAAACGAAAAATTAAAATAATTATGAATAGAATGTTAATTATTTAAAAAAAAATATATTTTTATTGTCTCAATTTGAGAATTAAAAAACTAACTGTATATGAATCTAAGAATATCAAGAAGCCTTGGGGTGGTTGCTGTAATGTATTTTACAGCCAATTTCAGTGCGCAGACCAGCGTGAAGGACACTGTTCAGAAAGAGAATAAGATAGAAGAGGTTATCGTAATCGGTTATGGTACACAGAAAAAAAGTAATGTGACCGGAGCTATTGCAAGTATTAAAGCAAGCGATATAGAAAACATTCCGGCAGGGAAGCCTGAACAGGTATTGCAGGGAAGAGCTGCGGGTGTTTCTGTAGTGACGAATTCCGGGCAGCCTGGTGCTGCTGCTACGGTAAGGGTGCGTGGAATTACCAGTTTTGGTGCAGGTAGTAACAGCCCTTTATGGGTGGTAGATGGTATTGTAGTAGACAATATCGGATGGCTGAACCAGTCTGATATAGAAAGTATGGAAGTCTTGAAGGACGGAGCATCATCTGCTATATATGGAGTTTCTGCAGCAAAGGGAGTAATTCTGGTTACAACAAAAAAAGGAAAGAAAGGAAAACTGAGTCTTTCCTATAATGGGTTTTATGGTTTCTCAAATGCGTCAAAAAAGCTGGATCTTCTGGATGCAACACAATATGCTAAAATCATTAACGAAGGTTTTGTTAATGATGGACAGGCACCAAGATTTTTGAATCCTGAATCTTTTGGAAAAGGAACAAATTGGCAGGACGCTATCTTCGGAACTGGTGAAAAATCTTCTCACGAAATAAGTATTACCGGGGGTAACGAAAAGTCAACCTATTATACTTCGTTTGGATATTTTGATCAAACGGGTATTGTCATGAGTGATATCTCTTATTACAAAAGGATAAATGCCCGATTTAATTCGACCCATAAGGTAACGGATTATTTAACCATAGGACAAACCTTTGCATATACTCACATAAAATCTCAGGGGGTAAGTGCCAACGAGGAATTTGGTGGTCCATTAGCTTCAGCAGTTAATTTAGATCCTACCACTCCGGTAGTCGTTACAGACTGGTCTTTGGTAGATCCTAACGGTTATACCAATCCATATATCATCCGTGATGAGAATGGTAATCCATATGGAATTTCCCGTTATGTCAATCAGGAAATGACCAATCCACAAGCTTTCCGCCATATACAGCAGGGAAATTATAGCTGGTCAGATGACTTTGTAGGGAATGTTTTTGCTGAGCTTAAGTTTCTTGATCACTTCACTTTCAAAACAAGTTTAAATGGCAAGAAATCCTATTGGGGTAGCCGTACTTTCACACCGAAATATTATTTAAGCCCCAATTTTAACAATACCAGCTTTAATAGTCTGAATAAAGTAGACGAAAATAAATTTGAATGGAGTATGGAAAATACTCTGACCTATCAGAATAAATTTGGTGATCATAATTTAAGTGTATTGTTGGGACAGGGAGTTTACCGATATAATATTGCTGGCGGGGCAAGTTTGACCTATAGTAATCTGCCTATTGATAACTGGCAGGATGCATCTTTCAACTTTAATATTCCTCAAGATGATATTACGGCTACAGGATGGGATGGTATTCAGACCCGTAAAGCATCCTATTTTGGTAGAATTATTTACGATTATGCAGATAAATATCTATTTACTGGAACTATCCGTAGAGATGGTTCTTCAAAATTCGCCACGAATCAGCATTGGGGAACTTTTCCTTCCATGTCATTAGGATGGAATGTTCATAAAGAAAACTTCTGGCCTCAAAATAAAGTAATCAATAATTTGAAATTAAGAGGAGGATACGGAGTTTTAGGAAATGATGAAATGGATAACTTTAGATTTGCAAGTTTCATGGTTTCAGGAAGCAATTATACCACTGCCGGAAATAATATTATTATAGGGTATGCACCAAGTACACTGGAAAATCCAAATCTGAAGTGGGAAGAGACCAGCCAGCTGAATATTGCAGCGGATTTGAAACTTTTCAACAACTTCACTTTTACAGCAGACTGGTACAAAAAGAAAACATCTGACATCTTAAGACAGGTGAATATCCCAGGATATGTAGGGGTTCCTAATCTACCTTGGGCAAATGTTGGAGACATGGAAAACTCAGGATTAGAACTTGAGCTAGGTTACAAAAAGAACTGGGGGGATTTCGGTATATCAGTTAACGGAAACTTTGCTACTATCAAAAACAAAGTTTTACGATTAGAAGACGATATAGACTATTTCAACCTTGCTTCTTTCCAGACAATGGGAGCGGTATCTAGAGTGGAGGTCGGACAGCCTTACGGATCATTTTACGGATATACCTATAGTGGCGTTTTCCAAAATCAGACACAAGTTGATTCCTATGTTAATGCAACTGGAAACAAGTTATTACCTAATGCGAAACCGGGAGATTTTATCTGGCAAGATAATAACGGCGATGGTAAAATTGATGACAATGATAAAGCAAACTTAGGAAGCTCTATCCCGAAATATACTTTCGGACTGACTGTCAATCTGAATTATAAAAATTTCGATTTTATGATGTTTGCACAGGGGCAGGCCGGAAATAAAATTTTCCAGGGTTTAAGAAGATTAGATATGCTTGATGCCAATTATCAGACAAGAGTTTTAGATCGATGGACCGGGGAAGGTTCTACAAATAGCAACCCTAGAGTTACACGGGATGATCCTAACCATAACTATTCCTGGATGTCAAATTATTATCTTCAAAAAGGGGATTATGTCCGTTTGAAAATCATCCAGTTAGGTTATACCCTTCCTCAGGATGTTACAAGCCGTTTTGGAATGAACAAAGTAAGACTGTACGTAACGGGAGAAAACGTCTTTACTTTCACAAAATATACAGGCTACGATCCGGAGATTGCAGGAAGAAACAATTCCGAGCAAGATATAATAGGAGTTGACAGAGCTTACTATCCACAGGCCAGAACATTTTTGTTAGGTGCTAATATCCAATTTTAATAATGAACAAAATGAAAAATAAGAATTTTATATATAAAGGGCTTGCCATTACGTTTTTCACAGGCCTGAGTTTTAGTAATATTGCCTGTAGTGATTCCTATCTGGATGATGTTAAGAATTCAGGCTCTTTTAATACCGATCTGTATTTTCAGAATGAACAGCAGTCTTTTAGTGCATTGGTTTCCGTATATGATATTTTAAGAAAATACTCCGGTGGATTCGAGAATACGGTTACATTTTTTAATGCAGGATCTGATGATTTTTATTCCGGGGGTGGAAACTCCAATGACGGAGCTGGGATTCAAGGAATGAATAATTTCACAATCAATCCTAATACCATGCCTGCGAGTTACTGGAAAGATTTTTATCAGGGGATAGCACGAGCTAATCTGTTAATAGAAAAAGTTCCGGGAGCTACTATGGGCGAAGATATTAAAAAGAGATATATTGCAGAGGCGAAGGTCCTCCGGTCCTTATACTATTTCGAATTGGTAAGAATGTTTGGAAATATTCCGTTAGTGCTCAAAACTATTCAATTCGGTGATGATTACTGGAATATACCACAGGCAAAACCAAGTGATGTATATGCGCAGATAGAAAGTGATATAAATACTGCCATTCCCGATTTAATGATGACGTCCAGCGGTAATGACAAGGGAAGAATTACACAAGGAACAGCCAGAGCAATATTGGGTAAAATTTATCTCTACGATAAAAAAATGACCGAAGCAGCAGCACAATTTGCAGCAGTGAATGGTACACCGGGAGGAACCAGCCAATATGGATATAAACTTGTAGCCAACTATGCTGATCTATTCAAAGTGGGGCCGGAAACGGCTGATCCATATAAATTTTCAACAGAATCCATTCTGGAAGTTATGCATACCAACAAAGGAAACTCTGATTGGGGATTCTGGGGACAGGGTAAAGATGAAGGTAATTCTATCAATGTAATGGTGGGACCGCGCTCTTACTCTTTAAAAAATGTTCCGAATAATAATGCACCAGATATCTATTCAGGATGGGCTTTCAACACAGTAACGAATGACTTCGTTAATTTCATGCAGGGGGATCCCAGATTAAATGTAACTGTATTCAATGCGAAACAATTGGTCAACGAAGGTAAAATTTCTTACAGCCCGGCATTTTCAGATACCGGATATTTCTTAAATAAATATTTACCTACGAACGATTTAAAAAGCTCACTTCCGGGACCGGCAGAACTAAATTTCAGACAAAATTATGTAGCCATAAGACTTGCGGATACTTATTTAATGGAAGCTGAAGCTTTGGGCGGTGCCGGAGGTAGAGCACAGGCTCTGTTGGATGCCGTGAGAGCAAGAGTAGGTTTAGCGTCAGTTCCTGTTTCTTTACAGGCTATTAAAGATGAAAGAAGAAGAGAATTGGCAGGAGAAGGACACAGATGGTTTGACCTGGTAAGATGGGGAGATGCTCCTTCTAAGCTTGCCTTCAAAGGATTTAAAGCAAATAAAAATGAAATTCTTCCAATTCCGTTCAATGAATTGCCGAATACAGCCTTAAAGCAAAACCCAGGCTACTAAACATGAAGTTTCACAGTTTATATAGTTTCTTTTTTAAAGGTACCGCGCTGCTTTGCGGCGTGGTACTTTTTCCTTTATCATGCACATCCGTTGGGGCAGGTAAAGAAAATGATGTTCAATCATGGCTTACCAAAGGCAATGAAAGTATAAAATTACAGCAGCAGACTCCTGTCAGATTTGTGGAGAACGCCAATAACTGGCAGAATATTGAAATTGATGCTACTCAGAAGTTTCAATATGTTGACGGTTTTGGATATACCCTTACAGGGGGTAGTGTTGAAGTAATTAACAGACTTTCACCTTCAAAAAGAAAAGCCTTGCTGAATGAACTCTTTGGAAAAGATAAAAACTCTATTTCCATTAGCTACCTCCGGTTAAGCATCGGAGCTTCCGATCTCGACGGTAGAGTTTTCTCTTACGATGACCTTCCGGAAGGACATACTGACCCGAGTCTTTCAAAATTCAGTCTGGTTAATGACAAAGATCTGATTGCTATGCTGAAAGAAATTCTTGCAATCAATCCTAAAATCAAGATCATTGCTGCACCTTGGTCACCTCCGGCTTGGATGAAAGATAATGGAAAATCAAAAGGAGGAAGTTTAAAACCTGAATTTTATAAGGTATATGCAGAATATTTTGTAAAATATATTGAGGGTATGAAAAAGGAGGGAATTACCATTGATGCGATCACGCCACAGAACGAACCTCTTCATCCCGGAAATAATCCGAGTCTTTTTATGCCGTCTGAGCAGCAGAGAGATTTTATCAAAGGTCATTTAGGTCCGGTGTTTAAATCCAATAATATTAAAACAAAAATTGTAGTTTACGACCATAACTGCAATAAACCTGAATATGCCATTGATATTCTGAAAGATACTGAAGCTAATCCATATATTGACGGCTCAGCTTTCCATCTGTACGAAGGGGATATTTCAGCTTTAAGCACTGTTCACAAAGCATTTCCCGATAAAAAATTGTATTTTACCGAGCAGTGGACAGGATCGAAAGGAACTTTTAACGAAGATCTGAATTGGCACGTCAAAAACGTAGTCATCGGTTCTATGAGAAACTGGAGCAGTATTGCTTTGGAATGGAATGTGGCCAATGATCCACAGTATAAACCTCATACAGATGGTGGTTGTACAGAATGTAAGGGAGCAATAACGGTTTCGGACAGCGAGAATTTTACCAGAAATGTTTCCTACTACATCATTGCACATGCTTCCAAATTTGTGCCTGCAGGTTCTCAGCGCATTGCTTCCACACAGACAGAAACACTTTCTACGGCAGCATTTAAAACTCCGGGCGGAAAAACGGTACTCATTATCCAGAATGGAAACAGTACAGATGAAAGTTTTAATATCAAATATAACGGAAAGACAGCTCCGGTAACCTTATCAGGAAATTCCGCAGCAACTTATGTTTTTTAATTTAATATCATGAAAAAAGTTTATTTCTTACTCGCATTTTCTGCCTTAGGAATGAATGCTTACGGGCAGAAGACGATTGACCAGAAAGTGGCAGAGCTGCTGTCTAAAATGACACTGGAAGAAAAGGTAGGACAGATGGTTCAGTACAGCGGATTTGAATATGCCACCGGGCCTCAGAAGTCCAATTCTGCAGCAGTTTTAGAAGAAATAAAAAAAGGAAAAGTAGGCTCCATGCTCAATGTAGCCGGAGCCCAAGAAACAAGATCTTTCCAGAAATTGGCCCAACAATCCAGATTAAAAATACCATTGCTTTTCGGACAGGATGTTATTCACGGTTACAGAACTACTTTTCCTGTTAATTTAGGCCAGGCAGCAAGCTGGGATCTTGGGTTAATAGAGAAATCTGAAAGAATTGCGGCAACAGAAGCAGCAGCTTATGGCATCCACTGGACTTTTGCCCCGATGGTAGATATTGCCAGAGATCCGAGATGGGGAAGAGTAATGGAAGGTTCCGGTGAAGACACCTATCTGGGAACGCAGATCGGGTTAGCAAGAATTAAAGGATTTCAAGGCAGAGGCTTAGGAAGTCTGGATGCAGTAATGGCCTGTGCCAAGCATTTTGCAGCCTATGGAGCAGCTATTGGAGGACGAGATTACAATTCCGTAGACATGAGTTTACGACAGTTGAATGAAACCTATCTGCCGCCGTTCAAAGCCGCAGCTGAAGCAGGAGTGGCCACATTTATGAATTCTTTTAACGATATCAACGGAATTCCTGCTACAGCTAATCAGTATATCCAAAGAGAACTTTTAAAAGGAAAATGGAATTATAAGGGTTTCGTAGTTTCAGACTGGGGAAGCATCGGGGAAATGATCCCTCACGGCTATGCCAAAGATGCTAGCGAAGCTGCCGAAAAAGCGGTTTTGGGAGGAAGTGATATGGATATGGAAAGTCGTGTTTATATGGCTGAACTTCCGAAACTGGTTAAAGAAGGAAAAGTAGATATAAAATTAGTGGACGATGCCGCAGGGAGAATTTTAACCAAGAAATTTGAGATGGGACTTTTTGATGATCCCTATAGATTCAGTAACGAAAAAAGGCAGAAAGAGCAGACTGATAACTTGGAAAACAGGAAATTCGGAAGAGAATTCGGTTCCAAAAGTATAGTACTTCTGAAAAATAAAGGAAATATTCTTCCGCTTTCAAAAAATATAAAAACGGTTGCCCTGATCGGTCCTTTCGGAAAAGAAACCGTTGCTAATCATGGCTTCTGGTCTATTGCTTTTAAAGATGACAATCAAAGAATAATTTCTCAGTTTGACGGAATTAAAAATCAACTCGATAAAAAATCAACTTTATTATATGCAAAAGGATGTAATGTAGACGATCAGGACAGATCCATGTTTGCAGAAGCGGTAGAAACTGCGAAAAAAGCTGATGTGGTGATTATGACCTTAGGTGAAGGCCATGCCATGAGCGGAGAAGCAAAAAGCAGAAGCAGTATCGGTTTTACAGGTGTTCAGGAAGAGTTATTAAAAGAAATAGCTAAAACCGGAAAACCAATTGTCTTAATGATCAATGCCGGAAGACCACTGATCTTCAACTGGGCGGCAGACAACATTCCTGCCATAACTTATAATTGGTGGTTGGGAACAGAAGCAGGTAATTCTATTGCTGACGTTCTGTTTGGAACAGTAAATCCGGGTGGAAAACTTCCCATGAGTTTCCCAAGAACCGAAGGTCAGATCCCGATTTATTACAACCATTACAATACAGGAAGACCTGCAAAAAACAATACCGACAGGAATTACGTTTCAGCTTATATTGATCTGGATAATGATCCGAAATTTCCTTTTGGCTACGGTTTAAGCTATACGGATTTTAAATATTCTGATATGGTTTTAAATTCTGCAAATCTTAAAGGAAATCAAACATTAAATATCAGCATTACTGTTACCAATACAGGAAAACATGACGGTGAAGAAGTGGTGCAGCTCTATATCAGAGATCTTTTCGGAAAAGTGGTAAGACCTGTAAAAGAATTAAAAGGCTTTCAGAAAGTTTTCATTAAAAAGGGCGAAAGTAAAAAGGTTGATTTTAAGCTGACCACAGAAGATCTGAAATTCTATGACGATCAGTTAAATTACGACTGGGAAAGCGGTGAATTTGATGTGATGATTGGAACCAATTCGCAAGATGTTCAGACGAAAAGAATTAATTGGGTAAAATAATAAGCAATGAGAACATTAAAAGAGGAAATGAAGGAATGGACTGATGCTGATATTGCAATGCATCAATTAGCATTACAATTAGGGATGATACCGGAAGATAATTTTCCAAAGTTTAAATCTTGTTATTGGACAAATAATGAGAAAAGTAAAGTGTTAAAAAACATCCTGTTGGAATTGTCTCAAATAGGGTTTGTGAATTTTAATGAAGATGAAAATACTTTCAAAGTAAATCCAGATTTTATTTTTAAAGAAGATTGAAAAACAGAGCCACTTTGCACAATATTGTATAGAAGAAATTAGGATGAAAATCAAGATAAACATCTATTTTTTAACGGGAATATTAGCTTTTTCTGGTGTAAGTTGTATTTCAAATAAAACAGATTCTAACAGAAAACTGATCTGGAGTGATGAATTTAACGGAGCCGGACTTCCCGATTCCTCAAAATGGAATTATGATGTAGGAGGAGATGGATACGGAAACCAGGAAGCTCAGTTTTATACCAAAAACAGGCTTGAAAATGCCAGAATGGAAGGTGGAAATCTTGTTATTGAAGCCCGGAAAGAAAACTGGGAGAAGAATAAGTATACTTCTGCAAGGCTTCTGACCAAAGGCAAATTCTCCTTTCAATACGGAACAGTAGAAGTAAGGGCTAAACTTCCCAAAGGTCGCGGAACCTGGCCGGCTATCTGGATGATGAGCGAAAATATGAAGAAATGGCCGGATGACGGCGAACTGGATATCATGGAACATGTGGGTTTCAATCAGGGGTATATTCATGCCTCGGTTCATACCAAGAAGTATAATCATATTCAGGGAACGCAAAAAACAGATACGCTGATGGTGAAAGACGCCAGTGAGAAATTCCATGTATATAAAGCAGACTGGACACCGGAGAAAATTGATGTCTATATTGACGACCAAAAGTTTTTCACCTATGAAAATAAAGAAAAAACTTATGAAGCGTGGCCTTTCGATCAGCCTTATTTTATTATTTTAAATCTGGCGGTAGGCGGTTTCTGGGGTGGAAAAGAGGGAATTGATGACAGTGTATTTCCGCAAAAATATTATATAGACTATGTAAGGGTTTATCAAAATAAATAATGAAGAGAGGGCAGTTACGTCCAAAAACAGAAAGAAAAGATTATGAAAAAATTAATTGTTAGCTGTTTGACAGTAGGAGTGTTTCTGAATGCTAATGCACAGAACTATTGGAAGAAAAATGCAGGGAAAACAGCAAAGGTTATTCTTACCAGCTCCAAAACCAATGAAAAAATGGCAGATAAAGGAACGGTTAAGTTTGAGAAGTTCGGGCAGCCCAAAGAAACAGATGCCTGTATCTTTGTAGATCCGGATTTTAAATATCAGAAACTAATCGGAATAGGTGGTGCCATCACTGATGCGTCTGCAGAAACCTTTTATAAAATGCCTAAAAACAAGCAGAAAGAAATTCTGGATGCGTATTTCGGAAAAAATGGACTTGGATACACGGTGGTCCGCACCAATATGAACTCCTGCGATTTTTCCAGCGATTCTTATACCTACGTTGAGGATAATGATATGGCTTTAAAGACTTTCAATGTTGCTCACGACGAGAAATATAAAATCCCGTTGATCAAAGAAGCTCAGAAAGCAATAGGAAAAGATTTTACCTTCTATTTCTCCCCATGGAGCCCGCCAGCCTGGATGAAATCCAATAAAAGTCTCTATAAAGGAGGAAGATTAGAAAACCAATATTACCAGACCTGGGCAGATTATTATATTAAATTTATCAAAGAATACGAAAAAAGAGGCATTAACATTTGGGGGCTGACGGTCCAGAATGAACCAATGGCTACCCAGACCTGGGAATCCTGTATTTATTCAGCAGAGGAAGAAGGAGAATTTCTTAAGAATAATCTGGGACCAACGCTTTGGAAAAACGGCTACAAAGACAAGAAAGTGATGATCTGGGATCACAACAGAGATTTGATCTATCAAAGAGCAACCACCACTTTAAGTGATCCTGAAACTTCAAAATATGCCCACGGAATCGGGTATCATTGGTATGAAACCTGGAACAATAAAACCCAGCTTTTTGATAATCTTGCCGAAACCCAGAGAGCTTTTCCAGATAAATTTCTTGCTTTTACAGAAGGCTGTAAAGAACAGTTCAAGATGTCTGGAATTTACGATGTCAGCTTAGGAGAATTGTATGGGAAAAATATGATTAATGATTTCAATAAAGGAACGGCTTTATGGACCGACTGGAATATATTGCTTGATGAAACGGGAGGTCCGAACCATGTCGGAAATTTCTGTTTTGCGCCAATCATTGCAGATACAAAAACAGGAGAGGTTCATTATACTTATGAATATTATTACGTAGGCCACGTATCAAAATATATTAAGCCAAATGCCCAGAGGATCGGAAGTTCTTCCAACAGAGCAGCGCTTACCTCAACAACTTTTATGAATGAAAACGGCCAATTGGTCACCGTTATTATGAATGATTCTGAAAATGATATTGACACCAACCTTTGGATTGAAGGGATGGCTGCAAAATTATCTGCTCCGGCGCATTCTATACAAACTGTTATTTTATAAGGATACGATAGATGGTTGGAAGATGGACGTTACTGTATAACCTCTAATTTCGGGTAGCTACAATAAGTTTCGGAAGGAAGATGTTTTTCAGACAATAATTTCTCTCTGCCAGCTTCACTTCCTTAATAAGAACTTCATATTAATTATTTTTTATAGAACCGGCGGCCTCTTTGAGGCCGCCGGTTTACTTTTTATATCAATTAATCTGATTACTTTTTACTTTCAGCATCATATTTGTCAACAACTTTCTGAGAAACTCCGGTATTGCTGAAACCGCCGTCATGAAATAAGTTCTGCATCGTTACTTTCTTAGTAAGATCAGAGAACATACTTACACAGTAGTTAGCACAGTCCAGAGCAGTAGCGTTTCCTAGAGGAGACATATCATCAGCATAGCCTAAGAAACCTCCGAAACCTTTCACACCGCTTCCTGCTGTAGTAGGAGTAGGAGATTGAGAGATGGTGTTTACACGTACCTTTCTTGCTCCCCAGTAATTTCCGAAAGATCTTGTGATGCTTTCCAGATATGCTTTATTGTCAGCCATATCATTATAATCCGGGAAGGTTCTTTGAGCTGCGATATAAGTAAGGGCCAAAATACTTCCCCACTCATTCATACAGTCTTTTTCCCAAGCCACACGCATTACTTTGTGGAAAGAAACAGCGGAAATATCCCATCCTTTTTCCAACCAGTCGTAATTCATTTCAGTATAATGTTTTCCTTTTCTTACATTGACGGACATGCCTATAGAGTGAAGAATAAAATCTATTTTTCCAAATTTTGCTGTTGCAGCATCAAAAAGTTTTTCCAGATCTTCAATAGAAGTTGCATCTGCACCTATTACTTCAGAACCCGTTTTTTCGGCTAAACCATTAAGTTCTCCCATTCTCAAAGCAATAGGAGCATTGGATAAGATAAATTCAGCACCTTCTTCATGACATCTTTCAGCAACTTTCCATGCGATAGATTGTTCATTAAGGGCTCCAAAAATAATTCCCTTTTTGCCTTTAAGTAAACCGTATGACATAATTTTTTAATGTTTATTTAAATACAAATGTAGCAATAATTTGTGTTTGAGTCATAATAAAAATGGAGCCTTATCAATTTAAGGCTCCATTTTCTTGAAAATATTTATTTGACTGAAATTTTAATTGGTTTTCTTATTCCATTCTGCTTTTACATCTTCTGCAGCATCTTTGGTTTTTTCCCATGCATCATTGGCTTTGTCTTTAATATCGTCCCATGCATCAGCTGCATTATTCTTTACTCTGTCAAGCCAATCTTCTTGCTGTGCTTCCTCATCATTATTTCTTTTTTCGTTGATATAATCTTTTGCTTTTGCTGCCAGATCTTCAACTTTCCATTTTGCATTGTCTGCTGCATTCTTTATAGAGTTTTCTGTGTTGTTTACTGCATCTTCCGCTTTGTTGTATTCTGAATTGTTCATAATATGTAATATTTTATTGTTGTGTACCAGTAAATAAACAATAACCATTCCTAAAACCCGGAACTGCTGTTAAATTTTTCTTAATCTTTTGTTATACTTTTCCAAATCAGTATTATCTTTAGTACAGTATAAAAAATTACTGTTATGGAAACAATACGCTGCGGCTGGTGTGAGAAAGACGACCTGTACCGGAAATATCATGATGAAGAATGGGGAAGACCTGTCTATGATGATAAAACCATCTTTGAATTCCTGATTCTTGAAAGTTTCCAGGCTGGATTGAGCTGGTATACCATTCTTTCTAAAAGGGATCATTTCAGAAAAGCTTTTGATGACTTTAATTATAAGAAAATTGCGGAGTATGATGATGAAAAAATTGAAGAACTTATGAATAATCCAGGAATTGTCAGAAACCGCCTTAAAATTCTGGCATCGGTAACCAATGCTCAAAGGTTTCAAGAAGTGCAACGGGAGTTTGGAAGTTTTTCAAAATATATTTGGGGTTTTGTAGGAGGGAAGCCTATTAATAATCATCCCAAAACATTAAGTGATGTTCCTGCAGTAACAGATATTTCTGATTCTTTATCTAAAGATCTTAAAAAAAGAGGTTTCAAATTCATGGGATCCACGGTAGTTTATGCTCATATGCAGGCGACCGGAATGGTAAATGATCATGTAGAAAGCTGTTTCATTAAACAGTGATAAATTGTATTTTATTTAATTATTGATGTTTTTTTTAAAGATATAATAATTTGTTTAATTGATTATGGGTTGTATAGCCTTTAAATATTCCTGTAATATTGGAGGTTTAGACGAATTCTCAGTTCAGAAACGTTTCATTTATTAGTGATTAAAGGTTTGTTTAATCACTAATAAGTGTTTTTTTATTGATTTGATAAAAAAAAGTACGTATTTATGAAAAATTCGTATATTTGCATCCTCAAAAAATAAACTACTATTTATTTCTGTCATGCAACATCAACTAAGACTTCAGCTTCTTCTTCCTTTTTTTCTTTTGATTATTCAAGCACAAGCACAGGTGGGGATTGGAACTCCTGATCCGGATCCTTCCGCTATGCTTCAGATCAACTCAAAAAACAAAGGAATGCTTCTTCCAAGTATTGCTTTAGCATCATCTACAGACCAGACTACCATTCCGAATCCGGCAGAAGGACTGATCATCTGGAACAACGGTACAGGAAATATGACAGAAGCAGGTTTTTATTACTGGAACAAATCCAAATGGAATATGCTTTCTACCAGTAACGGATATAGCGGCAATGGAGGAGGTATCAATACGATGTCTGCATGGAATAATTCTGCCACAAACAGCGGTAATTCTGCAGGTGCCAACACCAACCTTTCTTTGGGAACGAATACTTCAGACGATCTTGTTTTTAAAGTGAACTCCATACCAATAGGAAGACTGGGAGTGAATAACTCGATAAGCTTCGGAACAGAGGCTAATGCAGCGCAGAATGGGATCGCTTTAGGTAATTCCAGCAGTGCTTACCAGGGAATTGCCATCGGAACCAATACTTCTGTTACGGCTAATGAGTCCGTAGCCTTGGGAGCTAACACTAAAATTTCAGGTTACCAGTCAACGGCAGTAGGATTTAACGCTAAAGTAACTGTAAATGAAGCTACAGCAGTTGGGAATAATGCTGAAGCGTCAGGTTTCCAGTCGATTGCATTGGGATTTGGGGCAAAAACGACGACCAATGATGCAACAGCTGTAGGTAAAAATTCAACTGCATCAGGATTTCAGTCAACGGCAGTAGGATACAATGCAAAAACGAATACCAACAGCGAAACAGCAATAGGATATAATGCGGTGACAAACAACCAGAATTCAACAGCAGTAGGATCGGGTGCCAATGCCTTGGGACAATTCTCTACAGCTTTAGGATATGGAGCGGAGACTTCACAGGCCAATACTATTGTGATTGGAAATAATAATGCCAATGTAGGAATCGGAACAGGAAGACCAAATATAAATGCTAAAATAGATGTGAACGGGCAATATAAGCTAGGCGAAAAGGGAAGTGTACAGAAAAACCAGATCAGTTTTGAAGCATGGCCGTCGGTATCTGTAAATAATTTGGCTCCCGGAAAATCTGTAACAATGGAAATTGCAATTCCTACAAATATACAGCCCGGATCTACCAGGGCTGCAATTGTAGTGTCTCCGGCGGGAGATTTTGCTGGAGCAGCTTCTTTTTCAATTTCAAATCCAAGAATGACGTCTGTTTCAAGTGTTACAATTAATCTCACCAATATTTCCGGAAATCCTGAAAGCTTATATTCTGGGCATTTCTATGTGATGATTAATGAGTTTTAATTCCAAACAATGAAATCTAATTTGAAGTGTAATGAATAATGATGGGTGAGTTTGCTTCGGAATTGAATGTTGAATTTTTGTTTTCTTTGGAGATGGGCAATGATTTTAAAGTTTTATGATCCGAAATTATATGGAAACAAAGAAGGTCCCAAATCGAGACCTTTTATCTATTTCTTCGAACCATTCTTCGTATATATTTTGTGCAAAAGCTCTTTCAAATAGTTTTTGAAATTTGCTATCAAAATCATTCATATTATACCAGTTAATTAATATAAACCTTTTTGTTGTCTGCTGGTTTTATAAAATACATATTTAAAAGTTATGCCATTAACTTCCCTGTTGTAAGAAGTACAATGGAATATGAGGATAATTTGGATTTTCTCCAGTCCATAATTCTAATCCTTCAAAAAAATGATGATCATCTTCTTTTAATTTTTCATGGACATAATTATGAATTTTAAACAGTAGTTCATCCGCAGTGAAAAATTCTCCGTTATTTGCAGTCAAAAGAAAATCCGGCTCAATAATATCTTCAATACTTTTGTCCCAATATTCATATTGTATGGCCACTTTATCCGTTTGCAGAATAGATTTGTCCAGGTTTTCTAAGAATTTTTTGCCCGTTATCTTTTCATTATAATCTTTCAGGGCTATTCTAAAATTTTCAATATCAGAAAACTTCTCTTCAGTGAAATTCCAAAGTATATTTTGTAAAATTGTATTTTGATAATTCATAATTAGCGATAAAATCTTTTTAAATCGAAGCCGTGCTTCAAGGCTAATTCATTGTAAGACAGATTTGGATCTTCTCCGATAGCCTGATAGATTTCATTTCGAACGTCGGGGTTCTCTCTCAGATCTGAATCCCCAAAATAGGTATCCATAATATCGTCTTCATCTTCTATTAAATCTTTTCTTCCAGCAAAATCCAGCGTGGCAACAACTTCCCAATATCCACTTCCAAATGATGGATAAACTCCACATTTATCTCTAAATGCCTCATCAAAAGAAGTTGCAATAGTAACTTCTCCTACACAGAAATAAACTTTTCCATTGACAAATCTTAAAACTTCAGGAAATGTTATATATTCTGAGGGTACCGGAAAATTTAGGTCTGTAATTTCCCATTCGTCTTCATCAGAAAAAGTATCGACAGGAATAAAGCTGCTTTTAACGGCCACATTTTTCAAAAGTGTTTCATCAAATTCTTTAACAACTTTTCCAAAGGTTTCTATCAGCACACACTTTTTATAGACATCAAAATAATTCTGATTATTCTCATTTTTACTTTTTTCTAAATAATCATCAACATTAAATAAAACTCTTCCAAAAATTTTTTCGTCAGATGAAACGTTTACAGAGAAAATAGTTCCAGATTTAATATTCATATTCATATGTTTTAAGATTTAACAAGGATTATGTAAATTTTTATATTTATCAAATTTTGGTTTGGTAATTTCATTTCTTCCATTTTGAAGGCTGGCCTTTCCACCGTTTTTATCAATATAGTGCTGTTCCCAAACAGATGCCTCGTAAGGATCCCAATTTCCACTGGCAACTTCTCTTATTTTATATTTTTTCCCCCAGTCTTTCTTATGGTTACTTTTCTTTTTACCTTCTGCTACGTGTTCTTTAAAACGGTCTGCCACATTCGGTTTATCTGTTTGCCCTACGTATACAGTTTTCCCTGTTTTGGGATCATAAACTTCATATATTTTAGTAGGCTTTTTAACCGTACTTTCAAATTTAGAAGGTTTGTTATCATTGTGCACCAGGATTCCCTGGTTACCAACAAAATAATTGTGACTATTTTCAACTTCAATATTAAAAGTTGATATTGCCACATTGTTTTGATAATCAATTTCTTTAATTAAAATATTGCTTAAGGATAATGACTTTAAAATCATATCCGTTTTTAATTCTTTAGCTGTTATCCATTTCCTTTCATCTTCAATCCAGAAAAGGTGTTTGAATGTGGTATTAATTATTTCCTTATCAGTAATAATTTTAATAAAACGATCAGTCCAATTTTTATAAACATTAGTTACCTTATTCTTGATTGTTCTTTTATTAATATTGTCATAGCAAAATACAGTATCACCAATTTGAATATTTTCAATAGGAACCAAACCATCCATTGTGTGAACAAAAGTTCCTGCCAGGAAACAAGGGGCAGTAGTGCCCAAATCATCATATCCTAATTTCGCCCATCGTTCAGCGGCCTCTTTTGCAGCTTCAGCAGCTAATTCATCTGCTTCTTTTGTAATAACCTTTGCAATATCTCCACCTTCTTTTTTGGCGAGTTGCTCCATTGTTTCTGCAATTCCTCTTTTTGCTCCGGCTTCCAGTACATCATCACCACCTTTTTTTACTCCTTGCTCTACGGTTTCTGCGGCGATCTCTTTGGCCGTTTTTTCTACAACTGCTTCAGCGCCTTCTTTTAAAACAGTCTTTCCGGCAGTAGCTGCCAGAGATGTTCCCCCAGAGTAGACTGCAGCTGCAGCATCCGGAATAAATTCTCCTACTGTTGTTCCTATTTTTCTCGGGTTTTCAGCTACCCAGCCTGCGGCATCTTTGGTTCCTTCCCAGGCTGCGCTTCCTGCATCAGCCCAGTTTTGACCGTCACTGGCCCAGTTCCAGGCTCCTTCTGCTGCATTGCCCCAATTGTCTCCTTTGCTGGCCCAATCCCAGGCATTTCCAACGCCTTCAGTAGCAGCATTCCATCCGTCGCTTACCATTCCACCGAGTGCTTCAGTAGTACCTACCGGATCCTGGCCGACCTGATAAAGTGTTTCTCCTAAGCCTACTACACCATTTACAGCGCCTTCCACCAAACCGGTCCCCAGATCATTGAACCAGTCGCTTACACCAGTTACGGGCTTCATCCAATCTGGTAGGATCTGATCTCGCGCCTCACGGGATTTTTTGTTCTGCTCGGCAACCCAGTCGAAACCTTCTTTGATATAATCGGAAGGCATTTTTCCTTCTCCCACACCAAATGCTACGGCTGCTGCCCTGTCAAAGAAGATATTGATCTTCCCTCCAAATATACAATTACAATAAGAATCTTCCAAAAGCATTCTGCTGCCGTTTATTTTGACACCGTCTTTAGGCTGCTGCCATCCTGTGATGATTGTGGGAAGGCATGAGGCACCTGTTGCCCATTTAAGTGGATTGGTACAAAATCCCATGGGTTTAATATTAAAGAAAGGAATGAAATCCAATTCCGATGCCATGGGAACACTGTATATCGTAGTATTCTTATTATTGCTCACCCGGAGGGTAGAGGGGCTTGTTCCTTTGTCGCAAGCTAAAAAGGCACCTTCGGGTACATATTTTTTTGCCATAATGCGATGATTTAGTGATTAATTTTATTTGACGTCAGAATTACATTTTTAAACTTTCTAAAAAGATTTTCCAGCAGGTTAAGATTGGTTTTAGTTTCCAGAACAATTTTATCATTAACTTTCAGAACCTCTGAAATTTTACAACCGTTAACAGTGCACAGATATTCTCCGTCTGTATAAACATACCATATATCTGACACTTTTACTGTTTCTAATGAGCTTTCATGATCAAAAAGAAGGTAATAACGGTCATTCTGGAATACAATATCAAGCAGTGGAATGGTCATGAGGCAAAGCTTTTAAAATGTTTTTTTCTTCACGATATAATGTGCCGGGAATCTGTGCCAGACTCATGCACATACTCTGTTCAGACCAAGGCCATTCTTCCAGCAGATAACGTTCCATATAATTAATCTGGAGCAAGGTAGGCACACGGGGACGGTTTTTTAAAATACGGATCATGGCTGTAACTTTATCCTGTCCGAAACGGTCTTCGTCTATGCTTCCTTTTACATCAATCTGGTATCTGCCGTCTCCTAATTCTGAAATTATTTCTTCGGTGATGATGGGAACGTTTTTCGTAGCAATGAAATTTGGAAGTTCCCGATAACCGTTTAATACCTGGTTTTTTTTAAACTCTTTAAAATGAATGCCGGGAAAAAGAAGCTGATAAGGCATTGCAAAACGTAAAGCATCTGCTAGCTGTTCGCCATCTTCCAAAAGCTCTTCTACACCTTTAATGAAAATTTCACGGTATTTTTCGCTCCTGTGCTTCAGGATGATTTTCGGTTTTATTTCCCGCCACTTATTCTGAACTTCAGTCAGGTTGATAATTTTTCCCAGCTGTCCGTTTTCATCCAGTGTGCATACTATTTTTTCCCTAAGCTCATGCAGGTCTCCCACCCATTTGTACATGCCGTCTTTATTGGATTGTTTGTAGAAAGGCATTTCAACGGTAAAAACAGGTTTTTCATTTTGAATGGAACTTAGTGTTACCTTGAGCTCGGATTCTATATAGTTTTCATTCCGGAGACCCTGAAATTGATACCTTTCTTCTCTGAGAAAGATATATTTCCGGTATTCGCCCTGATTTTCTATATTCACCTGCATGATTATCCTTTATTGATTTCCACATCAGCCCCTTTGATATTGGTAGGTCCTGAGGATGACATATTAATTTTTGCTGCATTGGAATTGATATCAGCGTCAATTTTAATTCCGGGATTTGCAGAGGCTTTTCCAAGCTCTGTTGTCGTTTTTCCTATTACTTTTACATTGAGTCCTTCTATGGTAATGTCTCCGCCTGTGGTCATGGTAATGGAACTGCTTCCCGTTTTAATGGTGATATTGGTATCGCATTCCAACGTTATATTTCCTACATTATCCATTTTAAGCATAGAATTGGCTCCTCCGCCTTCTTTACCTCCAACATTGATAGCACTGACACTTCCTACATTGACAGTATTATTATTTCCTACGGTGACTGTTTTGTTATTATTTGCATTGGTCGTTGCATTTCCTGCACCGTCAAATTTCATATTGGCTCCTCCCTGATCGGTTAAGAAAACAGAGCCTTCGCCATCGTTGAGTTCCAGTTTATTGCCGCTTCTGCTGCTCAGGCTTTTGATGTTATTTCCGGTTCCGCCACCGCCACCAACTCCTCCATGGAACATACCTCCCATGACAAAAGGACGATCGGGATGTTGGTGAACGAAATTAACGATCACCTGATCTCCAACTTCTGGAATTGCCATGAATCCACGGTTTTTACTGACTTTATCACTGTTTCCGGCATCCGGTGTCATCACGCGGATAAATTCTGAAGTATCCTGTCCGTTTTGCCAGTCAAACTGGACCCGAACACGACCTTGGTTCAACGGATCTGTATTTGAAATTACTTTGGCGAACTGGGGATCAGCTTTTGGCATTTCAAATTCCGGCCGGGGAATAAATCCGGTATCTGCTGCGATAGCCTCGAAGTTTCCGGTGTAGTAACCTCTTGCATCTACTTCGTGACTGACCTCAGTGATCATCAGTTTGGTAAAATAAGCGGTCTGATTGGTTTCAGATTTCCGCATTTCTACATCTGCAGTACATCCTGGATATAGGAAGGGTACGCTTGTGGTTCCTGAAGTAACAAAAACATCTACTGCTTTGCTTCCTGCCGTACCTTTCTGTGAAGCATCAATATCCATAAATGTAGATGCCTTGATCGGAGCAACTCTCAAGGAAGGTGTGGTGAAAGTTTTTTGGGATATTTCGTACGCCCTTTTGGCAATGTCTGACTGGTGGTTTATTTTTGAAGTCCCTGTAGTAAGCTTTTCATTCTTGCTGCTGTTGTAGCCATAAAAAGTTGGATTCACGTGCTGGGCTCTCATTTTGATCTTAATATCATGTACACTGCTGCCATAGACGAGCTGCACGGGCTTTTCCTGTGGTGGCAGCTTTCCGAAATGAAGAACTTCGCCATCATAATAAAACTGCTCCCCGTAAGCTTCTGCTATCCTTGAAAGATAGTTGAAATGGGTTTCCTCATATTGAGAGCTGTAAGAAACATTTCCATGCTGGGAATCTACTCTGAAATCAAATTTATTGGAACCCAAACCTTCCTTGATCACCCAATCTGCAATACTGTTCAGGCTGATTTCCTGGGCACCGCCAAAACTCTGAATATGTGGTGCCGCATCCAAAAGAACGGTAGGACTGCATCCGGTAAGGACAATATTCCCAAGACTGCCTTTATCCTGGCTGAAACCTACTTCGGTAATGACGCCTACAAAGTTTCTTTCCGGACTTTCTTCTACATCTTTATACTTAAATACTACTGTGATTCTTTTCCCCAGGAAATTTTGTGCCTGTTCCAGATTGTGGTTTTCAGCTTCTCCCAAAGTATCATGAGCAAGTGTGAGGTCAAATTGATGATGCTTAACGGCACTCTGAGTGAGTTTAAAATGCTTGAAATGTTTTACAATTTTCCCTTCAATAATGATTTCGAGTTTCACGACACGGTTGATCCCCAGAAGTTCACTTTTGGGAATGGAGCCGGCATTGTGAATTTTGGAAGTGGGCTGCTCTGTCCAGATTTTATTTTCAGAGATCAAAGCAGTATTGGGCAGGGAAACTTTGTTCATGAAACTGCCGGTATAGGAGAGTGCCTGTCCGGCTGTCTGTACTGATTTTTTTATTTTGTCAGTTTTCTTTACAACTTCTTTAGCAGTATTCAAATCTGCCGGATCTATGCTTTTCAGATCTTTTTTAGATTTTGAGATCTGATTTTTTTGAGATTTACTGTCCTGAAACATATCATATTTTTTCTGGTTAGTGTATATAAGCAGCCTGCCGGGCAGTGCTGCATATGGGTATTCTGTCACTCACTGCAGATAAATACTGTAAGAACCATGTCAACAGAATAGTATCTTTGTGAGGAATTTATCGTTCTGTTTTCACTTGATGATTGGAATAAATCCCTTTATAATATTATGCTTTAAAATATAATTAATATTTAGTTTTAATGAATTTAATATTCTGAATTACAGTTTTGTAATGCTATTATTGAAATCACGTCCACGTGAAACAAATATAAGAAGCAAAGTCATAATGAGGAAAAATATAAAAGGCTATTTTTCTTTTTGTCGTAGTTCTACTACTAACAGTTGTTAGGTTCAAAATGAGACAAAAAAACCAATGTACAATACATGATTGTATGGAATAAAAGTACCCATTAAATAATCTGAAAATAATAGATACTGTTTTGAGTTTTTAAGAATGTGCACAATGAAAATTGCGGACAGTATAAATTGATTTAATTTTGCAATGTTTCTGCTTATTAAAAGGAATAAGATTTAAATCCTTAATGCATACACTTGAAAATTTATGAAGAAAATAGGAATTGTAGGCTTCGGCTGGCTGGGATCAAGGATTGCCGATTCAATGTCCGGACAGTATCAACTATATGTTACCACTACTACAAAAAGCAAAGCTGATGAGTTGTCTTCTAAAGGATTTAACGCTTCTGTCGCCAGCTTCCCGGATTTTCAACTGGAAGAAAAAATCATACAATGGGAAGCAATCGAAAATGTGGATGTCCTGATCATAACGATTCCACTTTCCGGGAAAAGTTGCTGTGCCAGTTCGTTATATAACAGGATTCAGCATTTATTTTCATTTATTGGTGATTTTAAAGGACAGATGTTTGTGATGAGTTCTACCGGTGTCTATCCGGACATTCCTGGTGAATATACAGAAGAAAGCCTTTCTCCGAATAATGTGCCGGGAGAGAGAATGATCAGAAACAGATATCCTCAGGTCAATATTTTAAGGCTGTCAGGACTTATGGGAGATAACAGGCTCCTTAAAAATTATAATGTTTCAAATTTAGAAGCTCCGGTGAATCATATTCACTATGCAGATATCTCTAGGGTGATTGAAAAGATGATCGAAGAAGGTTCCTCTGGGAAACTGTATAATGTAACAGCACCTCAACATCCGTCAAAGGGCCAGGTAATCAATGCCCAGAAAGATCTGCCATCTCCTGAGGAAACAGTAGGTGAGGGAAAAAAAATAAACTCTTCAAAATTAATTTCAGAACTGGATTTTGTATTTAAACATCCGGATCCCAGAGCATTTCACTGATCTTTTTATTTGATAAAAATCTCAACACAAAATAAATCTGCGTAATCTGATCAGTCTTTGGGTATAAATAAAAAATATTTTTCCCGCAGATTTTAACAGATTACGCAGTTATTAGTATTGTATTTTAATGTAGCCGAAAAGGCTTAAACTTAAAATTGTAAGGCTCTGAATATTTTATTTAATAATTCTGTCCAGTACCCAATCGATAAGGTTTTTCTCGGAAGCATGATGGTCTGCAGAGAATTCTCCACGTCTTCTGTTCGCAATAACGTTATTTACAGTGATGGCTTTGTGGCCTAATAATTTTGAAAGGGCGTAAATCGCTGAGGTTTCCATTTCAAAATTTGTTACTCCAAGATCATTCAATGTCTCCAGGAATTGATCGTCAATTGCTTTCAAACGCAGCTGTCTTCCTTGTGGAGCATAGAACCCCGGGAATGTAGCTGTATTTCCGTGGTATTTGGCATCTTTATAATAATCTCCCATTTCTTCTGCCCAGTCTGAAAAATATAACATTGGTTTGATCTTTTCATAAGGGAATTTTTCCATGAAGTTTTTAGAAAATTCGTTCTCAAAGCTATAATCCTGATAGAAATGCATCAATCCGTCCAGACCTACAACATTCTGGGTTACCAGCATGTTATCTACCTGTACATCAGGGTTTACACTTCCGCAGGTTCCCATACGGAAAAGTTCAAGGGCTTTGTGTTCCGTTTTAAATTCCTTGTTTTGAAGATCAATATTCACCAAAGCATCAAGCTCATTCATCACGATATCGATGTTTTCTGTACCAATACCTGTAGACATTACGGTAATTCTTTCTCCACGTAAAGTTCCGGTGTGGGTGTAGAACTCTCTTTTATTTTTTTTGATCTCTACTTTGTCAAAATATTTTGAAACTTTTGCCACTCTGTCCGGATCTCCCACAAGGATAATCTTATCAGCAATATCTTCAGGCAGAAGATTTAAGTGGTATACACTTCCGTCATCATTCAGCACCAGCTCTGAGGCAGCAAGTTTATTTAGCATAATTTATATTTTTTGTTTTTTTAATTAATGAAAATAGCTTCTTTATAAGGCGATCCGGCAAGATCATAGATTGTATCATACTCTTCTACAATTCTTTTTTGTCCCTGGAATATTTCGTAGACCGTGATGATCGTTTTTTCAAAATTTTTCGGATCTTTTCGTTGGGTGGTAATCTCGTAGAACTTATCTCCTTTTTTCAGCACAGAAACCATTTCTTCTTTAGTCGAATTATTGGAATCCATCATGCCCGGAAAATCCATGACAACGTCCTTTAGATCTGTATAATTTTTGTAAGGTTTTGTAACTCCGTTTGAGTAAACATACACATTCGGTACCTGTTTGTTTTCTTCCAGGCGTACCAGGTAGTAGTCGTTACCTTTTTTTTCTGCATAAACGGCCATCTCTTTCTTCTGCGAAAATACATACATGGAAAGAAAAACCGCTGCAAAAGCGAGTAGTACTTTTGTTTTCATAGTTATATTTTTGTTTTTAATGTGTTGTAAATTGATGTTAAAAAAAATCCTCTCCCTATATCTTTCGTCATCATTTTTTTAAGCGGCTCATAGAAAGTCCACCGTTCTTAAGTATAATGAATTTGATTTCGGGGTTTAAAATTAATAAAAATATTTCTATAAGAAACTGCTGTTTATAGATTTTTACTCTTTTAAAGTAGCCTTGTTAAATTTGAATTTGCGTTAAAACTAATACTCCATACTAATTACTGGTCAAAACGTAAACATTTTTTAATCTGCCGTTAAACTTGTGATAACATCAGAAAGGTAGTTTTGCCGCTAAAAATTCATGAGATTATATCCGCTGCTTGCTGTGATTGTTTTGATAGGTTTTGCTGTCATGTCCTTTAATCCTGTTTATAAAGGAAAGGAAAACGAAAATACCTTCGTCAATAAAGCCCTGTCAGATTTTAAAAACAGGCTTGAACGGCTAAAGTCAGACGTATATAAATTCTCAGAAGACCAGATTACCGTTGAAGAACTTCAAAATTCGTTGAGTGATACCAGAAAATCTTTTAAAGAAATAGAATTCTATATTGCTTACCATTACCCGGAATTCACAAAAACACACCTTAATGCCGCTCCGCTGTTTCATATAGAAGCGGCAGGTACATCAGCCTATACATTGCCTCCTGAAGGACTTCAGGTTCTGGATGAGCTTATTTTTTCCGATGAAGCAGGTAAAGAGAAAGAAAAGATCAAAACGATTACAGATTTTTTGTATAATTCCTATTCAAGTTTTTATCTGAGCACAGTGAAGAACGGCTTAAGCAGGGGAAATAACAAAACGCTTCCATTAAGAATAGAATTGATCAGAATTTATACTCTTGGAGTAACAGGTTTTGATACACCAGGTTCCCTGAACATCTCTGAAGAAGCCAGCCATGCCCTTACCGGAATTAAAAAATACATCAACGATGATGCTTATTTTAAAAACTACAACGTTCAAAAAGCCAATCAAGTTCTTACTGATGGGATCAATTATCTTTCAAAAAATAAAGATTTTGAAACTTTTGACAGAATCGAATTTTATAAAAAATATATTCAGCCTCTTTATGAAGAGTTTGGAAAATGGGACGGCAGCCCGGATGATCTTAAAGAATTCTCCGGCTGGAATGTTGGGAATAAAAACTTTTTTAGCAGTGATTTTCTGGATCCCTATTTCTATACACTTTTAAAATCATCTGAAGATAACCCTGATCTCCGAAGCCTTGGAAAATCTATTTTCTATGACCAGAATTTAAGCCAGAACGGTAAAATGAGCTGTGCTGCCTGCCATCTTCAGGAAAATGCTTTTACAGATCTCAAAATAAAATCCCAGAGCAATGTGGAAGGAAAGACTGTTTTAAGAAATTCTCCATCCTTGTATAACGCCGTTTTTGCGAAAAGATTTTTCTACGACCTCCGTGCATTTTATCTGGAACAGCAGGCAGAACACGTGATCTACAACGATGATGAGTTCAATACCAGCTATGAAGACATCATCAAAAAATTAAAAACAAAACCTGAATATAAAAAAGCTTTCCGTACTTCTTTCAAAGACGGTAAAATAAACAAGGAAAATTTTTCCAAGGCTTTAAGTTCTTATGTGGCATCCCTGTATTCTTTTGATAGTGATTTCGACCGTTTTATGAGAAATGAAAAAGACGTTTCTGATGATGTAAAAAAAGGATACAATCTATTTATGGGTAAGGCCAGTTGTGCCACATGCCATTTTGCACCTCATTTTTCAGGGTTGGTGCCTCCTTTTTTTAATGAAAATGAATCTGAGGTATTGGGAGTAACATCAAAACCTGTTAATCATCTTCCTGTTGAACTGGATACTGATCTGGGAAGAGGAAACAGTCCTGTGAAAAAGGAAAAATCCTGGATCTACGATTATTCTTTCAAAACCGTTACGGTAAGAAATATTGCCCTTACCAAACCGTATTTTCATAACGGTGCTTTCAATACCCTGGAAGAAGTGCTGGATTTCTATAATGAAGGCGGAGGAGAAGGTCTCGGACTGAAAATGAAAAACCAAACACTTCCACCGGACAAACTGGATCTTACTAAAACAGAGATCAGTCAGATTATTGCTTTCCTAAATTCATTGACGGATGTGAGTAAGGCGAAGTGAGTTTTAGGGTTGGAGAGTAATAGAGTATTAGCGTATTAGAGTTTGAAAATAATAGTCGTTAATTTTATTATTGATATAGTTGGTTATTTTGCTTCTAGCTTCAGATTTTCACTAATCAAAGGTTAATACTGATTGATTATCACGCTACAACCCTAAAACTCTCCAACCCAAATACCTTCGACACAAAGTATCATTTAACAATTATTTAATTCCCTTAACATTGGGTTCCGAATTAATTAATATTTCTTAATCGATATTTAAAGTCCTATTAACAGAGGTTCTGCGTCAAAAAAATAGTTTTGCAAGGTCTAATAAATCAATAGAAAATGAAGAAAAAATTACTTACAATTGCGGCATTGGCAATGGTTGCCGGATTTAGTGTGCAGGCACAGACCTTTTTATTCAATAAGAACTCGTCCTGGAGCTATAAAGATAATAACCAGGCCCTGGCAGATCCATGGAAAGACCAGACTTTTGACATCTCAACATGGGCTATAGGGAACGGACCTCTTGGATATGGGGATCCTGTAACCACAACAATCAGCTCAGGTCTTACGGCAGCTTATTTTGCTAAAGACTTTACAGTAGACTTATCAACCCTTTCAGACACTATGGAACTGGGTTTAATGAGAGATGACGGGATTGTTGTTTATCTTAACGGAGTTGAAGTGGTAAGAGACAATATGCCTGCAGGTACTATTGCTTTCAATACGCCTTCCAGTACAACAATTGACGGTGCTGCAGAGAGTGTTTATAATATTTTCTCTATTCCAAAATCTAAGTTTGTCAACGGAAACAATAGGATTTCTGTGGAGCTTCACAACAGAACGGGGGCCAGCTCAGATCTTAGAATCGATGCTTATTTAAAGACAACAACTACTGTTACACCTCCTACGGCATGCACAGGAACACATATCAGCTGTTTTACATCTATTGTTCCTACTGCACAGACCAATAAACTGATCATTCCTGCAGAACATAAATATCAGCTTATCTTGAAAGAAGGCGACAATTATACAGAAGGTGGCGGAATGGTAGGCGGTCAGAATGATTTCACAGCTTATGTTGCCAAGACAGGAAGCAGTACAAACGGATATCTTTCTGTAAACCATGAAACCAATCCAGGCGGTGTTACGATGGCTGAGGTTAATTACAATGCTTCTACAAAACTTTGGCAGCTGTCAAGGTCCAGAGCGGTAAGCTTTTCAGATCCAAGTTTAGTTCAGACGATAAGAAACTGTTCAGGAGGTATTACGCCTTGGGGTACCGTTGTTACTGCTGAAGAATCAGTAACGGCCAATGATGTGAACAATGACGGTTACAAGGACTACGGATGGCTAGTGGAAATTGATCCGGCTACAGCACAGGTGATTTCTAAAAATCCCGATGGATCCAAAGGAAAGCTTTGGCAGATGGGGATTATGAACCATGAAAATGTTGTGGTGAATAATGCAGGAACAACAGCCTATTACGGAGAAGATGGGGGAACTCACATGGTCTATAAATATGTAATGGATACTCCGAATAATTTAGCTTCGGGAAACCTTTATGTCTTGAAACTTGATCAAGGATTAAGTCCTTCAGGAGATCCGGTAGGAACTACAGCGACATGGGTTCAAGTACCTAATAAAGTGAAAGCAGACCAGAATAATACAACAGCTCTTGCCCAGTCATTGGGAGGAACAAGGTTTAATGGGGTAGAAGATGTAGATATCAGTCCATTGGACGGGAAGATTTATTTTACTGCAAAAGGACTAGATAAAATATACCGTCTTCAGGACAACGGAACAACGGCTTCCCAGGTGGAAGCCTTTGCAGGAGGTGCTTCTACAGTATATTCATTCAATACACCACAGGGAATGAAGTCTGAAGCGTGGGGTGATGGAAATGATAACCTTACTTTTGACGAACTTGGTAACCTTTGGGTTCTTCAGGATGGTGGTAAAAACTACATCTGGGTCATTGCTCCGGATCATACACAGGCCAATCCTAAAGTGAGGCTTTTTGCTTCAATGCCGGCAGGATCAGAACCTACAGGGTTGACATTTACCCCTGACCATAAATTCGGTTTCTTCTCTATCCAGCATCCTGATTCCACTATTTCTACAGATGTAGATGCTACAGGAAATACGATTGATTACAGAGGTAAATCGGCAACCATTGTTATTGCCTTGAAGAGTAATCTGGGAACAGCCGGAGCATTAGGAACAATTGAAAGTCATAATGCGGAAACTACCGTTGACGTAGCCCCAAATCCTACATCAGGAATCGTTAAGATCAATTCACCAAAAGGACTGAAAGATATTTCGGTTACAGCTTACAGCATGGATGGAAAGATTGTTTATACGAAGAAATTCAGTGGTGTAAACAGATCATTGGATCTTGATTTTACCAATCAGCTGGAAGCATCCCGTATCCTGGTTCTGAATATTGAAGCAGAAGGCGGATTCCAGAAGACCGTGAAACTTTTAAAGAAGTAAAATTATTAATATTCAGTTTTGGCGGCGGCAAAGCCGCCGCCAAAACTTTTACTCTATGAAAAAGCTTGTTCTATTTATTTCTGTACTTTCATTATGCCAGATAAAGGCACAGATCGATCCTGTAAAATATCCTACGTTTACCAATATCGACGAAGCATTGACCAGTAAGAAAACGGTTTACAGTATGAGCTTTCGTGAAAAAGGACTTTTCAACCTGCCTCCACAGATTTCGAAACTGGATTCCTTATTCTTCCTGAATATTATGGGAAATAAGCTTGAAAAAATGGATCAGCAGATCTTTACTTTAACCGAATTGGAGATTTTAAATGTAAATGAAAACAGCATCAAGTATATTCCTAATGAAATTGGAAACCTGAAAAAACTGAATACGTTTTCTATAAACCTTAACAGCCTGACCAGCATCAATCCGAATGTCGCAAAGCTTCAGAATTTAAAAGCCGTACATTTTGATGCCAACAACCTGAATGCTTTTCCGGAAGCACTGATGGAAATTCCTGCTTTGGAGGAAATTAATCTTCAGGGAAATCAGATCAGCATCATTGCTGATCGTTTAGACAGAATTAAAAATCTAAAATTCTTAAACCTATCTGAAAACCAGATCAATGACCTGGGAAATCTTGCTTTTCCTAAAAATCTGAAATATCTTGAGCTGCAGCATAACGCTATTGTAAAGCTTCCTGAAAAACTTTTTAAAGCGCAAAACCTCGAATTTTTAAACGTCAGCGGTAATCAGATCACAGAACTGTCACCTAAGATAAAAGGTTTGAAGAATATTGTCAGTTTGAATCTGGCCAATAATAATCTGAAAAATATTCCTGAAGAGATTCAACAGCTTAAAAACCTGAAAACCCTTATTCTCACAGGAAACCCTATAGAAAAAACTAAGATTGAACGATTGAAAAACCTGATGCCGGAAACCCAGATCTATTTCTAGATCTATCCGCCGACTCTTTTGGTTTTATATCCCATTTCTTTAAGGATATTCATTATTTTATCACGATTATCACCCTGAATAATGATCGTTCCGTCTTTCTCTGAACCGCCTATTCCTAAGGTGGTTTTTATTTTTTTTGAGATTTTCTTCAAATCTTCTTCGCTGCCTTCCCAGCCTTCAACAACCGTTACTGGCTTACCGTTTCTGCCTTTCTTTTCAAACTTGCACACCAAAGGTTCCTGTTGCTTAAATTCTTCTTTAGGCATTTCAAAATCCTTTTCCTCATGTTCAGGAAAAAGGTTCTTTAACTGATCTCGTAAATCCATAAAGCAAAATTAAATAATAATTTATAAAAGCGTATCAGATCAGCAGTTAATTTAACGAGAAAGATAGATGGGAAATCCAAGGAAGCTGGAAGTAATTAACGAGTATGAAAAAGAGAACAATTCAGATATAATGATAAATAGCTTATAAATCTATGGGAGATCAAAAAGATTCTTCACTGCTATTAAATACTGTTTTGTCCGGATGTTTTTAAAATAACCCTTCCAAATTCTTTCATTCATCGGAAATTAGGTAAATTTGTGTAACAAAAAGTTATACGAAATGTCAAAAAAAGCAATATTAGCAATCCTTGACGGATGGGGACTTGGAACAAATCCTGAGGTTTCCGCCCTGGATAAAGCAAACACTCCATTTATAGACAGCTGTTATCAAAAATTTCCAAATACAACCCTTGAAGCCAGCGGCTTAGCGGTAGGACTTCCTGCAGGACAGATGGGGAATTCTGAAGTGGGGCACATGAATTTGGGAGCCGGAAGAGTAGTATATCAGAATCTTGTAAAACTGAATATGGCCGTTGAAAACGGAACCCTGGGACAACAGCAGATTATTCAGGATGCCTTTGATTATGCTAAAAGAGAAAATAAAAAACTACACTTCATAGGACTCGTTTCCAATGGAGGTGTACATTCACATATCAATCATTTAAAAGGTTTATTAACCGCTGCTCATGAGTTCGGGTTGAATGAAAACGTTTTTGTTCACGCATTTACAGATGGAAGAGACTGCGATCCGCATTCAGGATTAGGTTTTATAGAAGAACTTCAGAAGCACATGGAAACTACGGTGGGTAAACTGGCAACCGTAACCGGAAGATATTATGCGATGGACCGTGACAAAAGATGGGAGCGTGTAAAATTGGCCTACGATGCTATGGTAGAAGGCGTAGGAATACAAACGACAGATGCTTTGGCTGCTATCAAGGCTTCCTATGATAATAATGTGACCGATGAATTCCTGAAACCCATTATTCTCGTTAAAACGACAGAAACAGGAAACATTGTCCCTGTTGCTAAAATTATAGACAACGATGTTGTCATCTGTTTCAATTTCCGTACAGACAGAGGCCGTGAAATCACAGAAGTGCTTACCCAGAAGGATTTTCCTGAATTCTTTATGCGTAAGCTGAATCTTCATTATATCACTTTAACAAATTATGACAAAACCTACCAAAACGTACAGGTTGTCTTTGATGAAGAAGTGCTAAAAGATACGATGGGAGAAATTCTTGAAAGAAATGGTAAAACCCAGATCAGAATTGCCGAAACAGAAAAATATCCTCACGTAACATTCTTTTTCTCCGGAGGCAGAGAAGAAGAGTTCAACGGGGAAAGAAGACTTCTTTGTCCGAGCCCGAAAGATGTTCCGACATATGACCTTAAGCCTGAAATGTCAGCGTATGACATTACAAATATTATTGTACCGGAGCTTGAAAACGGAACTGCTGATTTTGTATGCCTGAATTTTGCCAATACCGATATGGTAGGACATACAGGCGTTTTTGAAGCCGCTGTAAAAGCCGCAGAAACTGTTGATAAATGCATTGAAAAAGTAGCCACAACGGCTTATGAGCATGGATATGCCGTGTTTATCCTCGCAGACCATGGAAATTCAGATGTGATGATCAACCCTGATGGGACCCCAAACACACAGCATTCCACAAACCTTGTTCCGTTTATTGTAATGGATAAAGACCATACATGGAATTTAAAACCTGGAAAACTGGGTGATGTGGCACCTACTATTTTAAAAGTAATGGGAGTGGAAATTCCGGAAGCCATGACAGGAAATATTTTAGTTAGCTAAAAATTCAATAATATTGTCCGAAAAATGCCGTTATAATATAGATGGCGGCATTTTTGCATGATTTATATCAGTCATGGTATGGGTTGCATATGTTATTATGCCACAAATAATAAATAAATCATATCTTTGTAAATTAAAATCTATTTAGTAAGATGTATCAAAAGCTTGTTAGGAAAGAAGTAATGGGAATATTGGAAAAGGAAGTAAGTTCTTTTCTGGATAAATTTTTAACGCCAATTGAAAAAATATGGCAGCCTTCTGACTATCTGCCTGATCCATCAAGTTCAGATTTTAAATATGATCTGGAAGAAATCCAGACTTTTGCCCGTGAAATGCCTTATGACCTGTTCGTAACATTGATCGGTGACTGTATCACAGAAGAAGCACTGCCTTCGTATGAATCTTGGTTAATGGGAGTAGACGGAATTGATCAGGAAAAGCAAGAAGTGGGCTGGGCCAACTGGATACGAGCATGGACTGGTGAAGAAAACAGACATGGAGATCTTTTGAGCAAATATCTTTATTTGTGTGGAAGAGTGAACATGAGAGAACTGGAAGTCACTACTCAATACTTAATTAATGATGGTTTCGATTTAGGAACAAGTATGGATCCTTACAGAAACTTTATCTATACAAGTTTTCAGGAAACAGCAACCAATATCTCTCACAGAAGAGTAGGAACATTGGCAAAGCAGTCTGGAAACGGAAAATTAGCGAAAATGTGTGGTGTTATTGCTGCAGATGAAGCCAGACATGCAAAAGCTTACAAACATTTCGTAGCCAAAATTCTTGAGCTGGATCCATCTGAAATGATCCTCGCATTTGAAGATATGATGCGTAAAAAGATTGTAATGCCTGCACACCTTATGAGACAGTCCGGACAGAAAGCCGGAGAACTTTGGGGACATTTCTCAGATGCGGCTCAAAGATGCATGGTATATACAGGGAATGATTATATTAATATATTGTCGGATCTGTTGGATGAATGGAAGATTGAGCATGTAAAAGGCCTTACTGAAAAAGCTGAAAAAGCACAGGAGTATTTAATGAAACTTCCTGCAAGACTTCAGAAGATCACAGATAGAATTTCAACTCCAGATCTTCAGTTTGAGTTCAAATGGGTGAAAAGCTAATTCTAAATTATCATAATTATAAAAACTTAAGAGTGCCATCGTTTTCGGCACTCTTTTTATTTCTTATCTTTGCAAAGCTAAAAAAGACAAAATGTTAAATAATAAAAAAATTGCTGTGGATTTCGACGGAACTATTGTTGATGATGCATATCCGGCAATTGGCAAAGCAAAAATTTTTGCTTTCGAAACATTAAAAAAACTTCAGGCAGAAGGATATAGATTAATTCTCTGGACATACAGACACGGAAAAACTTTGGATGAAGCCGTAGAATTCTGTAAAAATAACGGTGTTGAATTTTATGCGGTGAATTCCAGCTTTGAAGGTGAGGTTTTCGATGCTGAAAATCAATCCAGAAAACTGGATGCAGACTGGTTCATTGACGACAGGAACTTAGGAGGATTTCCAGGCTGGGGAGAAATCTACAATATTATCCAGGAAAGAATAGAATTCCGTGTAGAAGGAAAAGAAGTCCTGGCCTATTCAAAACTTAAAAAAGAAAAGAAAAAAGGACTTTTCTGGTAAGAGAAATAATATAACAATTTAACAGTATAACAATCTAGGCAATGATGTATTGACCAAATTGCTGCACTGGTACATTAATAAATTGGTAAATTAATACAATGATTCAACTAAAAACAATAGAGGAACTTCGCCTGATGAAGGAGAGTGCCCACCTGGTTTCCAAAACACTGGGGATGCTGGCTAAAGAAATAAAACCGGGGATCAATACTTTATATCTTGATAAACTGGCGCACGATTTTATTAAAGATCATGGTGCCGAACCTGCTTTTTTAGGATATGGAGGTTTTCCCAATTCGTTGTGTATTTCTCCAAATGATCAGGTAGTTCATGGTTTTCCAAATAATGATATTGTAAAAGAAGGTGATGTTCTTTCTGTAGACTGTGGTGTAATCCTGAACGGCTTTGTAGGAGACCATGCCTATACATTTGAAATTGGGGAAGTAAAGCCTGAGGTTAAAAAACTTCTTCAGGTAACCAAAGAATCCCTGTACAAAGGTATTGAGCAGTGTGTAAGAGGAAAAAGGATAGGAGATATCTCCCATGCGATCCAGTCATACTGTGAAAAAGAAGGCTATGGAGTGGTAAAAGAACTTGTAGGACATGGTCTTGGAAGAAAAATGCATGAAGATCCCCAGGTTCCGAATTATGGAAGACAGGGGAGCGGAAAAGTGATTAAAGACGGTCTTGCTATTGCTATTGAACCTATGGTAAACATGGGTACTGAAAAAGTAAAATTCCATAATGATGGATGGACAGTGACTACTTTGGATAATATGCCTTCTGCCCACTTTGAGCATGATGTAGCGGTAATCAATGGTAAGCCGGTATTGCTTTCTACATTCAAATATGTGTACGAAGCTCTGGGTATCGAAAGTGATGAAGAGAAGCCATTCCAATTGGATTTTTAATGAAAAAAGTAGCTAAGCTTTTACTCAATACAATACCCCGTCCGATGCTGATCAAAATGAGTATCTGGGCGAGACCACTTATCTACCAGTTTTTCAAAGGAGATAACTTTTATGATCCTATCGATGGCAAATCCTACCGGAAATTCCTTCCTTACGGTTATGGAAAACAGCGTGAAAATGCACTTTCTCCAGGAACTTTGAGTTTGGAAAGACACCGTCAGATGTGGCTTTATCTTCAGAATGAGACTGATTTCTTTATAAAAAATGCTAAAGTTCTTCATATCGCTCCCGAGCAGGAGTTTTTGAGGAAATTTAAGCTGATGAGAAATCTTGATTATATTTCCGCAGATCTTTTTTCTCCTATTGTAGATGTAAAAGCCGATATCCTTGACCTGCCATTTGCTGATGAAAGTTTTGATGTCATCTTCTGTAACCATGTTTTGGAGCATATTGAAGATGATGCAAAAGCTATAAGCGAACTTTACAGGGTAATGAGGCCCGGAGGCTGGGGAATTTTTCAGGTTCCGATGAGAAACTCTCTCGAGAAAACCTATGAGGATTTCTCTATCAAAGATCCCAAAGAGCGTCAGAAACATTTCGGACAATATGATCATGTCCGCTGGTATGGAATGGATTATTTTGACCGTTTAAGGAAGGCTGGTTTTGAAACAGAGCCGAATTTTTATTCACAGAATTTTTCAGAAGAAGAAATTAGAAAATACGGATTAAGGCAAAATGAGATCTTACCTGTAGTTTTCAAAAAATAATAATAAACCCGTCCTCAATCTGAAGACGGGTTTGTTTAATATCAATAGAAATTGTTTTTTGATTTTAATGTGAAACAGATTTCAATCCTACCACAGAACCTATCAAGGTTACGATAAAAAATACTCTCCAGAAGCTTACAGGATCTTTAAAAAAGAAGATGCCCATTAGAGCAGTTCCTACAGCCCCAATTCCTGTCCATACTGCATAAGCCGTTCCGATAGGAAGCGTTTGTGTAGCTTTGATCAGTAGAACCATGCTGATCGTCATGGTTACAAGAAAACCGGCATACCAATAATACATCTCAGATCCGGAAGTTTCCTTGGCCTTTCCCAGACAGGAAGCAAATGCTACCTCAAAAAGCCCGGCGATAACTAAAATTATCCAATTCATTTTCTTTAATTTTCTTTTACAAAGTTCTGCATTTGAAAGGAAACACAATTTTACATTTGTTAAATAATGAAATGATTTCTAATTTATATTTCCTTTGTTCATATTGATTATGTTTAGCCATAAGCACTTAATTATTTTATTTTACTCTCCATTAAGAGATAATTCTTATCTTTAAAACCTAACAAATTAAAATTTAAACATGAAAACTTAAAGAAAGTTTCAAGGGAACAATTAAAACAAATTAAAGGTGGAGCGATCGGTGGTATTTGCGCGCCTGGTTATTACCTTCAATGTCTTTCGGTAGGTCAATGTGATGAAGCTCAAGATCTATTTGAATGTTCATGCCACTGCGTTCCAAAGCTATAAAATACAATCCATCAATTTGAGGGATTTTTTATTCTGTTATGTACAGAGAGAATTATTCCTGAAAAATGAATTTATTTTAATTTGAATTTTATAATCATATCGGGAAGCCTTGAGATGGTAGGAGGAAGTTATTAAGAGCCGAAACCATAACTACAATGCAACCTTAATACTACATCATTAAATTTTATAGACTGTTGAAAAATTGCGACCAAAATTAACTTCAAGCCTTGCTCTTCCTGCTTCCATCCCGTACAAAATTAATTACCTTATTTCCGCCCGGATTCGGCTCAGACTTACCTGGGTAATCCCAAGATAAGAAGCAATGTGTCCCAACTGAACCCTTTTTAAAAGATCAGACTTATTTGTCATTAGATCTTTATAACGTTCCAAAGATGTTTTAAACTGTCTTGAAATAATCAGCTCTTCCGTTTTTACAAGCTCCCTTTCTGCAAATTTTCTTCCCCAATTGGCGATATGAATGTCTTCATTAAAAAGCTTTCTCAGGCTTTCTGTTTCCAAAATATACAGATCGCAGTCTTCCAGAAGCTCAATGCTTTCGTAGCCTGGTTTGTTTTCTACATAACTTTTCATGGAAACGGCTGTTTCGCCTTCACTTCCGAACCAGAATGTAATATCATTGTCAGCCGTTGATGCATAAGCTCTTACGATCCCTTTCTTGATAAAATAAATATAAGGAATGATCTTATCTGCTTCCATCAGACAGAAATTTTTTGGATAGGATACTTCTGTAATATGTGCCTTCAAAGCAGTTTTGGAAGTTTCAGGAAGTACATAAATGTGGTCAAGGATCTGATCTATATCCATAAAAGAGTTCTATAGGTCAAAAATATCAGTTTTAAAGGATGCAAAACAATTTTATTCTGTTCAATTTACAATATATTAAGATAAATGCAGATTTAAACCTGTCAAATCCATACCAGCAGACGACTAATCAATAGGATTCTCTTTTTTCTCTTCTAAAAGTAGACTTAAACTACAAAGACCAGTTTTGTTTTAGTAACTTTGCAGTTCATAATATTATTTATATGCATAAAGCTGGATTTGTAAACATAGTCGGAAAACCTAATGCGGGAAAATCTACCTTATTAAATCAATTGATGGGGGAGAAGTTAGCCATTGTAACGCAGAAGGCTCAGACAACACGCCATAGAATTTTTGGAATTTATAATGAAGAAGACTTACAGATCGTATTTTCTGATACTCCCGGAGTCTTGGATCCTAAATACGGTTTGCAGGAAAAAATGATGGATTTTGTAAAGGATTCTTTACAGGATGCGGATGTATTTCTATTTATTGTGGATGTTACAGATAAAGCTGAGCCTTCAGAATTTTTAATTGAGAAACTTAATAAAATTCCTGTTCCTGTATTATTACTCTTAAATAAAGTAGACCAGACCAACCAGGAAGGGTTGGAAAAACTGGTAGGAGAATGGCATGACAGAATTCCGAAGGCGGAAATTCTTCCTATTTCAGCATTGAATGCTTTTAATACAGATGTTATTCTGCCCAAGCTAAAATCTATGCTTCCTGAAAGTCCTGCTTACTATGATAAAGATATGTATACGGATAAGCCGGAAAGGTTTTTTGTAAACGAAGCGATCCGTGAGAAAATTCTTTTAAATTATGAAAAAGAAATTCCTTATTCTGTAGAGGTGGTTACCGAGCAGTTCAAAGAAAAAGAAGGAATTATCTTCATAGATTCTATTATTTATGTTGAAAGAGATACTCAGAAGGGAATTATTATCGGACATAAGGGTGAGGCTATTAAAAAAGTAGGAACAGAAGCAAGACTGGATCTGGAGAAATTCTTTTCTAAAAAGATCCATTTGAACCTGTTTGTGAAAGTGAAAAAAGACTGGCGAAAAAATGATAGAGATCTGAAAAATTTCGGATACAGATAAACTAAAAATGCTTGTGATTCCGTTCTATTAAAAGATTTTCATTACCTTTAATCTAAATTTTTAGTAAATGAACTATTTCAAGCCAAATTCCAGCTCAGTACCTAAAGATATTATTTTATTTGCAGTGAGAGTGTTTATTGGTTTTGCCATGCTTTCTCACGGTTTTCCTAAGCTTCAGATGCTTCTGGAAGGCGGTAAAATAGAGTTTTATGATTTTATAGGATTAGGTCCTTTGGTAACCCTGGTTCTTACAGTTATTGCTGAATTTGTCTGTTCTATATTCCTTATATTAGGACTTTTTACCAGAATTTCATTAGGGTTTCTGGTCTTTACAATGATTATTGCCGCTTTTGTAGTTCATGGAGCAGATCCTTTTGAAAAGAGAGAAATGAGCCTTGTCTATCTGTGTGTCTATCTTCTTCTGATGGCATTTGGCGCAGGAAAAGTATCAGTAGATCACATGATTGAAAAAAGAAAAAGAGCTTCAGACTGGTAATTCCGGTTGAAAATATAAAATAAGAGCATTAATTATTTAATGCTCTTTTTGTTTTTATTAGGGTTTGCAAGGTAGCGAAGACCAAACACATGTCCAAACTATTGTGCCATTCTCATCTTCCCCTGCAACGCAAGGTTTGTATCCGGAAGGGCACGCTGGTGCTTGTCCTCCAATAATGGTTTTCAATTTTCCTTTGCTTAACTTTCTTAAATTTTTCATATTGATTTTAATTTGATTGCTCTACTAAAATAAACATTTTTATTATATCACAATGAAGGGTATTAAATATTGCTTTCTGGTTATATCCTAAAAATCACTATTTTCGTAGAAAATGAATTTATATGAAGATAAAACTGACAATTTGCCTTCTGGCATTTCTCAATTTCTATGATGCACAGGAGAATATTACTTATCAAAAACCTTCTGCAGAGATTCTGAAACTCGCAGATTATGAAAGACCGCCAAGTGTTCTGATGAACAGCAAAAAAGACTGGGTGGTTTTCACCTACAGGCCTACTTATAAGACACTGGAAGACCTTAATCAGCAGGAAATGAAGCTTGCAGGATTAAGAATTAACCCAGTTACCAATATCTCAAGCAGTGTCACCTATTCTAATAATCTTAAGATCAGAAAGATCAACGATAAAAATGAGACCCAGGTGAAGAATATGCCTGCTAATGCTAAAATTACATACATTTCATTTTCTCCGGACGAGAAGAAACTGGCATTTACCAACACCACAAGTAAAGGAGTAGAGCTTTGGATCGTAGATATGGAAACAGCTGTTGCGAAAAAAATAACCGGAGATAATCTTAATGCGAATCTAGGAATGCCTTATACCTGGTATAATGATTCACAAAGTTTTTTAATCAGAACCCTTCCTCAAAACAGGCCTGCACTGATTGATGCAAGTAAAGATCTTCCAACCGGACCTATTGTTTCTACAGCTGATGGTAAAGTTTCGCAAAACAGAACATATCAGGATCTTCTGAAAAATCCTCAGGATGAAAAAAACTTTGAAGTCCTCACAGCTTCTGAAATTTATCAGGTAGACCTTAATGGGAATCTTAAAAAAATAAAGGATCACGATATGTACTCTGGGGTAAGTTTTTCTCCGGACGGAAATTATCTAATGACTACGGTGATCAAAAAGCCATTTTCTTATATCGTTCCGTTAAGCAGATTTCCAATGACTACCACGGTGTATGATATGAAAGGAAATGCTGTAAAAACAGTCAATGATGTTCCTTTGAATGAAATCATGCCGAAAGGTTTTTCATCCGTAAGAACAGGAAAAAGAAGCATGGGTTGGAGAAGTGATGTACCGGCGACTTTGGTGTATGCTGAAGCTCTGGATGGAGGAGACCAATCTAAAACCGTTGATTACAGGGACGAAATTTTCACCTGGGAAGCTCCTTTTGCAGCTGCTGCGAAATCATTCTTTAAAACAAAACAGAGATATGAAGATGTAAGCTGGACGAACGATCATTATGCAGTAGTTTCTGAAGGCTGGTATGATACAAGAAATACGAAATCCTACCTCGTAGATCTGAATAATGGTGAATCTAAAGTTTTTGATGACAGAAATTATCAGGATGTTTATAGTGATCCCGGGAATTTTAATACCACAAAGAACCAGTACGGAAGATATGTGATTGATATGAAGGGAGGAAAGACATATCTGATTGGTGATGGGTTTACAAAAGACGGACAACATCCTTTTATTGATGAACTGGATGTGAAATCACTTAAAAAGAAAAGACTCTACACCTCAAATATTAAAAATGCCAAAGAAGAGATTATTGATATCCTTAATCTTTCAAAAGGTGAAATTTTAACGACTCAACAATCTCCAAGTCTGTACCCCAACTATTATAAAAAGAATATTAAATCTAATAAAGCAGAACCGGTAACCAATTTTGCCAATCCTTTTGAAAGCATTAAAGATGTATATAAAGAAGTAATTACTTACAAAAGAAATGACGGAGTTACTTTGACAGGTACCCTTTATCTTCCTGCAAACTATGACAGAAAGGCGAAGAAAGAAAAACTTCCTTTATTGATCTGGGCTTATCCTACAGAATATAAAGATAAGAATACAGCCGGGCAGAATACCCAAAACCCGAATGACTTTACCTTCCCGTACTATGGATCTTTTGTATATTGGACGACCAAAGGATATGCTGTGCTGGATGATGCCGCATTCCCTATCATTGGAGAGGGGAAAACAGAGCCGAATGATACTTTCATTCCACAGCTGGTAGCTAACGGAAGGGCTGCCATTGATGCAGTAGATCAGTTAGGGTATATTGACAGAAATAAAGTAGCAGTTGGAGGGCATTCCTATGGTGCATTTATGACTGCAAATCTTTTAACCCATTCTAAAGATTATGCTTGTGGTATTGCCAGAAGTGGTGCTTATAACAGAACTTTAACTCCATTCGGATTCCAGAGTGAGCAGAGAAATTACTGGGATGTTCCGGAGATCTACAACACGATGTCTCCGTTTATGAATGCAGACAAAATGAAGACACCATTGCTTTTGGTGCATGGTGATGCTGATAACAATCCGGGAACTTTCACATTGCAGACTGAAAGATATTTCCAGGCCCTGAAAAACTTAGGAGCTCCTGTGAAAATGGTTCTTCTTCCGAAAGAAGCCCACGGTTATGTGGCTAAAGAAAATATTCTACACCTTTTATGGGAACAGGATCAGTTCCTTGAGAAGTGTTTGAAGAAATAAAATAGTTTTTCAAGAAAGCCCGTTTATTACTTAAACGGGCTTTGTTTTTAAAATAATATGAAATTTCTTTCAACTCATTTTTAAATTAATTTTATAAATATTTAAGTATTTCATCAATACTCTTCAGCTCCATGAAATTATCATGTTCCAGATGATGTTCATGCTGTTCATGACTCCATGTCACATGATAAGGAATATGTGCTGCAAAACCGCCGATTTCCAGTACTGGCAGGATATCTGATTTAATTGAATTTCCCAGCATCAGAAAATGTTCAGGCTGGCAGTCCAGATGCTTCAACAGCTTTTTGTAATCATTTTCTTTTTTATCACTCATAATTTCAATGTGGTGAAAATAGTCCTGGAGTCCCGAATTTTTCAGCTTCCGTTCCTGATCCAGCAGGTCACCTTTTGTGGCAACTACCAGCCTGTATTTTCCTTTTAAAGAATCTAGTGTTTCCGTAACTCCCTCCAATAATTCTATGGGTTTCTGCAAAAGTTGCTGACCGATCTCAATAGTCCTGTTGATCAATTGTAAAGATCCCGTGCCGCCTGAAACCCTGCTTACCGTTTCGATCATACAAAGCATAAAACCTTTTACTCCATAACCATAGAGATGGAGATTCTGCATTTCTGTTTTAAATAATTCCTGGGATACAGAATGTTGCGGCAGATAATCTTCAAGCAGAGCACAGAATTCCTTTTCCGCTTCCTGAAAATAAGGCTCATTGATCCAAAGGGTGTCATCTGCATCAAATGCGATGGTTGTGATATGATTATTCATTTTAGTTTTGTATTTTTCTCCCGACAAAATTCAGTATAAAAATTCAATCAGAAAAGGACATTTGTCCCGGATAAAATATGTTAAGGACCAACCAGATATTTCTTAATTATATAGAAAACCTTTACGAAAAGAAGAAAAGTAGAGAAGAAATCGTCATAAGATCATTTTCTAAGGGAGAAAGAATGTTGATGCAAGACGAGAAGCCTTCCAAAATAATGCTTGTTAAACAAGGAATTACCAAATGCTTTTTTACAGAAGAAAATGGGAAAGAATATATAGTTGAATTTTTAGGAGAAGGAGAAATCATCGGTGAAATAGAGCTGATCCGTAATATCCCATGTTTGTGCAGCATTGAAGCAGTAACTGAAGTTGCCGTTTATGCCGTAACTGTATCTTATTTTCAATCTTTAATTAAAAATGATCTGGCCTTGAACAATCTGCTTCTGGACGTTTTTGCAGAACGCATCATTAATACGTCCCGAAGAGCATCTTACCAGCAGTTGTATGCTGTAGAACATACGTTAGCCCAGCTTCTTGAGCTGCAGGCGGAACAGAATATTGAGATTTCAAAGGAAGATATGGCTGCTTACCTGGGAATTACGGTGAGAAGTCTGAATAGATCTTTGAAAAAATTAAAATAATATTGCGTTAATTTAATAACAGATTGAAGGGGTGTTCAATGAATTTTTTATTAATATTCATTAGCCATATTGAAATAATGGGGAGTATTTTAATTTTTGCTATTTTTGTATTTGAAAAAAAATGAATTGATCAATGGGAGAAATAAAGTTCCGCAATGCGAAATTGGGTGATTTACCAAAAATTGTAGAAATATATAATTCTACGGTTGCTTCAAGAATGGTAACGGCGGATGTAGAGGAAGTTTCTGTAGAAAGCAAACAAATATGGTTTGAAGCCCATAATTCTGAGACCAGACCGCTGTGGATCGTTGAAGATCCGGAAGGACAGACAATTGGCTGGGTGAGCTTTAGTTCATTTCATGAAAGAACTGCTTACAGCGGAACAGTAGAAGTAAGTATTTATCTTGATAAAAGCTGCAGAGGAAAAGGATACGGGAAAACCATTCTTCAATACTGTATTGAGAACGCCGGAAAATTTAAGGTTAATAATCTGGTGGCTCTTATTTTTCTTCATAATGAACCAAGCCTCAAACTCTTCAGATACTTCGGATTTGAGGATTGGGGAATGCTTCCTAACGTAGCTGTTTTAGATGGTATAGAAAGAAATCTGGTGATTTTAGGGAAGAGAATAATAGCATAGATAAAAATTATCAGCGCGGAGCCAAAGGCTCCGCGCTGATAATTTAATAGTGTCTTAAATTACTTTAAACAACTCTTTTATCCCGTTCTGAAGTATTGATTACTTTTATTAGTTTCCGAGTTGATCTATTGCTATAATTTCTTTTTCCTTCTGAGTGATTCTTTTGGCCGACATATTCAAAAATCGTTTTACCAGGAAAACAGCTGAAACCGTAAGTCCAAGGCCTAAAGCGATCCACATACCGAAAGCACCCATTTTTAAAGTGACACAAAGGAAATATCCTAAAGGAATTGTAATGACCCAATACGCTATAAATGTATAAATCGATGGGATTTTCACATCCTGAATTCCTCTCAACATTCCTAAAGCTGTTACCTGAACCCCGTCTGAAAGCTGGAATAAAGCAGCAATAATCATTAATTTTGAAGCCAGCATAATCACTTCGACTTCTTCTTTTTTAGTGAAGAAAGTAGGAAGTATATTTCTTCCCAGAATGAAAAACAGTCCGCAGATACACATAAAGATAAAGGATATTTTCAGGTTGTTGATCCCTACTTTTCTTAATTCAACAAAATTCTGTTCTCCAAGTTTTCTACCGATCATTACCGTTGAAGCTACGCTGAATCCCACACATAAATTGAAAGTAAATGAAGCCATACTCAATGCGATCTGGTGCGAAGCAATGTCATGCGCTGAAATCAGTCCACAGATGAAGGCCGCTCCAGCAAAAGCAGTTACTTCGAAGAACATCTGTAAAGCGGTTGGAAGACCCAGTCTTACCATTTTATCAAACATATTTTTAGAAAAGACCTGTATTTTTAAAGAGAAGTCTTTAATATACCGTCTTGTTTTTTTCTCTTTAACCAAAACAACATAAAGGAAAACCACCATGAAAATTCTGGAGATTAAAGTAGCTAAAGCTGATCCTTTCACTCCCATTTCAGGGAAAATCCATAATCCTTTGATGAAAACATAGTTCAGGACAATATTGATAATATTCGCAATGATGGTTGCCTTGGTAACACCGATGGTATAAGACAACCCTTCAGATACCTCCCGAAGCGTCTGGAAAGCCATAAATGGAATCATACTGATTGCCATGATGCTCAGGAAATCCACTGTATTAGGAATGATCTTTGCCGGCTGCCCTGAATGATAGAGTAGTGGCATCCCTAAAAGTAAAACTCCCATAAGAACAATTCCGACAGTCATATTAATTACAAATCCGTGGCTGAAAACAGAATTAATAGTTCCGTGATCTTGTTTGGAGTGTGCTTCAGAAACCAGTGGAGGTATGGCAAATGAGAATCCCAGTGCCAGTACAAACGTGGAGAAAAACACAGCATTTCCCAATGAAACGGAAGCCAGCGCATCTGCACCTAAAAGTCTTCCAACAATAATATTGTCAAAGAGATTTACCGACACCTGTCCCACCTGCGTAAGCATTACAGGAAGTGCCAGGGTCAGGCATTCTTTCGTATAGTTTTTATTTAAAAAGTTCATAATAGTTTATAATTCATATATAGTTTAATATTTAAAATAGCCAAAAAAAAAATTTGCAGTAGTCTTACTGCAAATTTTTATAATATATTTAATGTTACTTAAATTATTTCCTTACAAAACTTGCAACATCCTCCTCAGAAACAGTGTTTCCACCAAGAATAATTAATCTTTCCACAACATTTCTCAGTTCTCTGATATTCCCAGTCCATGAAAGAACTTTAAGCGCTTCAATCGCTTTATTATCAAATTTTTTCACAGCAGTACCATGTTCATCGGCAATCATACCGGAAAAATGATCTACCAGCAGACTGATGTCTTCTTTTCTTTCATCCAATGGCGGAACGTAGATTTCAATCACAGAAAGCCTGTGGTAAAGATCCTCCCTGAATTTTCCTTCTTCAATTTCCTTCTGCATATTCTTGTTAGTCGCTGCAATTACTCTTACATCAACTTTTATTTCCTTATCACTTCCTACAGGAGAAACTTTGCTTTCCTGAAGTGCTCTCAATACTTTAGCCTGAGCGATAAGACTCATATCTCCAATCTCATCCAAAAAGATCGTACCTCCGTTAGCCTGTTCAAATTTTCCTTGCTTATCTTTAATAGCCCCCGTAAAAGATCCTTTTACGTGTCCGAAAAGCTCAGATTCAATAAGCTCAGAAGGGATTGCGGCACAGTTTACTTCAATCATAGGACCTCTTGCGCGCTCACTTTGGTTGTGGATGGCATGGGCCACCAATTCTTTTCCGGCTCCGTTTGGACCTGTGATCAGAACTCTGGCATCAGAGGCAGCTACTTTTTCGATCATATCCTGAATTTTTTTCAAAGCAGGAGAATCACCGATCATCTGATATTTTTTGTTGACTTTTTTCTTTAACGTTTTATTTTCAGTCTGCAGGCTTTTATTCTCCAGTTTCAGACTTTCTTTAGCTAAAGCATTTTTTACGCTCGTTATCAGTCTGTTGATGTCGATAGGCTTAGAAATAAAGTCATATGCACCTTCCTTTAAACAAGATACGGCAGAATCAATATCCGCATGCCCTGAGATCATGATAAACGTAGTCTCTGGCTTTAAGAGCATACTTTGCTTTAAAAGTTCAGTTCCTGAAAGCTTAGGCATTTTAATATCGGAAATCACCAATGCGAAATCTTCTTTCTCTATCTGTTTGTAGCCTTCAAGGCCATCTTCAGCGATAACAAATTCGTAATCGGTAAGTTCATCAGAAAGAATACTGTGTAATACTCCCGAGATTGCTTTTTCGTCTTCTACAATAAGGATTTTTTGCATAGTTGCAAATTTAGATTTTTTGATTCAATTATTAGCAAAAACTATACCTAAATATACTATTTTGAGTAATCCCTTCTACCGAAAATAGCAGATCCTACCCGCACAGAATTGGCACCGCATTCAATGGCAGCCGGGAAATCATCACTCATTCCCATCGATAAGGTTTCTAATGTTTGCAATTGATTTAATTCATCAAAAAATCCTTTTAAAATTAAAAACTCTCCTTTTACCTGTTCCTTATCATCCGTAAAAGTTGCCATTCCCATTAGTCCGGTAATTTCAGCGTTTGGAAATTCTCCGTTTAGGTACTTCTGGAATAAAGCCCTGGCTTCTGATAGATCAAGTCCGAACTTGCTTTCCTCTGCTGCAATTTTTACCTGAAGCAGTACTTTTACCGTTCTGCTGTTTTTACCTGCTTCTTTACTGATCTCCGAAAGAAGTTTTTCAGAATCCACACTTTGTATTGTATCTATAAATGGAGCAATATATTTTACTTTATTCGTTTGCAGGTGCCCGATCAAATGCCATTGAATGTCTTTAGGAAGGAGAGGATATTTCTCCATAAGCTCCTGAACCTTATTTTCTCCAAAGACTTTCTGTCCCAGATCATAAACCTCCTGAATGGCCTCAGCCGGATGTGTTTTTGAAACGGCTACCAACTCTACTCCTGATGGAAGCTGATTCTTTATTGCTGTGAAATTTTCTTTAATACCCATAAATGCAAATTTCTGAATTTTAAAAGCAAAAAACTAATGAATCTGTAAAATTGTTTAATGTAATTAACTTGTTGCTAGTTGCTAGTTGCTAGTTGCTAGTTGCTAGTTGCTAGTTGCTAGTTGCTAGTCAATGATATTTAATAAAGCGCATCAAATCATCAATACATTTTACATTAATACATTAATACATTAATACATTAATACATAAATACATTAATACAATTAATTCAGAATCTCATTAATCTTCGGATACTGGGAGATTTTTTTAAAGACAAACCTGTTGCTTTTCTGAAGCTTTTCAATAAAGAGATCCAGTTCGTTGATAGAATCTGCGTCCCTTAGATATTGGTCATGGGTAAGAAAAACCAGGTGTTTTGATGTCTTTTCCAGATCATTAAAAAAGATGCTGTCTACCTTTTTAATCATTGCTTCATGACTTCCTTTTAAAGTCATTTTTTGAGAAGGTCTCCATTCAAGATCCCAGCCAATAACTTTATAACCTGCTTTTTTAAGGCCATTTGCTGCATCGGTGGAACTTTTTATATCGGTAACGGTAATATTGTTGAGCCTCCAGATGTTTCTGCCCGGAGTTCTTGCAATTTTATCGTAAAGCTTAAGGCTGTCTTTTGCAATATCAAAATCATGGACAACGGCATCAGCATTTTTATAAAAATCTGTATACTTATTGTGAGCGTGGGAAAAACTATGATTGGCCAGTTCGATCAGGGGATTGCTTTTTAAAAGCTCCAGATCATCTTTTTGTCTTTTGCTTCCGTAGGCATGTTTTCCTACCAGAAAGGCAGTGGCACATACGTTTCTTTTATTCAGAATTTTAAGAAGATTTTCTGTTCCCTGATTAGGGCCGTCATCAAAAGTAAGGTAAATGATTCTTTTATCAGATTCTATGTCTTCATCATCAATTTTGGGGACCGATTTTACGGTGGGATGTTCCAGTGAGATGGTTTTTTCAAACTCTTTCACGTCTGTTTTGCCGTTACAGCTGTTAAATACTATTGAGGCCGCACTCACCAATGCAGTCATCCCAAGAAAAGTCATGTTTTTAGACTTTTCCCCAAAGAATTTTTTCATAAAGATAATGGAGATTTAGATCGTTAAAAATCGTTAAAATTATTGCTAAAATGTTAACAAATTATATGCCATATTTTTATGATTTTTTGTTTTTTAATTTTATTTTAAGGACTTTGTTTTAGAGCATACTTGGAGTAAAATGTTAAATGTGAGATTAAATTTTATTTTTCTTTAATTTTAACATTTATAGCTATTAAATTCATCTGCTTCCTGTATTTTAATTATAGTTTCGGTATTCTTCATATATTCGGGAATTATTTGATTTGATGAATCTGAAATATCTATTTATTATTCTTACCGCTGTCAATTTATCTGCCCAGCAAATTTCCAGGACTATCTTCACCGAAAAGGAGCAGCCCATTTCAGATGCGAGGATAGGAATTGAAAATGAAGATATGGGTGATATAACCGGTAAGGATGGGAAATATCTTATTGACCTTACAAATGTGGATAAAAACAGGATCATTAAAATTGATGTAAACGGATATCAGCCGTTTCGTATGAAAGTTTCAGATTTTGAAGTTTTGCATCATTATAATCTTCTCTTAAGGAAAAGACGGTTGAAATTGAAAATGTCAAAATTATTCCCAAAAAATATATTCAGAAAAATTTTGGAACGAGAAATTCGAAAAGAGCCTATTGCGGATACAATTCTGATGACAGGGAGAAGGTTTTCAGAGAGTACGCTATAAAAGTTAAAAACAACAGCAAGCTGAAGGTTAAAAAGATCAACCTTAATGTGGCTTCTTTTATTGCTGATCAGCCAATTACCCTGATTTTTGATATTCAAGGCGCTGCAGGGGATTTTCCTGGAGAATCTATTGTAAATAAAATACTGAAACTTTCCATCACAAAAGATGACATTCAAAATAATGCAGTTTCCTTGGATCTTAATGATAAAAATATATGGACGAATGAAGATTTCTTTGTATCTGTACGGACTTCGGAGGATTTTAAAGGAAAACTTTATATAGGGGGAAATATTTTTGCGTTTTCAAAAGCGACCTATTACAGAAATTATTTTGGGGTGTGGCAAAAGTTTTCAGCTGGTGAGCCATCCATTAACGTAGATGTTTTAATGGAAAAGTAAAGAATATTATTCCAAAATTTTCTTCAGATAAATTGAGTTTGTAATAGCAGCAGTTCCCCAGGTATTATTGAAAAATACAAATGCTTTTCTTTCTGAATTTTTGATTTTTTTTGCCAGGTTATCAAGGAATTCCTCACTGTATTCAGATTTGTAGAGAATAGGTTTTCCGTGGAGTCTGTAGTACAAAATTTCCTGATGATTAATGATAAGATCTTCAGGAAGGTTACCGGGAAAGCTTACTCCTGAAAATACAACATTTTTCTCTTTTAAAATGGTGAAAATTTCTTCTGTCCACCAGGATTCATGTCGGAATTCAATAACATTTAAATAATTAAATTCAAGGTTAGCCAGGACGAGTCCAAGATTTTCCGGTGAATTTTTAAAAGAAGGCGGGAACTGGTATAAAAAACCAGCCAGTTTTTCTTTTAAATGAGCGTGAATATGTGAGCAGAATTCTGAAATATCGTCTTTTGCATCTTTAAGCCGTTTTTCGTGTGAAATAACTTTAGGGATCTTGATAAAAAATCTGAAATCATCATTCGTTTCATCATGCCATTTTGTAAGCGTTTTTGCTGTTGGCTTTCTATAAAAAGTAGAATTGATCTCCACGGAATTGAAAACCTGGGAATATAATATAAGAAAGTCTTTACTTTGGGCATTTTCAGGGTATAGCGACCCTTTCCAATCGTTATTGTAAAATCCCGAGCATCCAACGTAAAGACTTCCTTTTTTCATATTCTACTAGTTTATTTTATATCCAGGTCTACGGAATTTAACCGCAGTGAATTCAGGATTACAGATAATGAACTGACGCTCATTGCTGCTGCTGCAATCATAGGTGATAAGAGTATTCCAAAGAAAGGATACAATAATCCTGCCGCTACCGGAACACCCAGTACATTATAGATAAATGCAAAAAACAGATTCTCTTTAATGTTTTTAAGGAGTTTCTCACTCAAAAGTTTAGCTTTGGCCACTCCTAAAATATCACCTTTCAGTAATGTGATTTCCGCGCTTTCAATGGCTACATCGGTGCCGGTTCCCATGGCAATACCTACATCAGACTGCGCCAATGCGGGGGAGTCATTGATCCCATCTCCGGTCATGGCCACGATTTTGCCCTGCTGTTGCAGTTTTTTTACTTCGTTTAATTTATCTTCAGGAAGACAGCCTGCTTTGAAATGTTTAATTCCCAGTTCATCAGCCACGGCTTTGGCGGTATGTTCATTGTCTCCTGTCATCATGATTACATCAATTCCTTCGCTTATTAAAAGCTGAACTGCTTTTTTAGAGCTTTCTTTGATTTTATCTGTAAAACTGATGAAGCCTAAAACGGTTTTATCCTGAGCAATGTAAGAGATGGTATGTGCTTTGGATTGCACTTCTACAGCCTTATTTTTTAAGCTTTCCGGAATAGCTAATCCACCGGAAGTCATAAGTGCTTCGTTCCCCAGATAAGCTGTTTTTCCATTGATGTTTCCTTTAACACCTTTTCCTGAAATGTTTTCAAACTGATCTACTTTTTCAGCAGCTATATTTTCTCCTTTTGCTCTTTTAATAACCGCATTGGATAACGGATGTTCTGAGTTTTGGTTTAATGAAAAGGCGAGCTTTAATAACAGATTCTTATCCCCGTTTTCAGAAGCTTCAATATATTCTACAGAAGGCTTTCCTTCCGTTAAAGTTCCTGTTTTATCGGTGATCAGGACGTTTACCTTATTCATGTGTTCAAGAGCTTCTGCATTTTTGATCAGAATACCATTTTTGGCACCTTTGCCAATACCTACCATTAAAGACATGGGAGTCGCCAGACCAAGGGCACAGGGGCATGCCACAATTAAAACGGCAACAGCATTCACAAAAGCAAATAAACTTCTTTTACCTTCCGGTCCGAAAAATTGCCAAGAAAGAAAAGTTAGTATAGCGATAAGGATCACAGCAGGAACAAAAACCTTAGCAACTTTGTCGGTAAGTTTCTGGATCGGAGCTCTGCTTCGGCTGGCTTCATTTACCATTTTAATGATCTGCGAAAGAAGGGTTTCATCACCTACTTTTTCAGCTTTCATTATGAAAACCTGATTTCCGTTGATTGTTCCGGAGGTAACTTTATCATCGATATTTTTCTCTACAGGAATGGGTTCTCCCGTAATCATGCTTTCATCAACCACAGAATTCCCTTCGGTGATCTTTCCATCAACCGGAATTTTCTCACCCGGTTTTACTTTAAGAAGATCGCCAATTTTTACCTGTGATAAAAGGACTCTTTTTTCTTCGCCATTCACAATGAGATTGGCTTCGTCAGGAGAGAGATTCATCAGCTCTTTAATAGCATTTCCCGTTTTTTTATGAGCGGCAGCTTCCATCAACTGTCCTAAAATAACAAGGGTTAAAATCACACAGACCGCTTCAAAATACAGCGGTATTTCATGATTGTGTCCACGAATCTCATGGGGAATGATATCAGGAAATGCCAACGCCGTAATACTGAAGATAAATGCTGCGGCAACACCTAAGGCAATTAAGCTGAACATATTCAAATTCCATGTTTTAAAGGAAACCCAGCCTCTTTTCAGTAAAAACCATCCTGAGTAAAACATCACCGGAATAGTAAGGACAAGCTCAATGAATCCCTGTACCTGATGGGAAAACGGGAAGCTGATGAACATTCCGCCCATCGAAAGGATAAAAACAGGAATGGTGAAGGCAAGAGAAATAAGAAATTTTCTTTTTAAAATGTTATAGGTTTCATCCTCTTCATCCTCGGCAGTGTCAGGCATTCTTACGAGATCCATACCACAGATCGGGCAGTCTCCCGGCTCATCACGGATAATTTCCGGATGCATGGGACAAGTGTATTTTGCCGTCTTCTTTTCAGGGTATTTTACCAGATCCATCCCGCAGACAGGACATCCTACATTGGAATCGTAGGTCTTGTCACCTTCACAATACATGGGACAGTAATATTTTCCAGCCATTTCATCCGTTATTTTTGGAGCTTCATGATGATGAGTGTGATCATGATGAGCATGGGAATGGTTTTGAGATGGTGCATTTTTAACAAGATCTTCTGTGATCTCTTCCAGATGCATATGGCAAACCGGACAGTCACCTTTTTCGGTATAAATTTTATCTCCTTCACAAAACATGGGGCAATAATGCTTTCCAATATTGTCTTTGAAATTTTCAGGAAGATTATTGGAGGTGTAGGTAGGCTTATAATTAGGATCTTTAGCCTGCTTTTCTTCGATAGGAACGAGATACATTTTACAAACGGGACATCTTTCGCCCTGCTTGAAATATACTTTTTCTCCTTGACATTCCATGGGACAGTAATAGACTGATGATGGAGAAACCCTGTCCTGAGGCTTTACAAATGATTTTTTAGGTTGAGCCGGGTCTTCAAGCCTGTATTTTCCTATTTCTTCCAAAGCCTTATTCAGGTCTGAAAGTTGAATTTTTTTATCAGAAGTAATTGTGGCTGTATTGTTTTCCAGGTTGACGTCTGCTGTAACTCCCTCAACGCTGTTGAGTTTTTCAGATATTTTTTTCTGACATCCAGAGCAGGTCATCCCCAGTATATGATATTGTCTTTCCATGATCCTTTATTTATAGTACAAATTTCCAAAATGGAATGGTAAAGCTGTTATAAATTTAAGGATAATAGTTATAGAATTTGGAATGGGGAGTGGAGGTGTTTGAGAGTTTTAGAGTGAGAGGGTTTGAGATAGGTTGAATGTTGATCTGAGATTGAGAGGCGGTATTTTTTTAGACAAAATATTTGAAAATAATTTAGGCAGATATTTTTAAAGGTTTAAAGACAAATTACTGACTGATTGATAGATGTTTGTTTATAAAAATTTTTAAGATCAGGGAAAATAATCCACATAAAATCAGGCAGTCTCAAACTCTAATACACTCAAACACTTTATTCTCGAAAACTCATAAAGAATCAAGCGGTTTTCTCTGATGGTCTTTCAGCTTTTTGAATTCGGTTGGGGTAAAGTCTGTGATGTTCCTGAACTGAGAAGAAAGGTGCTGAACACTTTTATAGCCCAGCTTTCCTGCAATTTCCGTAAGGGTAAATTCATTATAGAAAAGCAGCTCTTTTACTTTTTCAATCTTCTGCAGGATAAAGAACTGTTCCAGTGTGATATTTTCGTTTTGGGAAAAGGTTTTGGACAGAGCGCTGTAATCTTTATGGATCTCTGCGCTTAAGAATTCAGAAAGAAGAAAATCTTCTTCAATGTCGAGTTCACTCACTTTTACAATGATTGTGTTTTTGATCTTGTCTACAAGCTGGTGTGCAGAATCTCTGATCCTTTCAAAACCTGTTTCCACAAGTTTTTTTTCGAGAGCGGACATTTTCTCATCAGAAATAAGGCCGTCGGCTGAAACTTGTCCCAACGTGACAGAATGTAATCTTATATCTGCCTCACTGAATATTTTTTCTACTGCAGCAATACACCGGTTGCAGACCATATTTTTGATGAAAATTTTCATGGCTTGCTCAGTCTGTCTTTTACAAATTCAATTTCTGTTTTTCCATGAGGCGCCGGATTTCCTTCATTGTCAAGATTCACCATAACGATTTTATCTACGGTGATTATGGTTTGATGGGTCATTTTATTCCGCACGTTACACTTTAAAGTAACAGATGAAGAACCGAAGTTGATGGCTTCAATACCGATCTCTATAATATCACCCTGTTTTGCAGAGCTTACAAAATTGATTTCAGAAATAAATTTGGTCACCACTTTTGTGTTTTCCAGTTGAATGATGGCGTAAAGCGCCGCCTCTTCATCGATCCACTGCAACAGTCTTCCTCCGAAAAGAGAATGATTAGGGTTCAGATCTTCGGGCTTTACCCATTTTCTTGTATGGTAGTTCATGTTTTAATGATTTGCTGTACAAATTTAGTGTTTAAAAGCGGGTTTTTCAAGGAAACAGCATTTACTTATACAAAGAAAGTGATTTATGATCTCAATCATTTTTTCTTGGAGCGCATCGCTTTTACTTTTTTAATAGAATTGTCATTGACAAGCTTCTGGTATTCCTGGCTTTCAATGGCAAAAAGCGCTACTTTTTCTTCTGCATTATGATGGATCCCAAAACCGTAACGTTTTGCCAAAGGGGAAGATCTGAGGCAGGGTTGTCCTTTCGAGAAAAATTCTGTCCGGGCCTTCCGTTTTTCGCTTTCCGGAATATCATTCTTTTCAGCATAGCATTCAAAAATAATATCATCGGAAGAATAGTGATAAGGGTTTTTCATAATCCGCTCGTACTGTAGACTGGCCAATGTTTTGATCTTCTTTTCAGGCGGAATTTCTGCTTTTGAAACAGGGCAATCCTCTGCAACTTCAATGAAGGTGTTCCTGTAATTGGTAGTATGCTCCATATATATAAGGTATAAATAAAATTAAACTTCCCTGAACTCTAAAATATCACCGGGTTGGCAGTCTAAAGCTTTGCATATGGAATCCAGTGTGCTGAAGCGGATCGCTTTAGCCTTTCCAGTTTTCAGATTAGATATATTGGATAAAGTAAGATTTATTTTTTGGGAAAGTTCGTTCAATGACATTTTTCTCTTTGCCATCATCACATCAAGATTTATTATAATAGGCATGGTAATATTTTTTATCTCTTAATTGCCCTTTCAGGGTAGAAGTTTTTATTATGTTAACTAACTTTAACTTATGCAAATTTCAGCAAAAATTTATTGATTAACAATGTTTTATGTATTTTTATCAATAAAATTATGGCGTGAATTTCAAAATGATCTGACAATATTTAAAAAAAAGCTTTGATTTAACTATTTAAATTGTATCTTGCATACGTTTATATGTGGAATCAATATTTGTTCATTAATTTATGTTGTTTTTCTCTTATATACCAAATTTTTATTAATTTTTTAATTTTATTTAAAATGAACATTTTTGTTTCAAACATCAATTACGCAACTAAAGAATATGAGTTGCATGATCTATTCGCAGAATTTGGTGATGTATCATCAGCTAAAATCGTTACAGACAGAGAGACTGGCCGTTCAAGAGGTTTCGGTTTTGTAGAAATGGGTGATGAAGAAGGAAAGCAAGCTATCGAAGCTCTTAATCAGAAAGAATTTAACGGAAAAGAATTAAACGTATCTGAAGCTAAACCAAGAGAGGAAAAGCCAAGAAGAAGCTTTGACAACAACAGAGGCGGAGGTTACGGAGGTAACAACCGTGGAAATGGTGGCGGTGGCTACGGCGGAGGCAACAACCGTGGTGGTAACGGCGGCGGAAATCGTTGGTAAAAAATATAAGGCGGCTTTTAAGCCGCTTTTTTTATACATTATTTTGTCCTGCTCTAAGATAATTGGCTTTGTGTCGATTCGTTTTAGAACAGGACATTTTCTTGATTGAGATATAATTAATAGAAATTTTGATCTTTAATCATCCTTAAGGTTAAACCTTGATAAAGATATTTTCTGGAGACTTTTGCGTAAAATAACCTGAAGGTAGTACAGTGAAATTGATTTCCATAGTCTAAAATATTATGGAGGAAAGAACTCAGGTTTTAAAATGTTTATTTCTCTCTGATTAGCAACTGGGCATTGTCATAGAAAATGTTGCCATCTTTATTAGAAGGATTTCCTTCTTTCGAAATGCTTGTGAATAGTATTTTAATATGGTATTTTCCAAGGTCACTTTCCGCAGCAATCTCTTTCAGTCTTACAATTCCTTTTTTGCCGTTGTTATCTTTAAATAACTTATCCAATGCTGGCGTAAAATCTACTTCCTCATTAGAATTAAGACTTACTTTAATCTTCCTGGAGCTATCATTCTGATCTTCGCTAATGATTCTAAAAGTGTCACCATTAATCTTTTTAGGCTCATAATCATAACTGTTAAAGCTGATCAGGTATTGATATCCGTCAATAGGAATCACGCTATTTTCTGTTTCCACGGTCAGTCGTTCGTATTTTGAAACACCCGATATTTTGTCTATATGGGTAAAAGAATTTCTGAGGCTGTTATTGATTGTCCATGAATAAGGCTTTTCAAAGTCTTTCGATAATTGTTCTTTTGTTTTGGTGTTAACAAGATCTAATAAGAAATCTTTTTCTTTTCTTTTGGCAAGGAATTCAAATTTATCGGCAATTTCATCCACAACAGAGTCTGATATTTTCTTTTGAAAATCTATTTTATTATTGACCAAAAGTTTCTTGCTATCCAGAAGCGATACCAGTTCATTTTTCTGGCTTCTTTTCGCCACACTGAATGCATTTAAATAAGGAAATATCAATGAAAAAATACCAAATACAAACAGGCTTACAGGAATGAATTTTATACTTGCTTTTTTATTCAATACAAAATAAAGCACAATACTCAGCAGCCATAAAGCAAGCAGTAGGACAAAGTATCGTGGTTCTGTGTATCCATATTCCAGAATCCTTGTAAATACTGCGGTAAACAGTAAAATAATTAAAGGAATAATGGTATAATAAAATAGCTTCGAAAATACCTTCACCCATGATTTTGCTTTTTCCTCCTTTAACGGATAAACAAGCAGCAGTGCAAGGATACCAACGATGCTGTACGCCAGAACCAGGTAAGAAACCCAACCTCTGGGAAGCTCCCAATTGATCACTATTTTAAATGAATAGATATAAAGAATGATCAGGTAAATGAAAAGAAGCGGGATCAGTACAAACTGGGTGAAAAATTTTAAAATCACCGGATATGTTCCGTCTTTCTCAAGATAGCTCAGCCCTGTTCCATTGAACAGGAGAAAAATAAAACAGCTCCCGAAAATAGCCAGAACATAGAACGTATTGAGATATAGATTATCATTGAAATTAAAATCAAATAATTTATCAACAGCCAGTATTGCTAATTCTACACCTCCCGTAAGAACTCCAGTGAATACAGCTGTCAGAAATATATTGACGAAAAGGTTTTTATTGTACTGCCAGAAATTAAGTTCCCTGTTTTTCTCTAAAAACGCTGCAAAAGAAACCATCAGATGAGATAGGAGAAGAGTGATAGCAATGATGAAGCCGTTGACTTCGGTGAAGTTTTTCTCTTCTTCAGGAAGTATGAAATAAAATCCAATGAGAAACAATGTTCCCAGTACTTCCAGTAAGAGTCTTTTCCCTATTCTTTGGGAAAGTATTTTCAGACCAAACATCAGAGAAATTCCAAGGCAGCAGCACACAGTAAACTTTGAAAACGTAAATAAAAGTTCCCGGTCATATTTACTGTTCAGCATACGGATAGCTCCAAAAGAAGAGAGTAGGGCCATCAATAAAACCATAGGATAACGCAGTATGACATCCTGTGCTTTTTCGGCTATTTCCTGGAATTTCGTTTTCATGATCTGTGTGGCTGGTATTTATTCTTTCTTCTTTTTCTTCTTCTTGTCTTTATCCTTATCCTTTTCTTTTGTTTTGCTTTTTTTGCCCTTTTTAGGATTTAAGATCTCCTCAGCGTATTCAAATTTCGGTTCCTCAGTTTTTGTTGGGACAATTTCGATTTTAAGATCAAAATAATTTCTCAAATCATTCTGAGTGATCAGTTTTTCGTTAAATAAAAACTCTAAAATATCTTTCCCGGAATCATTGAAGAAATTATGGGCAAGCTCTTTCAACATGAATTTTCTGTATTCTTCTAAAGGAAAAATCACGGTGTATTTAAAAATTCTTCCTTCTTTCTGAGTGGTGATATAACCTTTTTCAACTAATATTTTCAGGTAGGTAGAAACAGTATTCTGGTGTGGCTTCGGTTCAGGATGCTGTTCCATAATGTCTTTTAGATAAAAAGATTCAAGCTTCCAAAACAGCTTCATAAAATTCTCCTCAGCAGCGGTAAGATGATTTATTTTCATAGAATGTCTTAATGTTGAAATTGTATATTGCAATAAAGATAAATAAAAGATACCACAAATGCTATTCCTGCACCCATAAATACCTCCTTTACGGTATGTCTTTTTAAAATAATTCTTGTAATTCCCACTAAAGCAGCGATTCCCAACCATACCAGTCCGGCTTTCCAGTCCAGTGAGAAAAACAGTGCTGCAACAAATACATTAAATGATGTATGCATAGAGCTTTTAATATAGAAATTACTAATCTGCATGGTGAAGATCAGGATCAGGATAAAAAGCATGACAAGATCAATATATCCATTTCTGAAATAGTTGAAAATAAGATAAGCAATCACACATGCTGCAATAAAGATATAGAGCGTTTTCCTCTGCACCCGGTCTGAAACATCCATATTCGTATATCTTCCCGTTTTTACATTCCATACCAGCCAGATAACTACGGGAACCATAATCATCAATAATAAAGGAATAAAATACATCAGAGATTCTTTAAATGAATATTCTCTTACGCTCATATAAATAAAGAAAATAAATAAAGAGACCAGAGGATTGAAAAAATCTGAGATGATTTTTGAAATTTTATGCACCATTGAAGGCTGTTTTTCTTCCATGTTCAAGTTTAAAATTCAAATATAACACTATAAGCAAAAAAACAATTGGTATCTATACGATAAAAACAAAGTTTTTTTTATAATTTTGCTCAACTATTCATCATAAAAAAGCAAGAGCTAGCACATGAAAGAATTTTCTAAAGAGGTATACCTTAAGTGGTATGAAGATATGACAATGTGGAGAAGGTTTGAAGACAAATGCCGTTCTCTTTATCTAAAACAAAAGATCAGAGGTTTTTTACATTTGTATAATGGTCAGGAGGCTATTCCTGCCGGCTTCACGCATGCAATGGATTTAACAAAGGACAGTATGATTACTGCTTACAGATGCCACATTCATCCAATGGCGATGGGCGTAGATCCAAAGAGAATCATGGCTGAGCTTTGCGGTAAAGCTACCGGAACATCCGGAGGTATGGGTGGTTCTATGCACATTTTCAGCAAAGAACACCGTTTCTATGGTGGACATGGTATTGTAGGAGGACAGATTCCTTTAGGAGCTGGAATTGCTTTTGCAGATAAGTATTATGACAGAAAAGCGGTAAATATCTGCTTCTTCGGAGACGGGGCTGCAAGACAGGGATCGCTTCATGAAACATTCAATATGGCGATGAACTGGAAACTTCCTGTAGTATTTGTGGTAGAAAACAACCAGTATGCAATGGGAACTTCTGTAAAAAGAACAGCCAATCACGAAGATATCTATAAATTAGGTTTAGGATACGAAATGCCTTGCCTTGCCGTAGATGCAATGGATCCTGAAAAAGTAGCTGAAGCAGCTTACGAAGCAATAGAAAGAGCGAGAAGAGGCGACGGGCCTACTTTCATAGAAGCAAGAACATACCGTTACAGAGGACACTCTATGTCTGATGCTGAACCTTACAGAAGCAAGGAAGAAGTAGCTATTCATAAGAATGATGACCCTATGGAACTGGTAAAACACAGACTTTTGGAAAACGGATGGGCTACAGAGGCTGAATTGGAAACAATCGACAATAAATCAAGAGATTTTGTAGAAGAGTGTATCGAATTCATGGAGAATTCTCCATATCCGGATCCTGATAAGATCTATGAATATGTTTATGCTCAGGATAACTATCCGTTCTTAGATAAATTAGAAAATTAATAATTAGATAATTTGAGAATTTGAAAATGAGACATTTTTTTATTCTCACATCATCACATTAACAAATTATCATATTAAAAATTATGGCAGAAGTAATTACGATGCCCCGCCTTTCGGATACTATGACGGAAGGTAAAGTGGCGAAATGGCATAAAAAAGTAGGAGATCAGGTAAAAGAAGGAGATATTTTGGCCGAAATTGAAACAGATAAAGCTGTTCAGGATTTCGAATCTGAAATAAACGGAACTCTTTTATACATTGGTGTAGAAGAAGGCGCTGCTGCTGCTGTAGATTCTGTTTTGGCAATTATCGGGAATGAAGGGGAAGATATTTCAGGGCTTACCGGTGGAGCTGCTGCTCCTGCTGCAGGTGGTTCTGAAGAAAAAAAATCTGAAGAAGAATCCAAAACAGAAAACAACGCTACCAGTGTAGAGCAGACCTCTGCAGAAGTTCCTGCAGGCGTAGAAATTATTACAATGCCGAGACTTTCCGATACTATGACGGAAGGTAAAGTAGCAAAATGGCACAAGAATGTAGGCGATACAGTAAAAGAAGGAGACCTTCTTGCTGAGATCGAAACAGATAAAGCAGTTCAGGATTTTGAATCTGAATTCAACGGGGTACTATTGAAGCAGGGTGTAGAAGAAGGTGGTGCTGCTCCGGTAGATTCAGTATTGGCTATGATAGGCCCTGCAGGTACAGATGTTTCTGCTGTAGGTGTTCCAAAGGCAGTTACCCAATCCGCTGAAAAACCTGCTGAACAAAAAACTGAAGCTAAAGCAGAAGAAAAAGCAGCTCCGGCTGTAAGCTCTTCGTCTTCAGACAGAGTAGCCATTTCTCCGCTAGCTAAAAAAATGGCTCAGGACAAAGGAGTGGACATCAACAGTGTTCACGGTTCAGGAGAAAATGGAAGAATCGTTAAAAAAGATATTGAAAACTATCAACCTTCACAAGCTGCACAGGCTCAACCAGCCGCTACTGCTCCGGCAGCAGCACAGGTTGCATTAAGCTTTGTACAGGGTGAAGATACAGAGACTCCAAACTCTCAGGTAAGAAACATCATTGCGAAGCGTCTTGCTGAAAGTAAATTCTCTGCTCCACATTACTACCTGATGGTAGAGATCAATATGGATAAAGCGATTGAGGCCAGAAAAGAGATCAATTCTTTACCGGATACGAAAATCTCTTTCAATGATATGATCATCAAGGCAACTGCTGTTGCTTTAAGAAAACATCCTCAGGTGAATTCAAGCTGGGCAGGAGATAAGATCATTCACAGAGGAAATATCAACGTGGGTGTAGCCGTGGCTATTCCTGACGGATTGGTGGTTCCTGTACTGAAGAATACAGATCAGATGAACTACACGCAGATCTCTGCAGCGGTAAAAGATATGGCTTCCAGAGCTAAGAGCAAAGGCTTAAAGGCAAATGAAATGGAAGGTTCTACATTCTCTATTTCCAACCTTGGAATGTTCGGAATTGAGACCTTTACAAGTATCATCAACCAGCCGAATTCTGCAATCCTTTCAGTAGGAGCAATCATCGGAAAACCGATCGTAAAAGACGGTCAGATTGTAGTAGGAAACATCATGAAGCTCTCATTGGCATGTGACCACAGAGTGGTAGACGGTGCTACAGGAGCTCAGTTCTTACAGACCTTAAAAACATATCTGGAAAGTCCTTTGACGCTGTTACTGTAACAGTCTAGATTGCACAATAATAAAACCTCTCATTTGAGAGGTTTTTTTTGTGAATGGTAAAAATTATCACATGAAAAAATTATTATAGTGTAGTAAATTGACCTCTTACAATTGACTATATTTCAAATCAAATTACTATTTTTGAAACATGATTAAAGCAAGTAATATCCATAAGTCTTATGGGAATTTAGAAGTACTGAAAGGTGTTGACATTCATATCAAAACGGGTGAAGTTGTTTCTATTGTAGGGGAATCCGGAGCTGGAAAATCTACTTTGCTTCAGATCTTAGGAACCCTGGATCATCCTAGCAATTCTAGTAAGTACAATACGGAAATTAGTATTGCAGGGGAGTCTTTTATCAATATGAATGATAAACAGCTTTCCAAATTCAGAAACCAGAATATCGGTTTTGTATTTCAGTTCCATCAGCTTCTTCCGGAATTTACTGCTTTAGAAAATGTTTTGCTTCCGACAAAAATAGGTGGAGCCAACGAGAAAGAGGCTTTGGATAAGGCATATGCCTTATTTGAAGACCTTAAAATAGAACAGAGACTACATCATAAGCCCAACCAATTATCCGGTGGAGAGGCACAAAGGGTAGCCGTAGCAAGAGCCCTGATCAATTCTCCGAAAATTATCTTTGCTGATGAACCTACCGGAAACTTAGATTCCAAGAATGCGGATGATCTTCACCGTTTATTTTTTGATCTTAGGGACAAATACAACCAGACTTTTGTCATTGTAACCCACAACCCGAATCTTGCCGAAATCACAGACCGGAAATTAGTTATGAAAGACGGGATGATTATCGAGTAAATCTGCAAATCTCTAATGAGAAAATTCATTTTCCTGTTCCTTTTTATTATTTCCTGCTCTAAGGTTGAGTCTCAGGAAAGTAATGCTTCCGGAATTCTGCCGGCAGAAAAAGTATTGGAGATAAAAAACTTTCTGAAAGGGAAGAATTATAACGAAGATATTGCTGTTTTTATTAATTTTAAAACCTATTCCGGTAAATACCGTTACTTTATCTACGATCTGAAAAGTAATAAAATACTGCAAAAAGCCTTGGTTTCTCATGGGTCAGGCTCTGTGATAAAAAATTCCAATGCACTCAAATTCAGCAATACCGAAGGCTCCTACCAGTCTTCGTTGGGAAAATATGAGATACTGAACAGCTATAACGGAAGATTCGGAAAAGCTTACCGTCTGAATGGCCTTGATGCTACCAATAGCAATGCCATGGAGCGGGCAATCGTACTGCATTCCCTTGGATGTGTTCCGGATAAGGAATCTGTAAATCCGGCCTGTTTAAGCTTGGGGTGTCCCATGCTTTCCACCAATGCATTGATCCAAAGTGCCAAATACCTTGATGCATCAAAAAGGCCGGTAATTTTGTATGCGTTTTATTAATTTCGTACCTTACGTTTTTTTAAAACACAGATCAAAAATGACCATAAAATTCCTTGCCGAAGACGACAGACCCAGAGAGAAGTTTTTGCTGAAAGGTAAGAATTCACTTTCTGATTCCGAACTTCTGGCCATTATCATGGGAAGTGGAAGCAGAAACGAGAGCGCTCTGGAGCTCGCAAGAAAAATCCTTGCATCTGTAAACAATAGCTGGCACCAACTGAGCCTTCTTTCCAGTAAAGACCTGACGAAGTTTAAAGGGATTGGAGAAGTGAAAGCTGTTTCCATTATTGCTGCTTTGGAAATCGGGAAGAGGAGGGCCATTCAGGAAATTCCGGATAAGGCAGTCATTTCCAACAGCGGTGATGCTTACTCTATTCTTAAAAATAAGCTGTCAGACTTAAGGACTGAAGAGTTCTGGGCTGTATTTCTAAACCAAAGCAATAAAGTGATTCATATTTCACAGCTTACCCATGGAGGAATAAGCCAGTCGATTGTGGATGTGAGGATTTTATTTAAAACAGCCTTGGATCATTTTTCAACCGGGATTATTATTGCTCACAACCATCCGTCCGGAAGTCTAAAACCCAGTAAGGAAGATATCAGTATTACCAAGAAAATAAAGGAGGCCGGAGACACATTAAGTATTCAGCTTTTGGACCATATCATTATTACACAGGATAAATATCTTAGTTTCTCAGATGAAGGATTGTTATGATTAGAAGACTGAAATATAAAGAGATCGATTTTGAAAAATATGCAGCCTGCTTAGAAAACTCGGAACAGAGAAAATATTCGGCATCAAAGACTTTCTTGGATGTCACAACAAATAAGCAGTGGGATATTTTGGTTTATCATGACTATGAAGCTGTAATGCCAGTGCCTTTTATCCTTAAAAAAGGGGTTAAAATTGTGCATAATCCACTGATATGCCAGCAGCTTGGCATTTTTTCAGCCCAGGATGATCAAAAAATCAATGAAAAATTTCTACAGTTTCTACAGAAAAACTATCTGATCAGAGCTTATCATTTTAATGAGACCAATACTTTAGATTCAAAATTAAAGACGAAAAAGAATTTTCTTTTATATCCTGGTGTCTATGATCAGGTTTTTGCGAAGTATTCACCGAAAAGAAAAAGGAAATTAAGACTGGATGATGAAGTGAAAGAAAATTCGGAGATCAAAGAAATAAGCTTTCATGAGGCAGAAGAATTTATAAGAAATAATGTGGTAGGACTTGAAAAAGATAATGATGCTAATGTTTTGATGCAGACACTTGAGACATTTTATTCACTTCAATATCTGAAATTTTTAGCTTTTTATTATCACAACGAGATCACCAATATGATTGCAGTTTACTCAGATTATGATACTATTGCTTTACTAGGAACTTTTAATGATAAAAAATACATTAAAATGGCTGGTGCATCTACACTTATTGATTATGTGATTAGGGAGAATATAGAAAATTGTATTTTTGATTTTGAAGGAGGTAATCTTCCAAGTATTGAAGAGTTTTTCAGAGGGTTCAGACCAGAATTAAAGCATTATGCAGTCATAGAAAACTCAAAAAAGAAGTTGATTAAAGATTTTGCTAAATTTCTGATGAGAGGGAAACTTTCCTAGGATTAATATCATATGATTTTCGTTATTTAGAATGATTTTAATTAGATATTATTCCGTACATTTATAAAGTATTTCACTAATAATCCAGCTATGCTAAAGCAGATCCGCCATTATAAACTGCCTTATATTATTTATAATTTTTTTAATAGGAAAAAATTGCACCACAATATTCCTTTGTACAAAAAATATGGTCTCAATAAAAATTACTTTTCCAGTATTTCAAGTGCTGATTTTGCCCATCTTCCGGCTACTGAGAGACAAATAGGAGAAAATAAGCTTAAGGAAACTGCGTTTTTCAAAGAATTATCTGCAGAGAATAAAGAAAATGCCCTGCAGTATGATGATAACGGGTATATGATCTTGAGAAATTTCATTACAACAGATGCGGCAGACCAGATCAACAGTGAAATTGAAAAGCTGATGGAAAATGGGACACTTAAATTTATTTATGGTGGAAAATTAATGTTTGCCATTCATCATTCCGAGATTATTAAAAGAATTGGAAGTGATAAAAATTTGCTGGATTTTCTGTCTGTACTTTTAGACGGTAAAGCCAAGCTTTTCCAGAGTATTAATTTTATTAATGGTAGCCAGCAGAAAACACACTCGGACAGTATTCATATGACAACCTATCCTTTGGGCGGACTTTTGGGAGTCTGGATTGCTTTGGAAGACGTGGACGAAACCAATGGCGCACTGCATTATATCCCTAAAAGTCACAAACTTCCTTATTTCCTGAATTCTGATTACGATAACGAAGGTGACGCCTTAAGGATCGGTAAAAAAAGCTACCGGGCTTATGAAGAATTTCTGGAGAACAAAGTCAAAGAATTAGGTTTGAAAAAAGAAATTTTTAAAGCAAAAAAAGGAGATATGTTAATATGGCATGCCAACATTCTTCATGGTGGTGAGCCACATACCGATAAGAACAAAACCCGAAAAAGCCTTGTATATCATTTTTTTGACGAAAATAGTGTATGTTATCACGAGGTGACGCAGAGACCTGCTCTTTTCGAGTTATAATTGCTGAAGTTTCTGTAAAAAAGAACAAAACCGTTTACTGAAAGAATAGTTTCTTTACTTTTGCATTCTTAACTAAACAAATGCAAATGAAGAGAATTAATGTTATTCTTGTTTTCATATTTTCAATCTACCTATGCCTGATGTCATATTATCTTTATACACATCAGTATTACAATGTAGATATAGAAGCTTATGTAGGACTTGTTTACAAAACCGAATATCCCAATATGAAAATGGAAGATATTCATAAAAAGGTATATACAGAATTAGAAATCCTCAATCCAAAAATTTCTGCAATTTCCCAGAATGATGAAGAAGTTGCCATAGGAGAGAATACGTATTACAATACCCTTTCAAAAAATCCTAAGGCTTACGAAGAGGAACTGCAGCTTTTTTCAGTAAAACCTTTCTATAATTTTGTAAATCTGATGTTCTTTAAATTGGGTTTTAAAGTAACAACCGCAATATCTCTAACTTCCATACTTTCTTATGTTCTCATTTTAGTTTTAATATTCACTTATCTGATCAGGATTTTGAAGAATTATCCTTTAGCATTTATTATAACGTTGATCATCTCTTTATTCAAACCGCTTTTGGAGGCCAGCAGACATGCCTCTGCGGATAGTTTATCCTGTTTAATGTTGTTGTTAAGTTTCTATACTTTTGTTATCAGGAAAAACTACCTGGCAGCAACAGTTTTTGCCATGCTCTGTATTTTGACCAGACCGGAATATTTTATTTTGTTCTCATTCCTGTACATTCTGGTTTATTTCTATAAAAATGCTATTCGGATCAGCACTTCAAGGCTGTTTTTATCTTATGGCTATTTATTTCTCTCCTTTTTTCTCATTCAGTATTTCAACCAGATCTCATGGTCTACTTTATTTATGAACCAATTCACCAAGGTTCAGATCTATCCTATATCACACCCGGATGCATTCTATTTTCCGGATTATCTGAATTTTCTCAAGAAAAGCTTCATGCTTGATTTTAACGGATCCTATTTCCCTTTACTGTTATTGTTCATTGTTATTATTCTTGCGAAACAATTTTCCCTGCAAAGTAAGAAGAGTTGGGCGCAATGCATGTTTTTCGGTGCTGTATATGCAGCTGTTTTTCTAAGATATCTGGTTTTTCCTAGTCTGGCGAACAGGATGATGATCGGTTTTTATCTCATCATTATCCTTGCTCTGATCTATATTCAGAATTCAAAGACCAATATATTCAAAAACACTTTAGAAGCCGGAAAATAATTAGTAATTTTGCGGTCTAAAATTATGGCTAGTTTTTCAGGATATCTACCGTATGCTTTTGCATTGATTATCGCAATTCCTTTTCTGGTTTTGCTGAGACAATTTGTACACTCGTACATTACCCTTAAAAATCAGGAGATCAAGCTTCTTTCTGTAAAATCAAATTCGGAAAACAAAGCCCATTCCTACGAAAGGATGACTCTTTTTTTAGAAAGGATAAAACCATCAAATATCATTCAGAAATTTGATAAGGATCTGGCAGTACATGAGTTCATCTTCCTTACTGAAAAGACCATTAATGAAGAGTTTGACTATAATTCTTCACAGCAGCTGTATATTACAAAAAGTTCATGGAAGAATATTGTAGATTCTAAAAATGCTTTAATAGATTTGCTTCACAAAACCTATGATGGGCTGAGTGGAAATGCAGATCTTGAAGAATTCAAAACTATTTTCATCATGAATTATATGGAAGGCAATGATTATATTGCTGCCACTATAGAAGACCTTAGAAGAGAAATTTTAATTATAACTTAAAAAATAACAGATAAATAATGATTCCAAATTTTAAAGCACATCCATGGCATGGGGTTTCTGCAGGAGAAGATGCGCCAAATGTTGTTAACGTATTCGTGGAAATCGTTCCTTCAGATACTATTAAATATGAAGTAGATAAAGAAACAGGATTTTTAAAGGTAGACAGACCTCAGAAATTTTCTAATATTATTCCCGCTTTATACGGTTTTGTTCCAAGAACATACTGCCACAACGAAGTAATGAAACTGGCTGTAGAAGCTGGAGCAGATGATGTAACGGAGGGTGATCATGATCCGCTTGATATCTGTGTATTAAGCTCTCACAATATCCATTCAGGTGGATTGCTAATGGAAGCTATTCCAATCGGTGGTTTCAAAATGATCGATGGGGGTGAAGCTGATGATAAGATTGTTGCAGTAATGATCGGCGACCATGCTTTTGGACACTTCAGAGATATTGCTGAGCTTCCGGAAGCTGAAGTGAAAAGACTGATGCACTACTTTCTAACCTATAAAAACTTACCTGATGAGCCTGCAAAATGCAGAATCCATGAGGTATACGGAGCTGAGCACGCTAAAAAAGTGATCAAAGCTTCTCAAAAAGATTACGCAGAAAAATTCGGAGGATAAGCAAACGCTTTCTCCCTAATATAATAAAGGCAGATGATTTTTCATCTGCCTTTTTATTTGGTTTAAAGTTTATATTAACATGGGAATCCTATAAAATACTTTACTTTCTTTTGTAGACTGAAACTCCCTCCTTTATGGTTTCAAGCACCTTAATATCCCGGATCTTTTCATAATCTATTGTTAAAGGATTTTGATCAAGAATGACAAGATCAGCTAATTTTCCTTTTTTAATGGAACCCTTCCTGCTTTCTTCCTGAAGCTGATAAGCAGCATTGATCGTGATCGCTTTTAAAGCAGCAAGTGGTGTAATTCTTTCATCCGGACCAAGGATACGGCCTGAACGGGTCTTCCTGTTTACAGCAGAATAGACAGCCGTAAGAAGGTCAGGAGGTGTTACAGGAGCATCGTGATGCATCGTAAAAATAATGCCCGCTTTTAGAGCTGAATTCGCTGGACTGATAAATGACGCTCTTTTCGGTCCAAAAACGCTTGAATAATGCCAGTCTCCCCATAAATAAACATGCGTAGAAAAATAAGAAGGAATCAAACCTGTATCTCTAATCTTTTGAATGTGATCCGGACGGCTGTTCTGAACATGAATAAGAGTCGCCCGAAGTTCCGGCTTATAAATTTTTTCGTCCTTCAGTCTTCCAATGACTCTTAAAGCCTGGTCAATAGCAGCGTCCCCATTTACATGAAGCTGTGCCGTAATGTTGTTTTGAAATAATGTTTTTAAATCATCATATAAAATCTGGTCGGAGAATATAGGAAATCCTTTATAATCAGTGGACTGACCTTCCGGAGGAACCAGATAAGGTTCCGTAAGCCGGGCTGTTTTACCTTGTGGAGAGCCATCATCCGAAATTTGAATCCTCCGAGCTTTAAATGATTAGTATACTTCATATACTTTGGCTTAAAAGTATTCAGATTTTTTTTGAAATATTCATAATCGGGAAAATAAACCACATCTGCCTTAAAAAGATGTTCTGCAGCAACTTTTTCTAAAAAATCTGCACTTTCCCCCATTGTTCTTCCATCACAGATCGTTGTCTGACCATAGCTTAACCACTCATCCTGAGCCTTCATCAGGTTTTCTATTACTTGGGCCTGAGAATCTCCTTCATTTTTCATTTTTTCTGTTAATGAAAGAAGGGCTAAAAAACTGGCATTCTCTTCTAACTTTCCATTAAGTTTTCCCGTCTTTTTATCTCTTCCGTAATGTCCGCCTTCCGGATCTTTTACAGAGTCAGATATTCCCAGAAGTTTGAGCATGGCCGTATTAGCTACGCTGGCATGGCCGGAAGTATGGATCACAATAATTGGATGGATTGTACTTACAGCATCAAGCTCTTCTCTAGTAGGATGCCGGTGTTCTGTCATAATTGCGTCATCATAGCCATTACCAATAATCGGCTGAGTTTTTGGTACAGAATGATCTTTAATATATTTTTTAATGGTATTCTGAAGGTCTTCAATGGAATTAACAATGCCATAAGGTTCCGGAAACAGATCAATGGCCTGTATCATTCCTGCCCTTGATGTAAGATGCCCGTGAACATCTATAAAACCGGGAAGTAAGGTCTTACCTTCAAGATTAACAGTCTCTGTTTTATCATCTGTATAATGATCTGCGTCTGATTTCGATCCTGCAAAAAATATTTTACCTTTTTTTAAAACTACAGCTTCCACCTCTGGTACTGTATCTTCCATAGTTAAAATAGTTCCTCCAAAATAAATGGCATCTCCCTTTTCTTCAGGCACTCTGCTCTTACAACTAACCATAAGAAATCCTGAAAAGATTAAGTAAATTAATGCTTTCATAGTCATATAACGTTTTGTGGTGTTCTATAAATTTATGCAAAAATATATTATAAGGCAAGGCTTAATAAAACCATGGAAATTTTGTTATATTTATAAAACTAATTACTATTTATTAATATAAAAATAATAAACTATGGATTTGTTCTATTTAATTCCGGCTTTTGGCGTTGTTGCTTTGTTGTATACTTTTATACAAAGTAACTGGGTAAGTAAACAAAATGCCGGAAATGAAAAAATGAAAGTAATCAGCGGACATATCGCTGACGGTGCTATGGCCTTTTTAAAGGCGGAGTACAAGATTTTAACCTATTTTGTAGTAGTGGTATCTATACTGCTTGCGGTAATGGGATCCAGCAATGCCAATTCTCACTGGAGTATTGGAATTGCATTTGCTGTCGGAGCCGTATTTTCTGCTTCGGCTGGTTTTATCGGAATGAAGATCGCTACCAAAGCGAACGTAAGAACTGCAGAAGCCGCAAGAACTTCACTTTCCAAAGCATTGAAGGTTTCCTTTACAGGAGGCTCTGTTATGGGAATGGGTGTGGCGGGACTGGCAGTTCTGGGTCTAGGAGCCCTTTTTCTGATCATTAAACAGATCTTTGCTCCTGAGGCTACAGTAGACTCCCATGAAATGGAAAAAACCATTGAAATTCTTACCGGATTTTCTTTGGGAGCGGAATCTATCGCTCTTTTTGCCAGAGTGGGTGGCGGTATCTATACAAAAGCCGCAGACGTTGGAGCCGATTTGGTAGGAAAAGTAGAGGCTGGAATTCCGGAAGACGATCCAAGAAATCCCGCTACGATTGCCGATAACGTAGGTGATAATGTAGGAGATGTTGCAGGAATGGGAGCCGATTTATTTGGTTCGTATGTGGCAACGGTACTGGCAACCATGGTTTTGGGAAGAGAAACAATGTCTGATGATTCTTTCGGAGGATTTGCGCCTATTCTTCTTCCTATGCTTATCGCCGGAACCGGGATCATTTTCTCTATGATAGGAACTTTATTTGTAAGGATCAATGATAACGAAGGATCATCTACTTCCAGTGTTCAGAACGCCCTGAATCTAGGGAATTGGGGAAGTATTGTGATTACAGCCATATCTTCTTACTTTTTGGTCAATTATCTGCTTCCCGAAAAAATGACTCTTAGAGACCATGAATTTACTAAGATGGGTGTTTTCGGAGCTATTATGGTAGGTCTTGTTGTGGGTACTTTAATGAGTATCATCACAGAATATTATACCGCAATGGGCAAAAGACCGGTGTCCAGTATTGTAAGACAGTCTTCTACAGGTCACGCCACCAATATTATCGGAGGCCTTGCGGTAGGAATGGAATCTACATTGCTGCCTATTCTTGTGCTGGCAGGAGGTATTTATGGATCTTATTTATGTGCCGGGCTTTACGGAGTCGCTATTGCAGCAGCCGGAATGATGGCAACCACTGCCATGCAGCTCGCTATTGATGCTTTTGGACCGATTGCAGATAATGCCGGAGGTATTGCAGAGATGAGTGAGCTTCCAAAAGAGGTACGTGAGAAAACAGATATTCTAGACGCCGTAGGAAACACAACAGCAGCCAGTGGAAAAGGATTTGCCATTGCTTCGGCGGCATTGACTGCACTTGCCTTGTTTGCAGCCTTTGTAGGAATTGCAGGTATTGACGGAATCGATATATACAGAGCAGATGTATTGGCAGGATTATTTGTAGGAGGAATGATACCGTTCATATTTTCTTCACTTGCCATTACGGCAGTAGGGCAAGCTGCAATGGCAATGGTAGAGGAGGTAAGAAGGCAGTTCCGTGAAATTCCGGGTATTCTGGAAGGAAAAGCACAGCCTGAATATGAAAAGTGTGTAGCGATATCCACAGATGCCTCCATCAGAAAAATGATGCTTCCGGGAGCTATTACCATTATTTCCCCCATTTTAGTAGGCTTTATTTTCGGACCTGAAGTTTTGGGTGGATTTTTAGCAGGAGCTACCGTTTGCGGTGTTCTGATGGGAATGTTTCAGAATAATGCAGGAGGTGCCTGGGATAATGCTAAAAAGTCATTTGAAAAAGGAGTGGATATCAATGGTCAGACTTATTATAAAGGTTCAGAACCCCATAAAGCTTCCGTAACAGGAGATACGGTAGGTGATCCTTTTAAAGATACTTCAGGACCATCAATGAATATCCTTATCAAACTGATGTCTATTGTTTCATTAGTTATTGCTCCGACATTGGCTGTGATACATAAAGATAAGATTGAAGCCAACAGAAAGGCTAAACTGGAAAGTCTGACAAAAGCCTATAATTCCAGTTCATCAACAACACATACAGGTATTCAGACTGTTCCTGTTTCTCCAAAAGAGATCAAAGGACATCTTAACGAAAACGGAGATTTTGTTTATGAAACCGGAAATATTCAGGAAATTAAACTGAAAGGTGGAAAAACCATCACATTAGGAGAAGGAAGCAGTCTATTTCAGCTATACAGTGCTATAAAACAAAAAGATAAGAGTCTAACTGATCCAAATAACTGGTATACCATAGAAAATTTATATTTTGAGACGGGATCGAGCGATCTTAAAGCAGGCTCAGAATTACAGTTGAATAACCTTGCTGAAATCTTAAATGATTACCCTGAATTGAAAATAAAATTAGGAGGATATACAGATAATACAGGTAATGAAGAAGGCAATCAGAAACTATCCAATCTTAGAGCACAGACGGCAAAACTGAAACTTCTGGAATTAGGAATTTCTTCAGAAAGAGTAGAAGCAGAAGGCTATGGCTCCCAGCACCCGGTGTGTGAAGCGAATGATACTGATGAATGTAAAGCAAAAAACAGAAGAATTGATGTAAGAGTTCTCACGCTATAGCATTTATAACTTATTACATAATACCAAAGCACCGCCGAAGGCGGTGCTTTTTTATAAAAAATTATCAATATACTTTAAAAGATTTCTCCGTGAATCTGTGGTGAAAAAAGAGATGTTAAAACAGAAAAATCTGCTCAATCTGCAAAATCCGCGAGAGAAAAAATATACAATAAGCTTATTTTCCCACAGATTACACGAATGCACACAGATGTTTAAGCATAAAAATTGGAAAATAGAAAAATTAGATATTGTGTATCAAAGATTTTTCCGAAGGTGCTCCAGAGCCTGGATAATCACTTCATCTTTTTTAGCAAAACTAAAGCGTACATAATCAGAATTTTGCCTTGAATTGTAGAACGCAGAAAGCGGAAGACAAGCCGTTTTCTTTTCAACGGTCAGCCATTTTGAGAATTCTACGTCAGTCATAGTTGTAGAAACATTCCTGAAATTAACAATTTGAAAAACACTTCCCTCAGTTTTCCTTACTGCTTCCAAAGGGGTAAATGCGATCAATTCATTAAATAAATCTCTTTTCTGCTGCATAATCTGCCGGCTTTTCGAAGCATCAAATACCTCAAGATACTTGGCAAGGGCATATTGGGCGGGAGCATTGACACTGTAGGAGATATACTGCTGGTGGCATCTGAATTTCGCGGTTAATTCTTCAGAAGCAAGCAGATAACTTACTTTCCAACCGGAGGTATGAAACATTTTTCCAAAAGAAAAAATACAGAAAGTTCTGCTTTTCAGGTCTGCATGTAAAAAAGAACTGTAGTGTTCAATGCCGTCGTAACAGTAAGTATCATAAATTTCCTCCGAAATAAGGTATATTTCCTGATGTTTTATCAATTCATACAACTGGTTCCAGTCGCTTTGTTGCCAGATTGTTCCCGTTGGATTTTGGGGTGAATTCACAATAACAGCTTTTGTTTTTTCAGAAATACAGTTTTGAAACTTTTCCCAGTTTATTGTAAAATTATGGTCAAGATCATAATAAACAGGAATGCCTCCATTTAAAACGACAGAAGGGCCATAAGTATAATAGGAAGGCTGAATGATAATAACTTCATCTCCTTGATTTAAAATAGATTTCAGGGCTGTATGTAAAGCAAAGGTTGCGCATGGAATGACCGTTACTTCATTTACTTTAAGTTGGATGCTGTTTTTCCGTTCATTATTAAAAGTAATGATACTTTTTATCAGCATAGGATTTCCTGCAAGAGGTTCATAATGATGGCTATCATGGTCTGCAGCCTCCTTTAAAAATAATCGTAGTCTGGCATCAATATCAAAATCGGGAAGCCCCAAAGAAAGATCAAAGCTCTTATGTTTTGCGGCAAGTTCAGACATTTCCGTAAAAAACGAATAATGAGTGAACCCGTAAATTTTTTTCATCTATTTTGCATTTAATCAAATATAATAAAAATTGATATTCGCTGAATATATCTGATAAAATATATTGCTTTGTTTAGTAAATATGTATTGAAATAGCGCTTTTACTTCATGAAATATTAAAAATTTATATTTGCAACTGATTAATGCAATGCAACTGACAATACAATTGAAAAGCACCTTTTATTTTCTTTTGGTTTCTGCACCTTTGCTGAGTACACAAACTTCTCCCGGCGACTTAGAAATGGCCAGCTGTCACTATTACGTCTTGTATTCAATAAAATTTGTTATTTTTAAGCAAATTATTATCATATGAAAAAAATACTTATCCCGTTGTTGGGTCTGACTGTAATGGTCAGCTGTGGAACGGCGAAAACTTCTGAAGGCGCTTCAGCACAGTCTACATCTGTAGCCAAAGGTGACAAAGCGTTTCTATCTGCATATAAGACGATTAAAGCTGACGAATTAAAGAAAAACTTATATGTAATCGCTTCCGATGAAATGGAAGGTAGAGATACCGGAAGTCCCGGTCAGAAAAAAGCGGGAGAGTATATGATTAATTATTATAAAAGCCTGGGAATTACTCCGCCGAAAGTATTGGGATCTTATTATCAGAAAGTTCCTGCCGATTTTATGAAAAAAAGAGGCGGTGGAAATCTTCCTGATTCTGAAAATATACTTGCGTTCATCGAAGGAAGTGAAAAGCCGGATGAAATAGTGGTGATTTCTGCTCATTACGACCATGTGGGAACCAGAAACGGAGTAGTTTATAATGGTGCTGATGATGATGGAAGCGGTACGGTAGCAGTAATGCAGATTGCAAAAGCTTTTCATGAAGCTAAAAAGGCTGGAAACGGACCTAAGAGATCGATTCTGTTTCTTCATGTAACAGGAGAAGAACATGGCCTGTTCGGATCTGAATATTATACCAGTAATCCAGTGTTTCCGCTTGCCAATACGGTAGTAGATCTGAATATTGATATGATAGGCCGCGATGATCCTGAAAACAGAGGAAAACAGTACGTTTATGTGATAGGCTCTGAGATGCTCAGCTCCCAGCTTAAAATAATCAATGAAGAAGCCAATAGGAAAACCAATAATTTGGAATTAAACTATAAATATGATGATCCCGCTGATCCGGAACAGCTGTATTACCGTTCAGATCATTATAATTTTGCCAAAAATAATGTTCCTGTAGCCTTTTTCTTTGATGGTATTCATGAAGATTATCACAAATCGACCGATGATCCTGAAAAAATTGATTATCCATTGTTGGAGAAAAGAGCTCAGCTTGTTTTTGCTACTGCCTGGGAAATTGCGAACAGAGCAGACAGAATTGTGGTTGACAAGAAATAAAACATTATTGTAATTAAAAGAATAGCTTACAATACATCAATAGAAACGGGCTTCAGCCCGTTTTTTTAGAAAACAACAGCAATAAGGCTTTAGCCAAATAAAATATAAAACAATTCTATACAATGAATATCATTATCCGTGAAGCCAAGCCTCAGGACATTCCCCAAATCCAGATCGTAAGAAATTCGGTAAAGGAAAATCAACTTTCCGATCCTGCGCTTGTTACCGATGCAGATTGTGAAGAATTTCTCTTCGTAAGAGGTAAAGGTTGGGTTTGCGAAATTGATTCTGAGATTAGAGGCTTTTCTATTGCTGATTTGAAGGAAAATAATATCTGGGCACTTTTTGTTCACCCTGATTTTGAAAACCTTGGTATTGGAAGAAAACTTCATGACATTATGCTGGACTGGTATTTTGAACAGACACAACAAGAGGTCTGGCTGGGAACTGCGCCTGGGACAAGAGCTGCAACATTTTACAGGAAATCAGGCTGGCAGGAAAATGAAACCCATGGAAAAGAAATCAGGTTTGAAATGACTTATACTCACTGGAAAAACAGAAAATTATGATACAAAGTGTAAAATCTATCAGGCCGTTTATAGGGGCTGAAAACTTTGAAATAAGCAGGAATTTTTACAAAGATCTGGGCTTTGAGGAAATAGTTCTTGATCCAAAATTTTCTTTATTTAAAAGGCAGGAAACAGGTTTTTATCTTCAGGATTATTATGCTAAAGACTGGATAGAAAATACCATGATCTTTATGGAAGTAGAAAATACAGACGAATTCTGGAAAGAACTTTTGACGTTGAATCTAACTGAAAAATACCACAGTGTAAAACTTACTCCTGTAAGAACAATGGAGTGGGGTAAAGAATGTTTTGTTCATGACCCATCCGGAATCCTGTGGCATTTCGGTGAATTTTTTTAATAATAAACAGAGAATGATTTACGCTTTTGATACCTATTATTACGAGGATCACGCCAACACGGTATGTATTGCATTTGAAGATTGGAATTCTGAGAAGGAATACGGTATTTTCAATGAGAAGACAGAAATTACTTCCGCTTATGAGAGCGGTGCCTTTTATAAGAGAGAACTTCCATGCATCTTGAGTTTACTTGAAAAAATTGAACTAAAACAAGGAGACCTTATCATTGTTGACGGTTATGTTACATTAGATAACGATGGTAAAATTGGGCTGGGAGGCTACTTGTATGAAGCTTTGAATCAGAAATATCCGGTCATTGGGATTGCAAAAAATGGGTTTGCTTCACCGGATTCTCAAAGAAGGGATATTTTGCGTGGAGAAAGTAAAACACCGCTATTTCTTACGGCAAAAGGGGTCAATCCTGATGAAATCCTGCCGAAAGTAGTACAAATGCATGGTTCCTATAGAATACCAACATTACTTAAAAAGCTGGATCAGCTGTCAAGAGCATAAAGTAATAATAGGTATGAAGAAAATTCATTTATACATTTTAACGGGTTCATTTTTATTTCTTGTTGCTTATTCTCAGCTGCAATATGATTTCCTTTTTTATTCCACACCTATTATTTTTATTTCGCTGGCCGTCAATTTTTATTTCATCCTTAAATTCAAAAATAAAGTTCTGTATAGTTTACTCAACTGTTTACTTCTTATTACTCTTGTCTATTTTGCTGTTATTACAGTAGTTATGAGAGATGACTGGGATTTTATTTAGAAGTATGTTTAGTTTATTTTCCTGATTTCTGAATTATTCTGCAAAAGGTGACAAATGTCATTCGTTTCCTATTTTTATTGATTCTAAATAAATATAAATTTGTCTCAAGAAAATAAAGCAATTAAATGAAGAAACTATCTACTCTTTCTGCTGTAGTATTCTATATGATGATGAATGCACAATACTGTTCTCCGGCATTTCAATATGGAGCAGACAGCAATATGATCACCAATGTAATTTTTGGAAATATCAATAATGCTTCATCTCCTCAGTCCGGAAGTGCACAGGTTTATGAGGATTTTACCTCAATCATGACTGACCTTCAGGCCGGGAACAATTATCAGATCTCTGTAAAAGGCCCTTCCAGTACTTTTCCAAGTGATGTAGTTGTCTTTATAGATTTTAATAAAAACGGTAATTTTGATGATGCAGGAGAAAGCTTTTATATCGGAAGACTGGAAGCCGCCAATCCTTTCAATGCATTAACGATAAACGGGACTATTGCAATTCCTGCCAATGCAGTATCAGGAATGACCAGAATGAGAGTGCTTAAAAACACCAATACAGCTGCTTATTCTGATCCTAATGCAGCAAACGCAATCAATAATGCCTGTGATACAGGCTTAAGAGCAGGACAAACCGAAGATTATACAGTAAATATCATAGGAAATAATGCCGTTTTCCCATCACCTTATTGCGGAGCCGAAAGCGTGACAACTCTGAGTGTCAATGAAATTACCAAAGTTGAATTTGCAGGAGTTTCGAAAGACAGCAACATAGATGGTAATTCGGATGTAATAGAGAACTTTACAGCTACTGTTTTTAATGTGAACAGAGAGAATTCTTATCCGATAACGGTAACAGGAGGAACACAGGGGCAAAGTACTGTGTCTGCTTATGCTTATATCGATTTTAATCATAATAATGTATTTGATGCAGATGAAGCATTTAACTTAGGCTTTTTGGTTAATTCTGACCCTGTTTCCGGACATCAGTCTGGAATAACCTCCGGAACAATAGCTATTCCTGCCACTGCGATGCTTGGAGAAACCCGTTTAAGAATCGTTAAGGCTTACGAATCAAATTCCTGGATGCGAGTATTGGAAAACCTGGCCTGCCCTTCAGGATGGTTCATTGGACAGGTTGAAGATTATACCTTAAATGTTCAGGCGTCAAATCTGGCTACTTCAGAAGTAACAAAAAAATCTTCAGCAAGAATATATCCAAATCCTACATCAGGATCTGTAACAGTGAAAACAGAAAAAGGACTTGAGAAATACGAAATTTTCAGTTTATCAGGTCAAAAACTTTCCGAAGGAAATTCCAGCATTATTAATGTGGAAAGCCTTACACCGGGAATATACCTCATCAGAATTTACACAAGAGATAAAAAGGTCATCACAGAAAAGATCATTATAAAATAAGAACACTTTATCTAATCATATCCATATCAATTTTTGTTTTTTTTAACCGGCAGGATAATTTCTGCCGGTTTTCTTTTTTTTAATTGCTGATATGCAGATTAATTCTAGAAGAATTTTATAAAGGTTTGGATTCTAATATTTCCAGCAGATCGTGCTTTGAAAGTTTCTGAATGCCGCTTCCATCCGTCTGAAGCAGATTTTGCGCCAGCTCATTCTTTCTTTTCTGAAGACTTAAGATTTTTTCTTCCACAGTATTCGAGCAGATCAGGCGGACAGCAATTACGTTTTTGGTTTGCCCGATACGGTAGCTTCGGTCAATGGCCTGGTTTTCCGCTGCAGGATTCCACCACGGATCTACCAGATAAATATAATCTGCCTGTGTAAGATTGAGTCCCACACCTCCAGCTTTTAAACTGATCAGAAATACCCGGACTTCTTCATTCTCCTGGAAATTATTAACAGCTTTAGCCCTGTTTTTCGTCTGTCCTGTAAGATATTCAAACGAAATGTTTTTATGTTCAAGCTCTGCTTTAATTAAATCCAGCATCTCTACAAACTGTGAGAATACTAATATTTTGTGATCTTTAGATTTGCTCTGGATCTGTTCCGTCAATATTTCTATTTTCACGGCATGATCGCCGGAATACCCTTCTTTTAAAAGTACCGGAGAGTTACAGATCTGCCGGAGCCTGGTAAGCCCTGTCAGAACATGCATACTGTTTTTATTCAGATCATCGTCATCATTGGCAGCGATAAATTCACGCAGTTCCTTTTCATAAGCATCGTAGATCTTACGCTGCTCAACATCCATTTCGCAATAGATCACCATTTCCGTTTTTTCCGGAAGCTCCTTAGCCACCTGTTTCTTTGTTCTGCGGAGAATAAAGGGTTTTATCTTCTGCTGAAGTTCCTGAGCCCTCTTTCCATATTCAAACTTATCAATAGGAATGGCGTAAATGTCTTTAAAATACTGCTTGCTTCCCAAAAGTCCAGGACAGGCAAAAGATAGCTGACTGTAAAGATCAAAAGTATTGTTTTCAATAGGAGTTCCTGTAAGAACGATCCTGTTTCTGGACTGCAGCAGACGTGCTGCTTTATACCTTTCCGAATTAGGATTTTTAATCGTCTGGGATTCATCAAGGAAAACATAATTGAAACGGAAATTCTTCAGGAAACGGATATCCGAAAGCAGCATTCCATAGCTGGTAAGCACCACTTCATAGTCAGATAAATGCTCCCATGCTTTCAGCCTGTCTGCTCCGTAATGCGTCATCACTTTTATGGAAGGAGCGAACTTGCTGATTTCTTCCTGCCAGTTGAAAAGCAGAGAAGTAGGAACTACCACAAGATTCGTGGTATGCCCCAACTTTTCACGCTGAGACAGGACAAATGCAATGATCTGCAGCGTTTTTCCAAGTCCCATATCATCGGCAAGACAGCCACCAAAATTAAAGCCGTCCAGAAAGTTCAGCCAATTCAGTCCGTCGTGCTGATAATCTCTTAAAACAGCATTTAATCCTTCAGGGATATTGATTTGGGGAACATCTTTCACAGAAGAAAACTGAACTGAGTAAGAAGAAAGCTCCTCCTGAACTTCCGAGCTTAAAATATCTTTCTCAAAAAGTGCCGATACTTCAGTAAAATTAATCTTAGGAATTTTAAGATCTTCCGCATCAATTTCACCGATTCTGAAAAATTCTGTCATTCTGCTGATCCATTCTTCAGGAAGAAGCCCAAGGGTACCATCGTCAAGCTGAACAAACTTGCTTCTGTTCCGGATAGCCCGGTGAAGCTGTTTTAAGGCTGCGTCTTTCTGTCCGAAGCTTACCTTCAATTTAGCATTGAACCAATCAAGCCCACTGGTAATCTGAATATTGATTTTCGCTTTGTGCGAATTGATTTTATTGTTTTTTAGCTCATTAAAGCCCAATATGATAATTCCTTCATTCCTCCATATTTCAAAAGCATAGAGGAACCAGTTCTCGTCCAGGAATTTATCTTTATGCAGGTAAAAATAATCATACCCGTCCATTTGTCCTTCAAAGTCCGGATGCTGCTTCATAATGATGGACGTAAAACGGGCTTCTTCAGCATCACTTCTGTCAATTTTAAATGTATTTCCGTTCTGATCCGTATCAAAAAGCTGTTTCCTGGAATAGACGGCAACTTCTACCTGACCGTATTTCATAACCGGGGTTAATGCAATATAATTTCCCTGCTGCCTTAAATAAATGATCCGTTCGTTCCGATATTCTTTCTCCTCAAGCTGTACAGGAGTTGCAGGCTGTATGTAACTGTAATTGATATGGATGCGTTCTTCCAGTGAAGAAAGGATATTCTGCATAAATGCTTCATACTTTGAGGCATGAACAAGCAGAATTTCATTATTGCTTTTAAAAAATTTAATGACCCTTAACATGTCGGGATCATCTACAAAACTGAAAGTATTCCGGCTGTATACAAAATATTCATTCCTTATCACCGTATTTTTAAAAGGAACAGAAATATCATTAAATTCCAGCTCACCTGTAATTTCATAAAAAGGATCTTTTTTAAATACAGCCAGCCGGATTTCTGCCTGCAAAATTTCAAGATTTACAGGAACAAGGGATTTTGAAGAAACCGTCTCCGAAAGATCCCTGTCATGATAGTAGGTTTCAAAACCCATGGGATTCTGAACGATCAGTTTAAGAGCTTCCAGTTCTGAAGAATTATAATCTTCGTTATAGTTATTCTGAAAAGCATTAACAGCCGTGTAGAATTTTATATGAATTGGTTCTTCAGCCTTCCAGATCAGCTGCATAGCATCAACGGAATTGACTGGGTTTTTAATCTTTCCTGTTTGGGTAGTCTCAGCCTCCATCAGTGAAAAGTTCAGATGGCTATAATACCGGTGTCTTCCAATGACCAGTATCTTTTTCTTTCCGTTTTCCTGAAGTGCCAGCTCATTGATCACAGAAGAACGCTGGGGCAGAAGATATTGTTTAAAAGTATCTTCGTCTATAGGAAGCATCTCTTTAATCTTTGGCCGGGCATCTGTTTTACCTTCTGCATATTCCAGTTCAAAATAAGTGTCCAGATCAGCTTCATTTTCAAGACCGTAGATTTTAGCTTTAGCAATAAAAAGTTTTTTTCGCAGGAAAGGATCAAAAAAGATCCGGAAATTTTTTTCTTCCAGAATGCCGCAGATAATTTCTGCCTGATGTTCACAAAGTTTTTCCTTGGAACTGCTGCAGGTACAGGTGCTGGCTATCGAATGGCCAATCTGGCTTACGGAAACGGATGGAAAGTCCTGTAGCGGCAAGTTTTTGGTAAATAGGCCGTTATTATTCTCAATGGCAATAGGATAAATATCTTGAAATTCTCTGATCTCCAGGAAAGCACTGCCTGAAGTATGTTTCAGAAGATCATATACAGAAAGCGTACTGATGCTGGTATTTTCAAGAATATAGGCTGCCATAAGCATGCGAATTTACAAAAAAGGATGAAATGTATAGGGTTGAAAAAAATAAATCGACAAGTAAATGGTAAATTAAAAAATAACAGACAAACTGCATTCAGCGGGCTTCTGCAGGGGCATGGTATGCTTTGAATACCAATATAAATATTCAATTCTATTTTATCATACGAATAATAGATATTTTATCGTTATTATTGTACAATATTTTGAATTCACGAAAAAACTGAAATGAGTTTAAAGAGATTATAATTTTTTTTTTAATGACAAGCAAGATTATAGGCGTCGGTAATTATATACCGTCGGAAACAATTACAAATTTATTTTTTGACAAGCATCATTTTATTAATAAAAACGGAGAGTCATTAAAGGAACCGAATGATATCATTGCCAGAAAGCTGAAAGAAATTACCGGCATCGAAGAAAGAAGATACGCATCTGAAGATCAGGTGACTTCCGATTTGGGTCTGATTGCAGCACAGAGAGCGATAGAAAACTCAAAAATAGATCCCGAAACGCTGGATTACATCATATTTGCCCATAATTTTGGGGATGTGCGCTTTGGTACTATTCAGTCTGATGCTGTCCCAAGCTTAGCTTCCAGAGTGAAGCATCTTTTAAAGATCAAAAATAACTTTTGTGTAGCGTACGATGTTCTGTTTGGTTGTCCAGGTTGGATAGAAGGAATGATACAGGCTAATGCATTCATTAAATCGGGTATTGCCAAAAGGTGCCTGGTTATTGGTGCGGAAACCCTTTCAAGAGTGGTGGACATTCACGACAGAGATAGTATGATCTATGCAGACGGAGCTGGAGCCGCCATTTTGGAACTGAGTGAAGATGACCGTGGAATACAGTCTCACCTGTCAGCATCTTATACATTAAATGAAAAGGATTATCTGTTTTTCGGTAAATCCTACAATAATGAAAGCTGTCCGGATACCAAATACATCAAAATGGAAGGTCGAAAGATCTATGAATTTGCCCTTGTGAATGTGGCTGATGCTATGAAGAAATGCCTTGAGGCCAGCGGATATTCTATAGACCAACTGGATAAAATCATTATACATCAGGCTAATGAAAAGATGGATGAAGCTATTGTGAAACGTTTTTACCAGCTTTATGATCTGCCAATGCCGGAAAATATTATGCCGATGGTCATCTGTAAACTGGGAAACAGCAGTGTAGCTACTATTCCGACTCTTCTTACGATGATTTTAGACGGAGAACTTCCTACCCATGAAATAAAGGAAGGAGATGTTGTCTTATTTGCTTCTGTGGGAGCTGGGATGAACATCAATTCATTTGTCTATAAATTTTAATTAAAAATACAGAAAGGGAATATCAAACTTATAGGTCCCTTCTTTACTGATAAAAGGCTCAGATTTTTACAATCTGAGCCTTATTTTTGCATCTGCTTCACTAAAATTTGTTATTTCTTCTGTACAGATTCATTTTGGATACATGATTATCCGTTTTGGCAACTCCGCCTTTTATGCTAAACCTGACCTTTGTCCTGTAATTTAAATACAGAAAAAAATGAAAAAAATTTTTATAACAGGCGCTTCAACAGGATTGGGAAAAGCGACTGCACGATTATTCCAAAGCAGAGGTTGGAACGTGATTGCAACAATGAGAAACCCTAAAGCAGATACAGAACTTGCCGGCTTAGACAATGTAACGGTACTTCCGTTGGATGTAACTAATCTTGAGCAAATCAGGTCGACCGTTAAACATGCACTTGATCTTGGACCTGTAGATGTAGTTTTCAATAATGCAGGATACGGTCTTATCGGTCCTTTGGAAGCGTTGACAGATGAGCAGATCTTAAAGCAGCTGGATACGAATTTATTGGGAGTGATCCGTGTAACACAGGCATTTATTCCCTACTTCAGAGAGAAAAATAAAGGAATGTTTATTTCCACTACCTCAATCGGAGGGCTTATTGCATTTCCATTGGGATCTACCTACCATGCTACGAAATGGGCGCTGGAAGGATGGAGTGAGAGTTTAGCCTTTGAACTGAACAAATTTGGAATTGATATCAAGACGGTTTCACCGGGAGGAATTAAGACTGATTTTGTAAGCCGCTCCTTAGATTTGGCAACAAGCCCTGCATATGAAGAAATTTCCAATTCACTTTTTTCCAGTATGGAAGGAATGATGGAAGCGGCTTCTACACCGGAACAGATTGCAGAAGTTGTTTATGAAGCAGCCACAGACGGAAAAAAACAGTTGAGATATGTAGCCGGAGAAGATGCAAAAGCATTATATGCCCAACGTCTTGAATTGGGTGATGAACTATTCAGAGAGCAGCTTGGAAAACAATTTATCTAAAATATTCTGAATATAGAGGCAGCATAAATATAACTGTTTTATGCTGTCTTTTAAACCAAAAATTCAATACATTTATGTCATGGAAAAGAAAGATAACACTCCTCTGAAGATTTCGTCCATATCGGAAATGCACAATCTCCTTCAGCTTCCCAAACCGCTTCATCCCTTGGTAAGCCTGGTAGATAATACTGAAATGAGCATTAACAAAGAAATGCTCAAAAAAAGTTTTCTCATGAATTTTTATAAGATCTCTTATAAATTTTCTGAAAATGGGAAGATGGGCTACGGGCAGGGATATTATGATTTTAATGAAGGCGGAATGATGTTCACATCACCGGGACAGATCCTTTCTACAGATGGTAATAAAGAATATTGCGGTTATACGCTTTTGGTGCACCCTGATTTTATCCGAAGCTATCCTTTGGCGAAAAGCATTAAAAAATTCGGGTTCTTTTCTTATGATACCAATGAGGCCCTGCATCTGTCTGACCAGGAAAAAGGAATAATTACCGGACTTCTGAATAATATCAAAAGTGAATTGAACACAGCCATTGATGAGGTAAGTCAGGATGTGATTGTTTCTTATCTTGAAGTTCTGCTGAATTACAGCAACCGTTTTTATAGAAGGCAGTTTCTTACAAGGAAATCGGTCAACAGTGATCTTCTTTCCAAAATGGAAATAATATTGGACGACTATTTCAATAGAGAAGAAACATTAAATAAAGGTCTTCCAACAGTAGAATTTCTGGCTTCAGAGCTTAATCTCTCACCGCATTATTTAAGTGATATGCTCAGGAACCTTACCGGACAGAATGCCCAGCAGCACATTCATGAAAAACTGATTGAAAAGGCGAAAGAATATCTTACCGCAACGAGCTTTTCAGTATCAGAAGTAGCTTATGCCTTAGGATTTGAACATCCGCAATCGTTTAATAAACTGTTCAAGAAGAAAACGGATCTTACACCTTTGAATTATAGGCAATCATTTAATTAAAAAAATAACCTGTTTTTACAACAGCATCATGAGAGATAGAAGCCGTTAGTTTCTGTTTTCTTTCCCCCACTGCCTTAGCGTTATAAATACATTTTCAAGGCTTCGTCCTTTTTCACTGATGCTATATTCAACTCTCGGAGGGGTCTCCAGATAATCATGACGGATAATGAGTCCGTCATTTTGCAATTCTTTCAGCTGCTTGATCAGCATTCTTTCCGTGATATTGGAAAGCCTGTTTTTTATTTCCGAATACCGCAAAGCTTTATTGTCAAATAAGGAAGCCAATATGCCTAATTTCCACCTGCCACCAATAAGTGACAGGGTGTAGAACATTCCACAGTTCTCTACCAGGTCTGTTTCATTCAAAAAATTAGTTGAATTTTCCTTTCTCATAATCGTTTAGATTGTACATACAATTTTGTAGGTACTTGATTGGTGTAAAGGTATAAAATAATTTTGTCTGGAATAAAAATTTAAAAATGAAACAAAAAGTATGGCTTATTACAGGAGTATCCAAAGGTTTGGGTAGAGAAATAGCTAAACAGGCAGCTGAAACAGGCGATATCGTTATCGGGACCGTGCGCCGGGAAAAAGATAAGACAGAGTTTGAAAACAGCATTAATGCCAAAGCTTTTGTCATTGATCTGACCGATACAAAGCAAATACCATCGCTTGTGAATAGCGTTGCCAAAGAGTATGGAACAATAGATGTGCTGGTCAACAATGCAGGTTTCGGGCTCTTCGGGATGATTGAAGAGTTTAAAGAAGATGAAATTATTGATCAGTTCAACGTGAATTTTATTTCCGTATGGAAGCTGTGCAAATCTGTACTTCCATACATGAGAGAAAAAGAGCAGGGAACCATTGTACAGCTCTCTTCACGGGTAGGAATTGCGGCTGGTATAGGGAACGGAATTTATGCAGCAAGCAAGTTTGCCATTGAAGGGATGAGTGAGGCATTAAAGCTGGAGGTTGAGCCTTTCGGAATAAAAGTATTATTGGTAGAGCCGGGCGCCTTACGAACTGATTTCTTTGGGGCATCCGTTAAATATGCTGAAAATGAATTGGCCGTCTATACAGAAAGATTAAATAACGTAAGGAAAAATACAAAAAGCATCAATGGTAGGCAGCCCGGTGATCCCCTTAAAGCTGCAGAAGCTATCATTTCTGCAGTAAATACTGGAAATCCGGTCTTTCGTCTGCCGTTGACATCAGGCACCATAGAAACGCTGAAAACAAAGATCACAGAGTTTCAAAACTGTATAGAAGCATCTGAAGCTATTGCAAAAAGCATAGATTATTGATCATAAAAAACAACACATTATGAAAATTTCTTTTAAAACAGTACTTTACTGGCTTTGCTACACAGGATACCTGTATATTATTTTTCCATCTGCTATTTCAAAGATCATTCAAAAGCCTCAAATGATGGGAAGTATGCAGTCGTTGGGGTTTAATCAAGCCTGGACAATAGCGATCGGCATTGCTGAAACAATAGGAGTGCTGATTGTTTTGGCAGGATTATTTAGACCAAAGTTTAGAACGTTGGGAATCTTAGTTTTGTTCCCTTTTGCTATCGGGGCATTTACAACGCACATGTCTCACCAGGAATACCATCATTATTACAAGTCGCTGGCGATGTGTTTCCTATCCGCTATCCTTTTATTTATGGACAACAGAATAACCATCAATCTTTCTGGAAATGGGAAATAAGTGTATAGTACAAGCCAATAAATTACTACTACATTCATCCGCTGTTATTTTTCGTTCATGCACTTTTATTTGCTCAATCTGTATCAGAGGAATACCTTTACTAAGCATTAAAAATTTATGTATTGAAAATAATAAGAAGAATATTGGCCTATTGGAAGATTCAGCTCATTGGGTGGTTTTCAGTTTCCTTTTATTGGGGATTTTCAGCATTTTTTACAGGTGATTTTAGTTGGAAAATAGGAGTAGCAGATTTCATATTAGATGTATTTATAGGTATTACATTGACCCATATGTACAAAAATTTTGCGATAAGAAAAGGTTGGAATAAATTAAATCTGAAAAAGTTAGTGCCCAAAATTGCAATCAGTATTTTGATACTTTCTTTTTTATATATGTTTTTGATTGTTAGTAAACTTTATCTGGTACGGCTGTTTATTTTAAAAGGTAGCATGATTTCATTTGTAGTGTTTTTCAAATCTATGGAATTGCAGATTTTTATTACAGGGACCAGATTAATGTCTATTTGGTTATTGGCTTACCACCTGTTTCATTATTCAAGACTTGAAATTGCAACAGTGAAGGAAAATGCACAATTGTCACTTAGAATAAAAGAAGCACAATTAAATAATCTGAGTGCGCAGCTTAACCCGCATTTCTTTTTTAATTCATTGAATAATATAAAATTTCTGGTACTGGAAAACCCAGATTCAGCAAGACGGGCAATTGATCTTTTATCCGAGTTGCTGAGGAATTCCTTAAATAGTAACGTAGGAAGATTAGTACCCTTGCATGATGAAATTAACCTGGTTAAGGATTATCTTGAATTAGAAAAGATACGGTTTGAGGAACGTTTGCAAATAAAAATGGAGATAAATGTAGAGGTTTCAAAATATCTGATCCTGCCATTAAGTATTCAGTCCTTGGTTGAAAATGCAATAAAACATGGAATCGAAAAAAGAAAAAATGGTGGATTTATTATGATAACAATTGAAGAGGAAAACAATTATATCAACATCAGTGTCCAAAATCCAGGGAAATTGTGTAAAGAGATTAAAGGTTCGGGTATTGGATTGAATAATCTCAGAGAGAGGCTGTTGTTACAATACAATGGAAATGCCTTTTTTAAGATTAAAGAGAGCATAGACGAAACAGTTTTGGCAACTATTTTATTCCCATTCAAATGAAAAAAATAAAAGTTATAATTGTAGATGATGAGCGTTTATCACGGGAAGAACTGAAAAATACATTAAAAGGGTATGAAGACTTTGTTCTGATTGGTGAGGCTGAAAATGCTGATGCTGCTAAGAGTTTGATTGAAACAGAAATGCCTGACTTGCTTTTTTTAGATATTCAGATGCCTGAGAAATCCGGTTTCGATTTATTGGAGTCTTTAGATCATGTGCCTGCAGTACTTTTTATTACAGCTTATGACCAATATGCCGTAAAAGCATTTGAGGTTAATGCATTAGACTATCTCATGAAACCTATACGAGAGGAACGCTTTGCAAAAGCAATTACAAAAATAAGAGATTCTATACATCAGAAATCTACTTCAAATAATTTGGCAGCCAAAGACCGCAAGATTTTTATTAAGGATGGGGAGAAACGATTCTTTATCCAATTAGATGAAATTTATTTAATTGAATCACTTGAAAATTATACCAGACTTTTTTTTCAAGGGAAAAAAGCGCTTCAAAGACGTTCACTTCGTCAATGGGAAGAAATGCTGGATGAAAATATTTTTTTCAGAATAAACAGGACTGAGATTATTAATATTGAATATATCCAAGAAGTAAAACAAATAACTGGAGGCCGGTTAGTGGTAAAACTGAAAACAGGAGAACTGTTGGAAGTTTCAAACCGCCAATCTGTTAAGTTCAAAAATATAAATAAAATCTAATAAATAGGATTTAAATAAAGCTAACCAATGAAAATATTCTTGAATTTCCTCATACTATTCCTGGCATTTTTCTATTGTCCGGCCCAACAAACAAAAAAAGCAAAAACGGAAGACTTAACGAGTATTTACAATATTCAGGATAGTGTTTCTGTAAGAACAAGAGATGGAGCAACCTTATCTTTAATAGTAGTACGTAAAAAAGGAGACGAAACACCTGCACCTGTTATACTTCAGTCAACAATTTATGTTAGGGATGCAGGCAGGGATATGGTATCATTAAAGAGATCTGTAGATAATGGATACATAGGAGTTATGGCATATGCAAGAGGAAAAAGATTCGGTCAAGGTGAAATACTTCCGTATGAGAATGATGCCAATGATACCTATGATGTCATAGATTGGATCAGTAAACAAAAATGGTCTAATGGAAGTGTTGGAATGTATGGAGGAAGTTATAATGGATTTACGCAATGGGCCGCGTGTAAAAATTTGCATCCCGCCCTTAAAACAATTGTACCTTATGTAGCGGCCAGACCGGGGCAGGGTTTGCCTGTAGAAAATAATATTTTTGTTAACCCTAATTATGAATGGGCATTCTATGTTGGAAATAATAAATACCTGGACACCATAGCTGGAAATGACAGACAACGTTTTAGAAAAATGCAAAATAAATGGTGGAAAACAGGAGTTGCTTATAAGAAATTAGACAGTATAGACGGTGTACCTAACAAATGGTTTCAGCGATGGATCAGCCATCCTTCTTTTGATCAGTACTGGCAAAAAATGACTCCCTATGAAAAAGATTTTGCACAAATAAAAATACCCGTTTTGGCATTTGACGGGTACTATAATGACGGGCAGAGCTCGGGCTTGTATTATTTGAGAGAACTCCAAAAGTATAGTCCTCAGACACCTGCTTATTTAATTATAGGACCTTATGGACATTTTGGGACTCAAAGTGGAGGAGAAGCTATTCTGTACGGATATCAGGTAGATCCTGTTGCGTTATTTGATATCAATAAAATCACTTATCAATGGTTTGATTATATTTTAAAGAATGGGACTAAACCTGAAATGTTAAAAGATAGAATTAACTATCAGGTAATGGGTTCCAATGAATGGCGAAGTGCTCCATCTATTGACAAAATGAGTAATGGTTTTTTAACGCTGTATCTAACAGATAAAAAGTCAGGTAAATTCTACTCTTTAAATTCACAAAAACCTGCTAAGAAGAGTTATTTAGCACAGCAGGTAGATTTTGCAAACAGGGAAATAACAAATAATGATTATTACCCGGAACCTATTATCCGAAAGGAGATTGATACATCTAACGGATTTAATTTTGTTAGTGAACCTTTGGAAGAACCTCTGTTAATAAATGGTTCCTTTTTAGGGGAAATTAAAGCCAGCATCAATAAAAAGGATATGGATATTGGAGTAACATTATACGAATTAATGCCCAATGGAGAATATTTTCATCTGTCTTATTTTATAGGGCGGGCAAGTTACTCAACGGATATTACAAAAAGAAAATTGCTGAAACCTAATGAAATTGAAGCTATTCCATTCTCCAATACACATTTGGTAAGTAAACAGTTAAGCAAAGGAAGCCGGCTGGTCATCTCTCTGAATGTGAATAAAAATCCGTTTTCTGAACTCAACTACGGAACAGGAAAAACTGTAAGCGAAGAAACTATTAAAGACGCCAAAGAACCCTTACAAGTGAGATGGTACAACGACAGCTTTGTGAAAATTCCGATATTAATGAATTGACTTAACTTATTTTCTAAATACAGCTCTGTCTATTAACCTTGATTCTCAGAATGTGCGGTAAAGTAAAATGAAACAATAATCATTTTGGCATCTGGTAGCCCCACCAGGAATCGAACCTGGATCTAAAGTTTAGGAAACTTCTATTCTATCCGTTGAACTATGGGGCCTTGGAAAAATAAAAATACTAATTAATTTAAAAACATAAAAGATTTTACACTAATTACAGTTTGTTTTCAATGATTTTATTTAGAAACTTAATCAATGTAAAAAAAGAATCCGCTCTTTAGAAGCGGATCCAGTAGATAAATACATCTCATTTTTTTAATTAGACAACAATAAAAAGCACAGCCGACAATGCTGTGCTTAAATTTTTATTTCAAATTTAATTGCAATTTCAAAGCTGAAAAAAGCAAAAAATGATTTCATTTCAGTTGTATTACATAGTAAATTTAGCACTATTTTTAATACGAAACATGAATTTAATGTTAAAATTCACAAGTTATCCACAATTTATTGTGGATAAGTATTTAAGTTATTGTATTTCAGTGTATTTAAAAATCATACTTTTCAATATTTCTTTCTCTTCATCACTTCCCTTATTGTCCATATGGCCGTGATTAATATCAGTTTGCTGTACAGTAATACCATATTTTTTCTGCTCTTCAGATGTGGGTAATACGCCTTCATCAGCAGGATAATCATTAGAACGAATGGTGTATATTTTAGGAAGGGAAGTTCTGGGAAGATACATTCTTCGGTTGTCCATAGTAATAATTTTATACACAAGAGAAGGGTATTTATTAGCAAATAAAGCTGTCATGTCTCCACCATTGGAATGCCCAATTAGAGTCAGGTGTTTATAGTCAAGATCCGGTCTGATCTTTTTAAGTTCATTCAGAACAAATAAAATATTTTCTGTCCCACGTTCCCAGAAAGGCATTCTTACGATTTGTGGCTTTCCTTCCATCGGAATCAGCTCATCTGTGGGAAGCTCATGCTGGATGCTGACTGTGAAATACCCTTTTGAAGCCAGCATTTCGGTTAAATAGGAATAGACAAAGTAATCACCTCCTTTATTAGCTCCGTAGCCATGACTGAAAATGATGATCTGTTGTGCAGGAATTTTTTGATCGGTTTCCGGGCTGTAGAAAGCAACGGGAATTTTACGGTTTCGGCTTTGATCAAATAACGTCAGCGTATCTAACTTTGTTTTATATATTTTGGTTGAACTGGTATTTTTTTTAGAGGCGCAATTGCATAATGACAGAATAAGAAAGGAAGTCAATAGAATTTTATATTTCATGATGTTTAATTCAGATTAAAAGGCGAAAATCAATCAATGTTTTAGGAAATAGCGGAAAATAATTTTTCTTTCGAAGATAATAAAATAGGTTTGAAAAAAGCTTTGAAAATTAACTTTATCAACGTATAATTTTTTTAAATAAATACTTATATTTGACTCATTAATATCTCTTTATAAAATATCATCACTGGTTCAGGTAAGTTTCTAAATGCCTGAAATTATAAGGTTCAATTTTTCAGAACCTTAATTTACTATTATTCAATACTAAAATATCAAACAATAAATGTCCGGGTTGCTGCCCAGTCATTATTGTATCTTAATTTTTAAACAAAAAGAGAATATTATGAAAACAAATAAAATTGCTGTTATAGGTGGTACTGGAAAAACCGGTAATTATCTTGTTCGGGAACTTGTGAAAAAAAGATATCCAATGAAGCTGCTGCTTCGAAATCCCCAAAACTTTAACGTAAAAGATCCTCTCATTGAAATTTTAAAGGGAGATGCAAGAGATCCGGAAGCTATAGATACTCTTATTGCAGGTTGCAGTGCAGTGATCAGTAAAATAGGACAGCCTGTAGGTGAAGAACCTATATTTACAGATGCTACCAATAATATTATACAATCTATGAATTCCCATGGAATTAAACGATATATTACCATTACCGGTCTGAATGTAGACACGCCTTTTGATCATAAAAATGATAAGGTAAAAGCTGCAACAGAGTGGATGTATCAGAATTATCCAAAGACAACAAGGAATAAACAAGATGAATACGAAATCCTAATGAACAGCAATCTGGACTGGACATTGATCCGGCTTCCATTGATTATTCCAGCTTCCGAACATTTTGAAACAGAAGCCAATCTAAGAGATTGCCTAGGAGAGAAAATCAGTGCAGCAGATTTATATCAATTTTTGGTTTCCCAGCTTGACGACACATCTTTTATTAGAGAATGTCCGTTTTTGTATAATGTGTAAGTCCGGAATTGAATAAGTGAATAAAAAAATAGAGAGCCTAATGGTTCTCTATTCATATCTAGTTTTCAAGTTTTTCCTTAATATATTTCGCAGTGTGCGACTTTTTATCATTCGCGAGGTCTTCCGGTGTTCCGGCAAAAACCACTTCACCACCATATTTTCCTGCTTCAGGACCGATGTCGATGATAAAGTCGGCAGACTTGATAATATCCGGCTGATGTTCGATGACGATCACAGAATGTCCCAGATCGATCAGAGCCTGCAATGATTTCAGCAATTTCTGAATGTCATGGAAATGCAGTCCTGTAGAAGGTTCATCAAAAATAAACAGGGTCTTGTCTGTTGTCACTCCTTTCACAAGGAATGAAGCCAGTTTCACACGCTGTGCTTCACCGCCGGAAAGGGTAGAAGAGCTTTGTCCAAGCTGCAGGTAGCCTAATCCCACTTCCTGAAGCGGTCTCAGTTTAGTGACGATCTTGTCTTCATTATTATCTTTAAAGAACGCTAATGCTTCATCTACCGTCATATGAAGAATATCGGAAATACTTTTCTCATCGAATTTCACTTCCAGGATTTCGTTTTTGAAACGGGTTCCTTTACAAACCTCACATTCCAGCTCAATATCTGCCATGAACTGCATGGAAACATTGATAACCCCTTCACCTTTACACTCATCACATCGTCCGCCATCTACGTTGAAAGAGAAATGTTTAGGCTTATAACCCATCATTTTTGAAACTTTCTGCTTAGCGAACAGATCTCTGATATCATCATAGGCTTTCAGATAAGTTACCGGGTTGGAACGCGATGATTTCCCGATCGGGTTCTGGTCGATCAGTTCAATATTTTTAATCAGTTTCTTAGGAAATTCTACGGAGTCGTAATCTCCTTTTTTGCCACCCATTCCAAGCTGGATCTGAATATCATTCGTTAAAATTTCCTTCATCAGGGTAGATTTTCCACTTCCGGAAACCCCTGAGATCACCGTAAGGCTTTCCAGAGGAACATCTACGTTTATATTTTTAAGATTATTTTGTCTCGCTCCTTTAATGTGGATCCATTCCTTGGCTTTTCGTCGTTTTTTAGGAACTTCAATCTCCATTCTTCCGGTTAAATATTTTGAGGTAAGCGTATCTGCATTTTTAAGATCATGATAATCTCCTGCAAAAACCAGCTCACCGCCAAGGTAACCAGCTTCCGGACCGATGTCTATAATATAATCTGCGGCTTTCATGACATCTTCATCATGTTCCACCACAATAACGGTATTTCCCAGATCACGAAGATTCTTTAAAACTCCGATCAGGTTTTCAGTATCTCTTGAGTGAAGACCAATGGAAGGTTCATCCAGAATATAAATAGATCCTACCAAAGAACTTCCCAAACTTGTGGCAAGATTGATCCTCTGACTTTCACCACCGGAAAGTGTATTGGAGGTTCTGTTGATCGTTAAATAACCTAAACCTACTTTTAATAAAAATTCAATCCGGGTCTTGATCTCGTACAACAATCTTTTGGCAACGTCCTGATCATGTTCAGAAAGTTTCAAACCTTCTATTAAAGGATATAGTTCATCCAACGGAAGCTCAATCATTGACTGAATGTTGTGCCCGTCTATTTTTACCCAGCTTGTTTCTTCACGCAATCTCAGTCCATCACAGGTATGGCAGAGTGTTTTCCCTCTGTACCTGGAAAGCATAACGCGGTATTGAATTTTGTACAGGTTTTCTTCAAGCATTTTGAAGAAGTTATTGATCGATGGGAAACTGCTTTTGCCGTCACCTTTCCAAAGAAAATTTTTCTGCTCCTTGGACAATTGGTGGTAAGGCTTGTGAATAGGAAAGTCCCCGGCTTTTTTAATGAATGATTTTTTCCATTCACTCATGCTTTCACCTCTCCAGGAAACCACTGCATCTTCGTAAACGGATAAAGTTTTATTGGGAACCACAAGGTCTTCATCTATCCCGATCACTTTTCCGTAACCTTCACATGCAGGGCAAGCGCCATAAGGATTATTAAAGCTGAAAAAATGAACATTCGGTTCAAGGAATTCCATTCCGTCCAGCTCGAATTTATTAGAAAATTCTTTTACTTTTCCTGTGTCTGTATTCTTCAGTGCACAATAACCATGGCCTTCATAGAATGCCATCTGTATGGAATCTGCGAGTCTCTGAAGGAAACTTTCATCTTCTTCATAAGAGAAACGGTCGATCACAAGATTGATGGTCATTCCCTTTTCAGGAGTGAAGCCAAAGCTCTCCAGATCTTCAATTCCAGCGACATTTCCGTTAATTTCAAGTCTTGTGAAACCAGCCAGTTTTAAAACATTCAATGCTTCCTTAAAATTATCTGCATCATATTCCAAAGGAGCGGTCAATAGGAATGAAGTCTCTTTTTCAGATGCTTTAATGAAATCAATCACATCAGAAACAGAATCTTTCTTTACCTCTTCTCCGGAAACAGGAGAAAATGTTTTTCCAATCCTTGCAAAAAGAAGTTTCATATAATCGTAGATCTCCGTAGAAGTTCCTACAGTAGACCGTGGGTTTGAAGAAATTACTTTTTGCTGGATGGCAATAGAAGGGGCAAGCCCTTTGATGTCGTCTACCTTTGGTTTTTCTAATTTACCTAAAAACTGACGGGCATATGAGCTCAAACTCTCCACATATCTTCTCTGTCCTTCTGCATAAATAGTATCAAATGCCAAAGAAGATTTTCCACTTCCGGAAACTCCCGTGATTACGATCAGTTTGTTCTTCGGGATCAGAACGTCTATATGTTTCAGATTATTAAGATGTGCATTCTTAACGAAGATCTGTTTTTTTATATCTATTTCTGTTGTTTTAGCCATGTTTATCCTTAAAAAAAGATTGTTGTCATCTTAAAAATAATGACCTACAAAATTACGAATTTTTAGCGAAAATAAGATGCTTAAAATATTTTCATTAAAGGATTATATTTAATGGATTTTAGCTTTACAATGAACCCAAGTTTCCGTATTGCAAAGTTGTTGTTAGATAAGTTATTATTATTTATTTTATTCTATGATTGAGGTGTTGACACGGGATTTTTAATTAAATTATGATTTTCATTATTTTTTTAAATTTTACTCTTGCTTTGTATTTTAAAATTTGTTAAAATTGCATTCATAAATATGTAATGTAAAGATGGTAAAACTATTTAGAGATCTGGTTACACATTTAATGAGAAAAAGATAGAAATTACTTCCCGCAAAAGATGCAGTATAAACCATACTGCATCTTTTTTTATGACAACTATCATTTGCCTGTCTTGGGGAACTCCCTTACTTTTGAGCCGCTATTTAAAGAAACTGACTTAGAACAAAAACCGGAACTATTATGATCAAAAAGATTGGGAGTATATTTTTATTGGGATCAATGCTATGTGCTCATGCACAGGATAAAACCACAGCTATTGAAAACATCGAATTTCAGGGAAAATTTATTTCCACACCCTATAAAAGTGCCAATCAGAATATTACTGTCATTACCAAAGAAGATATTGCTAATTCTCCGGCTAAAAGTATTGATGAGGTACTTCAGCAGGTTCCGGGAATGGATATCAGAAGGAGAGGTGCCAACGGAGTTCAGAGTGATATAGGATTCAGGGGAAGTTCTTTTGAACAGGTTCTGCTATTGCTGAATGGCATCCGGATGAATGACTCCCAGACAGGGCATAACTCAATGAACATACCTGTGGATATGGATGATGTGGAAAGAATCGAGATCATTAAAGGACCTGCTGCCAGAAGATTCGGACAGAATGCTTATGCCGGCGTTATCAATATTATTACGAAAACCACTCCCGGAAAACGGGTAAAAATAAGTGCAGAAGGCGGAGATTATGAAACCTATGGCTTCGGATTCAATGCGCAGCTGGGAAATGAAAAGTTTTCTAATTCTCTTCAGGCTAATTCTGCCTCATCTCAAGGGTATATGTACAATACGGACTATGAGATCCGAAATGTCTTCTACCAAAGTAAACTGAACATTAAAAACGGTGATCTGAAGCTGCAGGCCGGCTTTTCTGAAAAGAAATTCGGAGCTAACGGTTTTTATGCATCTAGCACAGCCACCGAACAATATGAGGAAACACAAGCTTCTATTGTAAGCTTAGCACATCAGCAGACATTCGGGGCTTTAAAGCTTAGTTCTAATGTATACTGGAGAAGAGGGCAGGATATGTATCTTTTTACAAGAAGCAATCCTGATGTTTACAGAAATATGCATATCGGGAATAATGTAGGTGGGGAAGTGAATTCCAGCTACCAGTGGGGATTGGGAACTACTGGTGTAGGTGTGGAGTTGAGAAAGGAGTTTCTGGCGAGTAACAATTTAGGTGAGCGAAACCGATTTGTTTCACAGGTTTTCTTTGAACATCATTTCTCATTGCTGGATAAAAAGCTGAACATCAGTCCGGGAATTTCCTGGGCGAATTATTCCAAAGAAGGAAACTTTTTTTATCCGGGATTAGATGTAGGATATAATTTCAATCAGAATAACAAAATCTACGGAAATATTGCAAAAGTTCACCGTGTTCCCACCTTTACCGATCTTTATTATGTAAGTAAAACCGAGCAGGGAAATCCTGATCTGCTTCCTGAGAACGCTATTTCATCAGAAGTAGGATACCAGTACCAGAATAGCAAAATCCTGGCAAAAGTAAGTGGTTTTATGAGAAATTCTCAAAATTCCATCGACTGGATAAAGACTGACATTAATGCTCCTATATGGTACGCCCAGAATGTAGGAAAAATTGATACAAAAGGTGTCGAAGTGGAACTGAGCCACAGAGTGTTTGACTGGCTGAAATATACTGCAGGATATACGTACCTGGACAGTAAAATAAGTAAATCCAACGAGATTGTTTCAAGGTATATTTTAGATAATCTGAAGCATCAGGTCGTGGCCAAGCTGGAAACGAGATTTCTGGGATATTTTACCAATGAACTGGTTTACAGATATAATGAAAGGATGAATCTGGGAACTTATAATCTTCTTGATGAAAAGCTGAGTTTTGCCAAAAAAGATTTTTCTGTTTATGTGTTGATCAATAATTTAACGAATACAAAATATACAGAAGCTTTTGGAGTTAAAATGCCTCAGAGATGGTTTCATTTAGGCTTCTCATATACGATCAATATTAAGTAAATGTTAATCCCAAATGAATGAAAGTTAATATTAACAAATTGTTAAATAATTTATTTTTGCAAAAATTTTTTATGAAACTTTTTTTAAGTCTGAGTTTAGTTTTGAGTATGACCTTTTTAAAAGCACAGGAGCATGTTTCCAGCTTCAATGCAGTGACTCTAACCTATAAGTTTCATCCTAAATTCTTCCTCTATGCGGAAGGTCAGCTCAGAGGGAATGAAGACTATACTTATCCGGATTATTACGAGATCAAAGGGGGAGTAGGATACAACCTGACTAAAAACCATAAACCTTTCGTAGGCCTTGGAAGATATGTGAATTATAAAGATCACAGTCTCAGCAGAGAGGAGTTAAGGGTATGGCTTCAGGACGTGATTGACCTGAAAAAAGGGATCGTCAAGTTTGAAAACCGTTTCCGTGCTGAAAAAAGCTGGTTCTATGAACCGGCTACAGATAAATCTTCCCAAAGAATGCGTTACCGATACCGTTTGAACGTAAGCGTTCCCCTTAATGCAAAAACCGTGAAAAAAGGAACTGTTTTCGCCAATGCTTATGACGAGATTTTCCTTGTAAGTCCAATGAAGCCTACTTTTGCTAGAAACAGGGTTTATGGAGGTTTTGGATATCAGATCGATGATTATTTCGGGATTCTGACGGGATATTTATGGCAGCGTGAATTTGAAGCCAAGGGAAATAAAAACCTTCACTTTATTTATCTTGCTTTAAATATCAATATCGACGGTACGAACCATCCTACAAAAACATATGATTTCCCTGGAGCGGATTAATACTTCTCAATCAGGTAATGATAGGCTTTCAGGTATTTGTTAAACCTCTTGATATCTTTAGGTGTAAGCTCCCTGTTTACCCTTCTGAGATCCATATTATCGCGCAGATCATTCAATTTTACGGCAACGGCAAGAGGAGATCGCTCTGTTCTTTTAACGAATTCATCGTAATCTTCCTCGGGATCAAATTTGGTCAGGCAGCTGATGGCAAAAATAATATATTCAGGAAAGCCTTCAGCTCTTAAATATTCCAGGCTGAATTCTTCCGGATGATCTTCCACTACATCGTGGAGAACGCCTACAATCTTTTCGTCAAGTGTTTTACCATATTCCATTACCCGCATTACATGGGCGATGTACGGAGCGTGGTATTTATCAGTTTGTCCTTTGTGTGCTTTATCAGCTATTTTTATGGCTCTGTTGAGCTGTTCTTCTTTTGTCATTTCAAATAGAAAATAGAATACAAAAATAAAAAATGCCTTAAAAAATAAGACATTTTTATTGAGATTATTTTACGAAATATCAAAGAATGGTCTCATCCTCTACAGAAGCGCCTGGAGCGTTGTTTTTTACGGATTCTATACCGTTTTCCATTCCGTTTTCAGATTCATACATCTGGCTGGTTCCGATGACCTGACCGTTTCCAGCCTTTAAATTGAAATAGCAGCGTTCGTCTTTTGCTTTATTTCTTTCAAATTTTGAATCATCCTGGGAATTGGTGCGTACAGATTCTATTCCGTTTTCGCACGAGGATTTTGAGGCGTACCCCTGACTAGTTAAGATTACCTGTCCGTTTCCGGCTTTCAGACTGAATTTGAAATCACCGTCTGTTCTTTTCGAAATTATAAATTTTCCCATAGGTTTTATTTTGAGTTTGATGGTTTTGAGTTTGAATATAAAAAATACCTGCCCGTATTTTTTATTAAAATTATAAAAAAATAAGGAAAATAAAAAATGATCTATGCAGGTAGAAATATTTTCTGTCACTACCCCTGCGTTGGGTTGAAAAAGGAAATATATTACCGGAAGTTTTTATTGCTTAACTTAGGCCATCTTTAAATGTTTACAATGAAAAATCTTCTGATCTTTTTTAGTCTTTTTGTGTTTTCTGTATCTGTTTTTGGGCAAGACACGGAAATGCCGGGTTTTAAAGAAATAAAAATTGAAGGTGGAAGCACTTTTAAAAAATATGAAAATGGAAAACTGGATAGTATAATTGTTACGATGGCAGCTGTAAATTACGGTAATGCTTTACTATTTTCTAAGACCAAAGATGCAATACACATCACCAATGCAGCAGATAAAAATTCATTGATAAAAATTGAACTGAAAGATAAAAAGCAAATCAGAACTTTTTTATATAAAAATGAACCCATTATAATAATCGAAAGTATTGATTTTGATATTAATCATTTACCCGAGAGTGCTACAATATCTACTTCTTTTTCAAATAATATAGTTAGCAGCTGCACTGTTTACACCAATTACAATAAATTAGGAAGTGATAATCCGGATAAAACCTATAAGCTTTTTTATAGATTAGATATCCGTTCGGATTTGAATAATCTGGATGCTATTTTCAATAATATTGGAGATTTTTTCAGTCAAGAAGATTCACTTTTGAAAATTTTTTATGGAAATTATGCTGAAAAATTTGCACCCCAGGCTTTAGCTTCTTTACAAACAGATTCTTCAGGAAAGATAAAAGATGGAATTATTCTTAATTTTAAAAGCTTAAAAACCAATGAAAAGAACGAATACAACATCTATAAAAATGGAAAAATCATCAAATCAGGAACAGCCAATTTAAAAGATTATCAAAATATTTTTATAGATTATCAGGAAAAGCTTAATGACTAGGCAATTTTGCTTATTGATTAAGGAATTGATTTTTATTTTAATATCATTTTTGTTGAATAGCACGGTAACAAAAAGCGCCTCAAAAAATGAGACGCCTTGAAATCAAATTTATTTATAAAAGACTAATAAGCTCCTTTAGCAATATAATGAGCAGCTACTTTTTCAGTTAAAGCCACTACATTCGGATGGTTGGTATACTTTGTAAATCTTCTTAAGCCTGAAAGCATCATTCTCTGTTCATCACCTTCAGCGAAAGAAATAATTCCTTCTTTAGCGGCTACGATGATTTTTTCAACTGCCTTATAAAGGTTAAGTTGAGCCATTGCTGCTTCTACAGAATCAGGAGAGAAATGTTTCTCAGCTCTTAATATAGCAGATTCTGCCATATAGATCTGGTTAAGAATTTCAGAAGCATTCAATAATAAATGCTGCTGTTTCTCAATATCCATCATGAATTTTTGAAGAGCAGCACCGGAAACCATAAGGAATACTTTCTTAAGGTTGGCAATGATTGCTTTTTCCTCGCTCATGAATGCTGAATAATCAGGAACTTCAAATGAAGGAATCCCCATTAATTCTTTGCTGATTGCCATTGCCGGAGATAATAGATCCAGTTCTCCTTTCATCGCTCTCTTGATCAGCATTCCTACTGCCAATAATCTGTTAATCTCGTTTGTTCCTTCATAGATTCTGGCAATTCTTGAATCTCTCCAGGCAGCTTCCATAGGCATATCTTCAGAGAATCCCATTCCACCATAAATCTGAATTCCCTCATCGGCAGTATGTTGAGTTAAATCCGAAACGAAAACTTTCAAAATAGAAGCTTCCACAGCAAATTCTTCAACTCCTTTTAGTTCAGCCTGCTGGTGATCAAGACCGCCTGCAACCAATTCATTGATTTTGTCTTCAACATCTTTTGCCGCTCTGTAAGAACCTGCTTCAGCAACGAAAATTCCGGTTGCCATTTCTGCCAGTTTCTTTCTGATCGCTCCAAAAGTTGAAATAGAAACTCCAAACTGTTTTCTTTCGTTAGAATATTGAAGAGAATGGTTTAAAATTCTTCTCTGTCCGTCAAGGTTGGCAGCTGCCAGTTTGATTCTTCCAACGTTCAATGCGTTTAAAGCGATTTTGAAACCGTTGTTTCTTTCACCTAAAAGGTTTTCTGCAGGAACTTTCATATCATTAAAGAAAACCTGTCTTGTAGAAGATGAACGGATTCCCAATTTATGCTCTTCCTCACCGAAACTAAGTCCTTCAGTTCCTTCTTTTTCTACGATGAAACCAGTAATATTTTTATCATCATCAATTTTAGCGAAAACAATGAAAATTTCTGCAAAACCTGCATTGGAAATCCACATTTTCTGCCCGTTGATGATATAGCTTTTTCCGTCTTCAGAAAGTTTTGCTCTTGTTTTTCCGGAGTTTGCATCAGAACCAGCATCCGGTTCAGTCAGGCAGTATGCTCCGAATTTTGTACCTGTAGCCAGATCCGGAAGGTATTTTTTCTTTTGCTCCTCTGTACCGTATAATAGGATAGGAAGGGTTCCGATTCCGGTATGAGCTCCATAAGCTGTAGCCAAAGAACCGTTGGCTCCTGAACAATAGTCACATGCTAACATGGTATTCACGAAGCCCATTCCAAGACCGCCATACTCTTCAGGAACAGCAACTCCAAGAAGTCCCATTTCACCTAACTGACGCATTTTTTCTTCAGTTAAAGCATAATCTTTTTTCTCAAATCTTTCTTTCTGAGGAATTACTTCTCTGTCGATAAATTCTTTTGCCGAATCACGAAGCATTTTTTGCTCTTCACTCAGTTCTTCAAGACTGAAAATGTCATTTGCAGGAACTTCCTTGATCAGGAATTCTCCTCCTTTTAATGTTTTATTAAGTGTATCACTCATTGTTTTTTATTTTTAAGATTAGAAGAATAAAGAGAAAAGAATAAAGACTTTACAGTTTTAAGTTTTTCTGAAAGCCCGAAATCATTCTCTGTAATTCTGTGATTTTATTTTCTATAATTTCATTTTTAGATAACCCAAAATAATTCCTTTTATTTGATATTATTACTTGGGTCTGTAATTCATAAAGAGAACCAAGGCTTATTTCTAAAAAGCGATTAAAATCTTTATTAGAACTTCTGCTCGAACCTTCTGCAATATTTGAAGCAACAGAAACCGAACACCTTCTAAGCTGAGATTTCAATCCAAATTCTTCGCTTTTAGGAAAACTTTCAGTAACGGCATAAATTTCATCAGCCAGTTCAATAGATAGTTTCCAAATATTGAGGTTTTTGAAATTATGCTTCATCCTGGTCTTTTCTCTTTATTCTTTTCTCCTTTAGTCAGTTATTAAAGCAGTTCAAAGATACTTGCCGCTCCCTGTCCTGTTCCCACGCACATAGAAACCATTCCGTACTTGTTTCCGCGTTTTCTCATTTCATCAAGAAGCTGAACGGTTAATTTTGTTCCGGTACAACCAAGCGGGTGGCCAAGAGCAATGGCACCTCCGTTGACGTTCAGAATATCAGGATTTAACCCTAATTCTTTTTTAATAGCAACAGATTGTGATGCGAATGCTTCATTTAACTCGATTAACTCAATATCTTTTAGTTCCAAGCCTGCTTGTTTTAAAGCTTTTGGAATCGCATAAATCGGTCCCATACCCATAATTCTCGGCTCAAGACCTGCAGCCGCATAAGCTACTAATCTTGCTTCCGGTTCAAGGCCTAATTCTTTTACCATTTCTTCGCTCATTACCATGACGAAAGCGGCTCCATCGCTCATTTGAGATGAATTTCCGGCAGTTACGCTTCCTCCGTTGGCGAACACAGGTCTTAGTTTAGCCAAACCTTCCAGAGAAGTATCTTTTCTAGGGCCTTCATCTAAAGAGAAATCAAACTTTTTAGACTGCATTTTCTGGTTTTCGTCCAGGAAATTATATTCTACAGGAATAGAAACGATCTGGTTTGCAAATCTTCCTTCAGCATTAGCTTTTAAAGCTTTCACGTGAGATTCATAAGCGAATTGATCCTGTTCTTCCCTTGTAATATTATACTGTTTTGCCACTTCTTCAGCAGTGTAGCCCATTCCCCAGTAATAATCAGGGTTTGTTTTTGCGATATCTGTTTCAGGGACCGGCTTATAACCACCCATTGGGATGTAAGACATCGACTCTGTACCACCAGCAATGATACAATCCGCCATTCCAGCCTGAATTTTTGCTGAAGCAATAGCAATCGCTTCACTTCCAGATGCGCAGTACCTGTTTACGGTAACTCCGGGAACTTTATCCGTATTCAATCCCATTAAAGAGATCAGACGGGCAACGTTAAGTCCCTGTTCAGCCTCAGGCATTGCATTCCCTACAATAAGGTCATCAATTCTGTTTTTGTCTAATTGCGGAAGCTCAGCCATCAGTTTTTCAATAACTGTAGCAGCCATCACATCGGGTCTGGTAAATCTTAAACTTCCTTTTGGAGCTTTTCCAACGGCAGTTCTGAACCCTTTTACTATATATGCTTGTTTCATTTTGTTGTATTAATGTATTTATGTAAAATGTATTTATGATTAAAATGTTTGAGTATTAATTTTTTGTTTCAATTTTGCTAACATATTTTGTATGTATTTGATTTCTGAATAAATAATCTTAAAATCATCATTTTTGAAAAATCCTAAATCGTTTGCGATTAAGATTTGAGTTTCAAATTCAAATGAAGAACCTAAAGCAATATTCAGAAAATGTGAAAATTGAGCGTTGGTATCTCGACCCGCACCTTCAGCAATGTTAGAGGGAATTGAATAAAGACTTCTTCTTGATTGAGAGGTAAGTCCAAACATTTCGTCTTTGGGAAAATTATTTGAAGCCAGGTAAAATATTTTACAAAGCTTCATTGATTTTGTCCAAACTTCTAAATCTCTGAAATTGTGCATCGTGAATACATTAATACTTTTTACATTTTACAGAATAATTTAGTTCCTTAATGGTTTTCCATTCTGCAACATATACTGAATTCTCTCCAAAGTTTTTCTCTCTCCACAAAGTTGTAAGAATGTTTCTCTTTCAAGATTCAATAAGTATTGTTCCGTAACTACAGTTGGTTCGGAAAGATTTCCTCCGACCATTACGTTGGCTAATTTGTCTGCTATTTTCTTGTCGTGGGCAGAAATGAAATTTCCGGTCAGCATTTGGTCTGTTCCTACGTAGAACATTCCTAAGGCATCTTTACCAAGAACTTTTACTTTTTGTTCGATAGGCTGAGTATAGCCTTGTTCTGCCAATAGTTTTGCCACTTTTTTAGCCTCAGCAATTTGTCTGTTTTTGCTTACTGAAACAATGTCTTTCCCTTTTTCAAGAATACCCATATCATAGGCTTCGTAAGCAGAAGTGGCTACTTTACCCATAGCGATATTCATGAATGCTTCACGAAGTCTGTTGTTTTTAACATCGTCAGTGTGAAATTCTCTTGAAGTTCTTAAAGTAAGTTCTTTAGTACCACCACCGCCAGGAATTACCCCAACTCCGGTTTCTACCAATCCGATGTATGTTTCTGCTGCTGCAACCACTCTGTCTGCGTGCATGGTCATTTCGCAGCCACCACCAAGTGTCATTCCGTGAGGTGCAACCACTACAGGAATAGAGGAGTAACGAACTCTCATCATGGATTTCTGGAAATAAGCAATCGCCATATTCAGATCATCCCAGTCCTGTTCTATAGCCATCATTAGGATCATAGCAAGGTTGGCTCCAACAGAGAAATTTGTTCCCTGGTTTCCAACAACCAATCCGTCATATTCTTTTTCCGCTAAATCAATGGCTCTGTTTAATCCGTCAAGAACTTCGCCACCCAGAGAATTCATTTTAGAGCGGATCTCAAAGTTGATGATACCGTCACCCAGATCTTCAATTGCTGCCCCTGAATTGCTCCAAAGTGTTTTGTTTTTTCTGATATTGTCTAAGATAATAAAGGCATCCTGTCCAGGTATTTTATTGTATTCCCCTGAATTTTTATCAACGAAAATACTTTGGCCTTCATCATTTACTTTATAAAACGTTTCTACATTTTTTACCCAGTCTGAAACTTCATAACCTGCGTCCTTAGCCAGTTCGATACCTTTTTGAACGCCTACAGCATCCCAAATCTCAAATGGACCGTTTTCCCACCCGAAACCTGCTCTCATGGCATCGTCTATTTTATAAACTTCGTCAGAGATTTCAGGAACTTTATGAGAAACATATGCGAATAATGCTCCTAAAGATTTTCTGTACAATTCCCCTGCTTTATCTTTTCCACCAATTAGAACTTTGAATCTGTCAATTGGCTTATCAATATTTTTAGTTAATTCTAAAGTAGGGAATGACGATTTTCCTTGGAGTTCATATTCTAATGTATCAAGATTTAAAGCATGAATTTCAGATTTCCCTTCCGCATTTTTCACTTTTTTGTAAAAACCTTGCTCTGTTTTAGAACCCAGCCATTTATTATCCATCATCGTCTGGATATAGCTTGGAAGAGCAAATACATCATTGAAATTATTGGCTTCCGCTCCGCTCTGGCGAACACCGTTGGCCACCATCACCAATGTATCAAGACCTACAACGTCAGCTGTTCTGAATGTTGCTGATTTCGGACGTCCGATGACAGGACCTGTCAATTTATCGACTTCAGAAACGGTTAATCCTAATTTCTGTACATTATGGAGAAGATCCATCATGGAGAAAACACCAATTCTGTTTGCGATAAATGCGGGTGTATCTTTTGCTAAAACGGTAGTTTTTCCCAGGAATTTAGCTCCATAAGTCATGTAGAAATCTACAACTTCCGGATCTGTATCATGAGTTGGGATAATTTCTAAAAGTGGAAGATATCTTACCGGGTTGAAGAAATGCGTTCCCGCAAAATATTTTTTGAAATCATCGCTTCTTCCTTCCGTTAAGAAATGGATAGGAATTCCTGATGTATTAGAAGAAATTAATGTTCCCGGTTTTCTGAACTGTTCAATTTTTTCATAAACAGATTTCTTGATGTCAAGTTTTTCTACCACTACTTCAATGATCCAATCAGTGTTTTTAATCCTCTGAAGATCATCGTCGAAGTTTCCTACTTTTATTCTATCTGCGAATTTTGACGAATAGAGAAGGGCAGGACTCGCTTTTTTCAGTTTTTCAAAGTTTTCAGAAGCAATTCTGTTTCTTACCACTTTGTCATCTTTGGTCAAACCTTTTTTCTGCTCAGCTTCTGTCAGTTCAAAAGGAACGATATCTAAAAGAGACACTTCTACACCAATGTTGGCGAAATGTGCCGCAATACCGCTTCCCATAATTCCCGAACCAAGAACCGTTACATGTTTGATTCTTCTTTTCATATGTAAATTTTTATTATTTGCTAAAATCATATGGAACCTTATGGCTTCATGATCATTTATTTTCTGTTATTTAATAATTCATTGGCAATTTTCATGATCTCAGACATGACCTCCTTGAAGGTTTCAATTTTTTCAGGAGCAATCTTTTCCATTACTTTCTTATTGAAATTGACCACTACTTCTTTTGACATATTCCTTGAATTCAAACCTTTATCGGTGAGTTTAATGATCACCTCGCGTTTATCGGCGGTAGTTTTCTCCTTATAGATATATCCATTATCCTCAAGAAGCTTGATGATTCTCGTCAAAGAGGTGGGTTCAATAGCCATTTTCGGACCCAAGTTGGTACTTCGGGTGCCTTCTTTGGGATCAATTTTAAGAAGAGTGAGGGCTTGTACTGCTGTAGAATCATGCTCTTGGGCAAGTTCTGTATACATTTTTGAAACAGCCAACCAGGTCTGCTTCAAAACTAAATCTACGTTTTCTATTTTTTCTTTATTATTATCCATCATTTATGTACGAATGGTGTTATCCAAATTTAGTAAATATTATGCATGCATAGTATTTATTAACGTTAAATTTTGTTAATAACTTGATAATAAAGATGTTAAATTGTATGATTAGCATAATACTATGCATGCATAGTATGTGAAATAATTAATGAAAATGCAGTATTAATGAATGTTTCTGATCGAATCTACTATTTCTTCAAATGATTCGTATTGATGTTTGGAATTGGAGCTGAGGATTTCCCAAAAGCCCAGCTTATACTCAAAATGTAGTGAGGAAAGGTCTTTTTCAAAGTTTTTCTGAAGAAGTGAGTAAAGCATTTCTTTATGAACAGGAGGAGCTATAATGGTTGGCGGAACGAAATTTTTATTGATCTGAAATAATGAAGCATTGGTCAACTCATCATGATGAAGCAAAATATCTTCAACGATACCTGAAAAAAGTTGTTGATTTTTCACATACCATATTTTGTCTGCAAATTCTTTAGCCAGTCTCCAGTCGTGGGAAGAAAATAAAATGATTTTATTTTGCTCTTTAGCCAGGCTGCGAAGGGTTTTTAGGATGATAAGTTTGTTTTTTTCGTCCAGATGCGTTGTAGGTTCATCCAGGATAATAATAGGTGAGTTTTGAGTGATAGCACGCCCAATAAATGCTTTTTGCAGATTTCCATCCGAAAGATTTTTAAGCAGGGTATGTTTATATTGAACAAGATCCAGTTCCTCAATGATATGTGAAACTTCTTCTCTGTCTTCTTTTTTAAGCTCAAAATAAAAAGGGTAGTAGATATATTTTCCAAGAGAAATAAGGTCTTCAACGGTATAATGCTGTGGAACATTTGATTTAGAAAAAACAACGGCAATATTTTCGGCAATTTCTTTAACGGAAAGGTTTTTTATATTTTTATTATTGATCAGAATTTCTCCATTTAAAAGTGAAATCTGATGCAAAATAGATTTAATCAGCGTTGTTTTCCCAACTCCATTATTTCCAATCAAAAGACATACATCGCCTAGTTTCAGATCTGCATGAGCATTTGAAATTAAGGTTTTGCCGTAGCCTATATGGGCTTGTCTGATTTTTAGATGCATATTTAAACAAAAAATAATTGTTCTGAATTTTTCATAAAGTAGTCTCCATTTTATAAAAAGCTTAGATCTATTTTATTATAAATCAAATGTATTAATTATAAACTTCTTAAAGATCTGCCTAATCTGCTAAATCTGCGGGAAAAAAATATAATGCTGCAGATTACGCAGATTTTATTTACGATCCTAAAATTCACTATTGACCATTCACTTATTCACTTTTACACCTTATTCTGTTTCAAAAGCATCAATAAAATAACAGGAATTCCAAATACAGAACTTATCACATTCAAAGGAATCTGGGTTTTTTCAGCCACTATTGAAAAGAGCATCATGATCAGCATTCCAAGAAACATGTTCAGGATCCATTGCTGCCATAATTTAGACGGATTATAGATCAGTCTGCAGAAATGCGGAACAATAATTCCAATAAATAAAATAGGTCCCAGAAATGCAGTAACAGAAGCCGAAAGTAGGGAAGAGGCAGCTATGATCAGTATTTTTAGCTGATTAAGGTTCACTCCCAAACTCCGGGCATAAGAAGTGCCCAACGAATTTCCGATTAGTGGTTTTATGGTTTTGAAACAGAAAAACAGGCCTATGAAAACCAATATGAATAATACATAAATCTGGTTCCTGGTCACCATATTATTAGCCCCGAAAGACCATAAGATATAGTTTTTCAGACTTTGATTTTCTGCATAGAACTGTAATAAAGAAACTACAGCTCCTGCAAATGCAGAAACGAGGAATCCAAATATAATAAGATAGGATTTATCCTGAAATTTATTTGACATGGAAAGCAAAACGAGCATCAGTACAAGACTTCCTGCAATAGCTGAAAGACTGAGAAAACTATTTTGGAGGAATTCAGGAATCAGAAAATCGTGGGAAAAGAAAATGTAAAATGCCACGGATAAGCTGGCTACAGAAGTGATTCCTAAAATATCCGGCCCGGCCAATGGATTTTGAAAGTATTCCTGCATCAGGAAACCGGAAGTCGGGATTGAGATCCCGGCCAAGAGCATGACCAATACCCGGTTGATACGGATTTCAGCAATCTGGCTTTGAGGAGAGTCCTGAAAAAAATCCTGGAAATTTAAACTTAAAAATCCTGTGTTCAGATTGATAACAGCTGTAAAAATAATGGTCGCTGCCAGCAGTAAACACAGGATTTTGAATTTTTTTGACATGTTCAGATAGAATCTGGATGTTTATTTTAATAAAGCTTCAACTTTAGAATTCAATACTTCTTCTGTCATCATCCCTAAATATTCATCGGTCTTATCTCCTTTTCTTAAATAGGTAAAAGGAATTGAACCGCCGTCCCACTGCTTAAAATTAGTAGTGAAAAATGTCGAATCCAATTTTTTACCATCCAAAAGAATAATATGAGCAGCAAGATTATTTTCCTGTGCAAATTTCTTTACAGAGCTGCCCCACTCAGATTTATCATCTAAATTAATGAATGTAAATTTGACAGGCTTCCCTTTTAATTCTTCCATCTTATTTTTAAAATGAGGAATTTCTCTCATACACGGTCCGCACCAGGTAGCAAAAAAATTGGTAACGTATAAAGTGTCGTTATTTTTAGACAGATATTTTCCCACATTTTCCGGAGAAAGTTCTTTAGAAACATAGACACCTTCTGTTATGTTTGTATTTTCAGTTACAGCAATAGAATCAGCAGCATCAGAATTTTCAGTTTTCTGGCCTTCTTTTTTACAGCTATAAAGTGCGGTAAGAATAAGCGTGGATAAAATTATCTTCTTCATAAATTATTTTTTGACTATTTTTGAATTGAAGTATGGAACAACAAATCTATAAAGGGAAACTGATACAGTTTCATCCGTTAAAAATAGCGAAAAAGGAACAACTGACCAAAAATACTTTTTCCCTGGAATTCGAGATTCCTGAGAATTTACAAGAGATTTTCAAATTTGAAGCAGGACAGTTTGTAAGCATAAAATTTATTGCTCACGGCCAGGAAATTATTAATGATTATTCAATGACCTCAGCTCCATATGAGAAAAGAATAAGCCTGGGCATAAAAGTAAATTCTTCTGAAGGTGCTACTGCTGAATTGTTTAAGAATTATAAAGCCGGAGATGTATTGATGGTGGGAGAGCCTTCCGGAAGGTTTACGCTGGTTTCCAAGCCAAGTGAATTCAGGACAATTGTTGCTTTTGCAGCAGGAATAGGAATTACCCCGGTCTTGAGCCATTTTAAAAACATTCTACATACGGAACCTCGTACCAGACTATTTTTATTCTTTGGAAACAAAAGCTCTGAAGAAGTTATCTACAGAGAACAGTTGGATAATCTTGCCAGAATACATGGTGAAAGGCTTCAGATTTTTTACTTCTTTTCAAAAGAGAAAACAGCTGACCAATTTTTTTATGGGAGATTGGATGAAAAAAAACTGAATCTTATTATCAATCAGATTCTCCACCTCGATGATACGGACGAAGAATCTACAATCTGGGATGCAGTAGATGAAGTGCTGATCTGCGGGAAAGGGGAAATGATAAAATCACTGGCCAATGCCTGTTATCACCATGGAATTCCGAAAAAGAATATTCATTTTGAGCTTTTTGAAGAATATAATGACGATATTTATCCAGTAGAAAAGGAATTTCCTTTGATTGAAAATATAGAGGTGGAATTTAAGATGTTTGGAAAAGAATACGAAACAAAGCTTTCTGACAACAGAGAGAAGATCCTGCAGCAACTTCTTGTCCAGAAATTTCCGGTGCCTTATTCATGTAAATCAGGAATCTGCGGAAGCTGTGAATGTTACCTGGAAGAAGGTGAAGTGGAGCTTCTTGAAAATGAATACCTAACCGAGAAAGAAGAGCGGCAGGGAAAGATATTGGCGTGTATGTCTATTATAAAAACTAAGAAAATTAAGCTTAACTTTGACATTAGTTGAGAATTATTAGGAACATATTTAACTTGACTTTTGTATCAATAGAAATTGGAATTCTGTTGATATGTCTCTGTAATGCTTGGGTTTTTGCCCTTACCGGAGGGCGTACCTACACCAAAATATCTAAAATACCGCCCCGGGAAATTGCCCTTGTTCTTGGAACTTCCCCCAAAATGAGATCCGGACAGTCCAACCCTTATTTTACGAAAAGAATGGATGCAGCAGCACTTCTTTATCACCATGGAAGGATCAAAAAGATTATTGTAAGCGGAGAAAAAAGCAAAGGTTATAACGAACCGGCAGCCATGAGGAATTATCTTGTCAATCAGGAAGGGGTGCCGGAAGATATTATCGTTGAAGATCCAAAGGGGTTTAATACCTATAAAAGTATTCTTCGCTGCAAAGATATTTACAAAAAGAAAGATGTGATTATTGTATCACAAGGATTTCATAATCTCCGTGCTTTGTTTTTTGCAAGGAATAATAATATGAATGCCCTGGGTTTTGATGCGCAGGATGTTTCTAAGCCTGAAAGCTATTACAGAAACCAGGCGAGAGAAATACTCGCCCGGGTGATTGCTGTACTGTATTTTGTTTTAGGAATTTCTCCGGATTAGAAAGGATATCCGAAAGCGATATTAAGGGTAGGTTTGAAGGGCTGGAAGTTCTTGAATCTCCAACGGTCTCCTTCAGCTTTGTTCGGATCATAAATTTTATACGCAAGATCAAGTCTGAAAGTAATGTAAGCGATATTCAATCTTAAGCCGAATCCACTTCCGATTCCCATTTGTCCTAAGAATTTATTGAATTTAAATTCATCATCATAACTGCTGTTCTCAGTAGAATTATTAAGACTCCAGGTATTTCCTATATCGGTGAATATGGCTCCTTCGTACATTTCATTAAACGGAATTCGATATTCTATGTTGGTCGTTAGCTTTATATTTTCAGTCATATAGGTACGAACTCTTTCGTCAAGTTGAGAATCTGCGGGACCTAGTCCTCCGAAGGCTACCCAAGCTCTGATATCATTGGATCCCCCATTGAAATAAGACTTGATAACAGGCATATTCTTAGAGTTTCCATAAGGAATACCAACTCCAATGAACTGACGTAAAACCAAGGTCTGGTTACCATTGAATTTAAAATATTTTCTGGTGTCAATATCAAATTTCACAAATTGAGCGTAAGGAATTCCGAAGATGGTTCTCTGTGGACTTGTTACCACTCCTCCTTCATCTCTTTTCTGATTGAATATGCTTAAAATATTACCGGCAAGCTCTACTTTTCCATTAAAATAGAAGGCATTGGGATAATCTTTTTTACCAATCTCATTATAAACAAAATTATAAATCATAGAAGAAATAATAACATCCTGTGTTTGCCTGTCTTTATTCACTAGAGTTCCCTTGAATGCTGTCAGAAGATCTTGCCCTTTCTGATCAAGTGTTCCCTGATAATTGGGATCATCAACAATTTTTTTTGAAATGTAATCAATGGATAACTGACCGGAATTAAACTGCTGTCCAAGCTCTGGCTGAGTGGCAAAGTAGCTTGCAAACACATCTCTTCTGATGAGCTCATCATTGGCAAAATAATCATAATAAGCATCTTTGTTTTTGGTAAGACTGACCTGTGTATTGAAAAGGGTAAGCCTGTGAGACACCTGATCATTGACATTCGCCTGGTAATTTAAACCTGTATTAAAATTGACTCTTCCCAAGCCGATATTATTTTGTACTGAAGCTCCCAAAAGGATAGAGGAAGTTGGTGTATATCTTTTTGGCAGGAATTTATAATAATTGAATGGTAAAAGCAATCTGGGAAAATTAAGGGATGCCTGTGCTGAAATCTCGTAAGCAATCTCTCTCTTATCAATATTCTTTGTACTTCTGATGGATCCGAACGTTCCTGAAATGCTGGTTGAAAGGTTTTCCGCCCCTTTGAAGACATTTCTGGTCGTAAGATCCACAGAAGGAGATACTCCAAGATTCAGGAGCTGGGAGTAATTGATATCCGTTCCTAACTTAAGTTCATATTTTGGAAGTGGTTTTAAGATATACAGAACGTCAACAATACTGTCGTTTGGTGATGTGCCACCACCTCTTCTCAGAGAATCTCTTGCTTTCAGAATACTGAAGTTATTCATAGCAATGAAATTTCTCTTTGTAAGGTCCAGATTTTTCTGTTCATAAACCTTTTTACTGTCTACAATAACAGCTCTCCATAAGGAAGATGTCTTATAGCTATTGTCCATTTTATGGAACCTTATTCTTCTTAAACTGTCCTTAACTGTATTTTTAGGAAAGTCGCTCGCTTCATTCACAATGGCAACGTCTATATTTCCTATAGTAGCGACTTTGTAAGGATGGTCTGCAGAATCTTTATGGATCTCCAGGGTAAGAGGAACCTGTGTTTTACTTTTCAGGGAATCTGCTACGAAATAGATTTCTTCATTGGAACTGTTAAATCTGTAATATCCGTTTTCGCGCATCATATCAGTAATTCTTGTCACTTCCTTTTCAAGAACAGTCTGATCCAGTCTTTGCCCTGATCTGATAAGACTCTTGTCCAGTTTTTGCCAATAGAGACCTTTTACCGTAGGGTCGGTAATATTATAATAGTAATCCTTAATATAGGTAGGATCATTATGTTTAATCAGATAATTTACGGTGGCTTTTTTAGAAGCAGAATCAATATCATGTTTAAAGCTTACATCAGCATCCCAAAAACCTCTGTAAGTAAGTCTTTTTTCAATAGATTGTGCGCTTTTTTCACTTCTTGTCTGATCCAGGATTACAGGAGGACTTCCCCAGCTGTGAAGCAAACGGTCCATAAACAAGGATTTTCCTACACTGCTTTTCATATCATATTTAAGAAACAGGGAATCTCTTAGTTTTTGGTCCCTCATTTCACTTGGATACGTCATGTATTCGTTGAGTAAAGTATCGTATTTAGGATTGGCCATATTATAAAACCCTAAACTCAGCGGCATGAATAGAAGTTGTTTTTTATTGGGCTTCTGCTGTACATAATCTTTCAGTTCGTCATCAAAAGATTCCTTCTGATCTTCAAACTTAAAGTTGTTTTTGGTAAGCAGATATTCGCCCTCCGGAACTTTTTTTGTTGTACTACACGCATAAAGTAAACCAACAAATGTTGCAAATGAGATAATTTTATAATATTTTTGAGGAGAATTCTTATAATGCTTACAGCTCATACAATAAAAGTTTTACAGTCTTTAGATAAAAAGAAGTTCAGACAAAAATACAATTTGTTTTTGGTTGAAGGTAATAAAATCATTTGTGAACTTTCTGAATCTAATTTTAAAGTTAAAGAAATATTTTCTACCGATCCGCAAAAATTGGACCGTACAGATGTTCCCGTTACCCAGATTACTGAAAATGAGCTGAAAAAAATCAGCTTTCTGAAAACACCCAAAGATTCCGTGGCGGTATGTTATCTGCCAGAGGAAGAAAAAATGAAGAATAAAGATGTTCAGCTTGTTCTGGATGGAATTCAGGATCCTGGAAACCTGGGGACAATCATTCGCTTGGCCGATTGGTTCGGAATAGAACAGATTATCTGCAGCGAAGATACCGTAGACTTTTATAATCCGAAAGTGATCCAGGCTACTATGGGATCTTTTACGAGAGTAAATATGGTTTATACAAACCTTACCGATTATCTTTCAAAAACAGAAAATGTAAATATAGGAACGGATATGGAAGGAGAGAATATTTATACTTTTGAACGGCCGGAAAAGATGAACCTGATCCTTGGGAATGAAGGAAACGGTATGAGGCCGGAAACGGAAAAACTTCTTCAGAAGTGTGTAACTATTCCAAGATTTGGAAAATCCCAGTCTACAGAAAGTCTTAATGTTTCTATGGCTGCGGGAATTATTTTGGGACAATTATTTAGTAAATAGATTTCAGATACTAGATATTAGATTTCAGAATTTAAATAGGGTGATAATTTTAATATATCTGAAGTTTAATATCTAGTATCTGCTGTCTTATAGGTTTTCTATATCAGCTGTTCCAGGCTTGAAACACTTTTATTTTTCTGGTAAACCTCCAGTTTTTTTCTGACATACTTCAAGGCAATAGGAGCTAGGTAAATCATCGCAGCACCAAGAAGTTTTTTCTTCCAGTTGGGGCTTTTCATGTTCTTTTTAGCATAATTTCCTACCAGCGCTGTGATGCCTAGTTTGATCAAGCTGTCCGTCACATTACCACCTAACGCTGTACTTGCAATACCTACTGCAGTATTTTTATTGATGAACATATCTTTAACTTCGGAAGTAAGCTGTCGGGCAATGACATCTTTCCGGAGTACGACTTTTTCATCCCCGTCCTCATCTACTTTTTCCTGCAGGTATTGATCTGTAAGACCATTGGTAAATGCGCTGAGGCTTTCTTTTGTATTTTTAAAGGTAAGAAGATTCTCAAGATCACTGATTTCACTTTTAAGCAGTTTTTTCTTTCTTCTTAATTCTTCGATGCTTTCGTAATTTCTGCCCATAGTTTAATGATTATGATTTAAAAACTTAATAACCTGGTCTGCAACCGTATTGACAAGCTTATTTTTAAAAGCAACAATAAACGCCATCACGATTACATAAAATCCGGCAACGATCAGGAATCCATAAGAGGTATTATTCAGAGCCTTGCCAATCAGAAATGCAATTCCAAAATTAAAAAGGATAATAAAAAAAGTAAAAGCAACTAGCAGCACTACAAAGTAGGTGATGAGCCCGGCAGAAAGAGAAGATTTTTCGGTGGCTTCTATTTTCAGAAGGTCTATTCTCTTTGAGGCGTATTCTTTTATAGTCTCTATCATTGTTTTTTTTTAAAGTTACAAAAAAAGGAACTTTTGCGCAAAAAGTTCCTTCCCATAATTTACCTAAAAAATAAATTATTTATTTTTTAAGATCATTCAGTTCCGCTTCTACATCCTTTACTACATCTGCAGTTTTGGAAACAATCTGATCTTTATATTTATCATATCCGTCTTTTACAGTATGAGCTACAGTGCTTGCGGTTTCTTTGAAAGTAGAAGATATGTTGCTGTACTGATCTTTTACTTTTTCAGAAACTTCACCATACTTATTTTTAGCCTGATCTTTTAGATCTCCTGCTTTATCTTTGATTTTTTTTCTTGTTTCTTTACCTTCTTCGGGTGCATAAAGCATTCCTAAGATTACACCTGCTGCAGCACCTGCAAGAAGTCCTGCCAATATACCTGCTGTATTTTTTCCGTTTTTAGACATTTTTAAGCTTTTTTAATAGTTAATAAATATTAGTTTTTTTACCGTGTTAAAATGTACAATTTGTATACCAAAGGAGGCTGTAGCTCTATTAAAAATTGTTAAAACTTTTTGATATAGGATAAAATAAGTTCTATTGTTTCTTCTTTTGTAAGCGCTGTATTGTCGATCACTATGGCGTCTTCAGCCTTCTTTAAAGGGGCTATTTCCCTTTCACTGTCTATCTTATCGCGAACTATAAGGTTTTGTTTTACCTGCTCTCTGTCGGCCTGAATTCCAAGGCCTGCCAATTCAAAATATCTTCTGTTGGTTCTTTCGTCAATACTGGCAGTAAGAAAGAATTTATAGTCCGCATTTGGCAGAACTACTGTCCCGATGTCACGTCCGTCCATAATAATGCCACCTTTTTCTGCCAGCGAGCGTTGGGAGTGGAGTAGAAAGTCTCTTACTTCTTTTTGTTTGGCCACAATACTTACATTGTCTGAAACTTCATTGGTACGGATCTGTTTGGAAATATCAATGTGATTAAGGTACAGAACCAGCTCGCCGTGGTCATTTCTGAATTCAAGCTCAATCTGGTCTAAAGAAGAGAACAGTTCCTGAAGATCAATGGAATTATTTTTATCAATACAGTTCTGTAATGCAAACCATGTAATTCCTCTGTAAAGCGCACCGGTATCCAGATGTATAAGACCCAGTTTATCGGCAATGACCTTAGAGATTGAACTTTTTCCGGTAGACGAGTACCCATCGATAGCTATTACAGGTTTTTTCATAACGCAAATTTCAAGATTTTTTTTAGAAAATCAAGGAAACTCAGAAAAATTTCTTTATTATTCTGCAGATTTTTGTTGCAAATTATTCCCCTGCGTGGCTGCTAAGATCCATAGAAACTCCTATCTGGTTCACATTGGAAGAGTTGTGGTAACGTACATGAGCATAGTCTATACGGAATCTTCTCAGTTTAATTCCGAATCCTCCGGAAAGCCCTGAAAAGTTTCTTTGATCCGCTACAGCAAGTTCATTTCCTCTTTTAACATTATAACCCAGTCGTATATTAAAGCCTTTTTCCGGGAAGAGTTCTGCTCCCACAGAAAAGTGGTCTGCAAGTTTTCTTCCAAAACCTACCTCCTGTCCGTTTACGTTATAATCGGAGGAAATATTAAGCTCCTGGAGGTCGTGAGCCGTAATAGTAACAGCAAGTGGAATAACTTTAAGGATTCTTGTATATCCCAGGTCTACTCTGAAAGGAAGGTTTTCCCGGGTTCCGTTAAATGATTTCAACTGAAAACCGAAATTTCTCAATACAAGAGAAAGTGCTTCTTTGTTCTTTTTATTATGGTATGTGATCCCTGCAGTTCCTGAAATTGCAGAAGAAGTATAGTTGTCAATTTTTGAAGTAATGAAATTAATTCCCCCTCCAATGGTCCAGTCTTCTTCAAACTGATAGGCATATCCTGCACCAATAGCTACATCTGATGCTTTGAATTCACCGTTCTCGTAACCGCTTTCATCTGTTCTGGGAATACTTCCGTAACTCATGTATCTGGCATTGATTGTGGCCATATGTCCATTGTCAAAGTCTTTGGCATAAGCTACTGTACCATATTTGGAGTCGGCAAGATAAGCCGCAGCGTTTACTGAAAGCTGTTTATCTGAATCTCTGTTTAAGAGGGAAGGGTTTGCAATAGCAAAGGAAACATCATAGTCTCTGATGGAAATTGCATCGCCACCTAAGGCGGCCTGTCGGGCAGATACAGGGATGTTTAAAAAAGGATAAACATTTGTTCCTGTTTGTGCATAAGAAACAATTCCTGACAGAATTAATGATAAAATGACAATTTTCTTCAATTCAATTTATAATTAATGCAAAAATAATCCTTTTTCGTACTTATCAAAATATTTCTGACATTATTTCTACGTAAATATTTTTCTTTTTTCAATATTTTTAATGATTATATTTGCAAAATCAAATTTCGGAGAAAACAGCTCCAGTAAAGTTTATTAAAAATTAAAGATGAAATATAAAAGAATCCTTCTAAAACTGAGTGGCGAGGCCTTAATGGGGAACAGACAATATGGTATAGACAATGAAAGACTGCAGGAATATGCTGCTGAGATCAAAACTGTAGTGGAAAAAGGCTGTGAAGTTGCGATCGTCATTGGAGGAGGAAACATTTTCCGTGGCGTAGCGGGAGCTGCAAAGGGAATGGACAGGGTGCAGGGTGATTATATGGGAATGCTGGCCACAGTGATCAACGGAATGGCACTTCAGGGAGCACTTGAAGATGCAGGAATCAAAACAAGACTTCAGTCTGCCATAGAAATGGATAAAGTAGCTGAACCTTTCATCAAAAGAAAAGCAGTAAGACACCTTGAAAAAGGGAGAGTAGTGATCTTCGGTGCAGGAACAGGAAACCCTTATTTTACAACGGATACGGCAGCAACTTTAAGAGCTATCGAAATCGGAGCTGATGTGATTTTAAAAGGAACCAGAGTAGATGGAATCTATGACAGCGATCCTGAAAAGAATGCTGATGCTGTAAAATACAATTCATTGTCATTCGACGAGGTGTATGCCAAGAACCTTAAGGTAATGGATATGACGGCCTTTACTTTAAGCCATGAAAATAAATTACCGATTATTGTATTCGATATGAACAAGGATGGGAATTTAGAAAAGATTGTGGATGGCGAAAATGTAGGTACTTTGGTTGATTTATAGTTGGGAACAGGTAATTGAGAGATTTAAATATTGAATCATTTAAAGATTCGTAAATTTACAAATTACCATTGTTTATTACTCATTACCAGTCGTTTATCAATCATCATTTATAATAATGTGTAACTTATCAAATTTTAACTATATAATGGAAGAATTAGATCTTATATTAGAATCTGTAAAGCAGGACATGGATGGCGCTATAAAGCACTTAGATCATGCATTTCAAAGAATTAGAGCTGGACGCGCTTCTACGTCGATGGTTCAGGATGTAATGGTAGAATACTACGGTGCGCCAACTCCTATTAACCAGGTTGCCAATGTTTCTGTACCGGATGCGATGACCATCTCTATCCAACCTTGGGACAGAACGGCTATCGGTGCTATTGAAAAAGCTATTATTAATTCAAATTTAGGTTTTGCACCTTCTAATAACGGGGAAAATATTATTCTTAACGTTCCGCCTTTAACTGAGGAAAGAAGAAGAGAACTGGCAAAGCAGGCTAAAGTAGAGGCTGAAGGAACAAAAGTAACTATAAGAAACGCAAGACAGGACGGTTTGAAAGAACTAAAAAAACTGGAAGGTGTTTCTGAAGATGTTATAAAGGGCGTGGAAGAAGAAATCCAAGGCTTTACTGACAAGTACGTGAAGCTTTGCGACGAGCATCTTAAAACGAAAGAGGCTGAAATTATGAAAGTATAATTTCATAACCTATCAATTATACAAAAAGCACCGGATAGGTGCTTTTGCTTTTTATAATAATATGTTGGTTTTGAAAATAGCAACTGCACTGCCTTTGATTTTCACCTGTTCAGGCTTTCCATTATTCACCAATACTTTTACATTTACTGTTCCCAGGCGGTTAATCTTTTCACCCTGCCTGCCGTTAAACTCAAAATAATCATCCTTGTAGGTGGTCAGCTTATTCTGAACCAGATATCCGCCCAAAGGCCCGTTTGCATTTCCGGTTACGGGATCTTCTGCAATTCCGATGGCGGGAGCAAACATTCGCCCGTAGGTCAGCACGTCTTGATGGTCGGAATCAAATGTAAATACAAAATATCCATTACATCCAATTTCGTGACTTAACCGGGTAAGAGCGCTCATGTCGGGCTGAATTTCATTCAGTATTTTCCGGCTTTTAATGCCTATCATTACTTTTGAATGGCCGGTGGATGCAATTTGTATAGGGCAGCTTTCTTCAAGCTCAGAAGTGGTCAGATTCAATGCAGCCATCAGTTTTTGAGCTGTGTTATCATCAAATTCCGGACTTAAGGTGAAAGTTCCCTGCGTCATTGTGATCAGATAATCATTATCTGTTTTTTCAATTTCAATGGGAAGAATTCCAATTTGGGTATTGATCCGTAAAATACAGGATTCAAGATGGTCTTCAATTGCTTTGGCATATATGGCAGCAATGGTAGCGTGTCCACATGACGGAACTTCTGTAGATGGGGTAAAATAGCGAACCGTATAATCACTTTGGCTATCCGCAGGAGAAAAAATAAAAGCGGTTTCTGAATTATTAAGTTCCCTTGCTATCAGCTGCATGGTTTCGTCACTCAGTCCATCCGCATTTAGCACCACGCCGGCGGGATTTCCTTTGAACTTTTCTGAGGTGAAAGAGTCTATCTGATAAATTAATATATTCTTCATTTTATAATAATTAGACTAAAATAAATATAGCCGGAGGGTTATGTTCCTGGATTGACAAATTAAAATTTGAAAAAACAGCTGATAATTTTTTACAGGCATTTTATTTCTCCTTTTTTATCCTTGTTTCTTAGCAAAGACTGATAGGTTTTCATCAGCTCATCAGTATCGCATTGGGTTTCTTTGCTGGGAATGGTGTCGGGAGAAGGTTGTGCTTTGTTATCTGATCTTATGCTGTACTTCTTTTCAAGGCATTTCAGTATTTTTTCATTTTGTAAATAGATGCGTGTTTCAGTGATATCATCTTTGGTGATTGGTTTTTCCGGAGTTCCGCCATCAAAATTCCATACCGTTTCTTCTTTAAAGATGAAGAATGGCTGTCCGTTTTTAATGAAATATTTTTCAGACGCTGAAAAATGACTGTGTTCGGCATAAAAGTGCTCTATCACTTTAATTTCGCCCTTATCCGTATAAAAAGTAATTTCTCCCGAAGGCTCTTCATTACAATCGTAGGTCAGGTGCGCAGATGTAAGCTTTTTTGCTTGCAGTTGTTCCTGAAGCCTGCTGTATTCATTTTTAATCTCTTCTATAGGATCCGTTGCATTTTTCAGCTGTCTGGAATCTTTTTTTGAAGTAAGAGTGTCTTTTGGGAATGTTGCCTGAGACATTTTAACCTTGTCATTTTTACATGAAAATACAAGAAGAAAGGCTGCTGCAATGAATACTGTTTTCATACCATAATTTTTGGTGGCTTATAAAATTACAAAAAATTAAAGCTAAAAAAGAGGCTTCCATTGAAAGCATTCTGATTTTTGGTAAGATTGTTAAATGCTTTGATATTACCGCTCAAACCTCCGGTTGCCGTATTGAACCTTCTTTCGTATTGGTATACTTGATCATTTCAAAATGTCTTTCATCATTGTTTTCGTCAAAGGCAGCATACTCCTTAATGTCATCCGGATCAAGGGTTTTGAACTTCTGTTTCTTTTTAACCTTATCGATATCAGATACAGCAACAAATTTTACTTTTTTCTGGTTGCTCCACGGGTTCATGGCATCTCCGTTCAGCCTTACAATCCCTTCGATCTTTTTCCCACTTTTATCTATAATATAGCCATGTTTTTCATCTGTTCTCAATTCATGTCAGTGTTGTCGTCTTGTGCATAAGCATTAACAGGTGCAAGGGCAAACAGACTCAATAGTAGTATTTTCTACATGTTATTATCGTTTTTAAAAATTTGTTGTAAATATATTTTTTTAAACCCTATCTTAAAATACCACAGAATCAAATGAAAAAGACCCGGAAATTCCGGGCCTATATTTCAATGATTAAATTCTGAAATCTTTAAATATAAAACTATTGGTATCTCTTATGTTCCTTAGTTTTAACAAATAGCTTTGTAATAGGTTTGAACAGTGCTTTATACTTTTCAGCATCGAACAGCTGTGAATCGGTGAGCGCTTTATAGGTCATCCATATTCCAAAAGGAAGAAGAATGAAATTGGGGAGCCATGCTGCTAAATACGGGCTCATTCCTCCTCCCCATGATACATTCTCGATACCGAGATTCATTACATAGAAAACAATGAAAATGACGATCGCAATGATGACCGGAAGTCCCATTCCCCCTTTTCTGATAATCGAACCTAAACTTGCACCGATCAGGAAGAAGATGATACACGTTACAGAATAAGAGATAATTCTCTGCTGATAAATGACCACTTTGCTGAAATATTTTATATTGGAGCTGAACTCATTAGTCTTTCCGGTAGCGCTAGTCTTCAAGTTGTCCAGTCTGTTGTAGGCATTGAAAAGGATCTCCAGTTTTTTCTCTCCTTTTAAAGTATCTAGCTTTACCTGCTGTTTTGCTGCTACTTTAGACTTGGTTTTGTCCATATAGCTGATTACTGAATTGGACTGGCTAAGGACATCGGCGCTAATGCTTGAAAAGAACGCGGCATTATCTTTTTTGGTTTTAGCAACCGTTTCATTAAGCTGTCCGTAAGTCTGGAAACGGTAGTCATCCGTGATCTGCTCTTTTTCAATAGCCTTATTGATAAGCTCCGCAATATCAAAATGGGAAACAAGAGTATCAAATTTGATGGCCTGATCCGGTTGCTTCAGTCTTACATTTTCACCTCTGCCTGCAAAGTTATCTTCAAATACATAACCGTTATACAGCTCCAGCTTAAGAAAGTTTTTATTGGCTGCAGGAACAAATCTTCCCTTTTCAGCTATAATAGACTGCTGATTTTCGTAAGTACTGGCTTTTCGGTGGATAAAAACACCTTCAATGATTTCACCATTTTCACCGTAGATCTTATCAAACTTCACCATATATCCCGGAATCTGGTCAAGGAACTGTCCCGGCGTAAAATTTAAGGCAGGTTTGGTTTGAGCAATATTGAAAAGCATATTTTTGGCCTTCTTCTGAAAATCAGGAATAATATTGTTGGAGAAAAAAAAGAGCATGATGGCCAATACCGTTGCAACTCCCAGCAGTGGAGCCATTACTCTTGTCAAAGAAATTCCTGCCGCTTTCATCGCTGCAAGCTCGTATCGTTCTCCAAATTCACCAAAGGACATAATGCTGGCCAGAAGGATAGTAAGTGGAAGTACTAAACTGACAACACTTACCCCAAGGTAAAAAAGAAGTTTCAGGATCTGCCAGTAGCTTAATCCTTTTCCCATGAACTGCCCCAGCTGAACCCAGATAATGTTTACAATAAAGATGAAAAACAAAACGCTGAATATAAAGAAAAACGGTCCAAAGAAGGTTTTTATAATATATCGGTCTAGTATTTTTAACATGCGCCAAAATTAATCAAAAAGCCACAAAGTTTACTTGTGGCTTGTATAATTTTTATTACTTTTTATTTAACGGTCAAAAGGGCGAACTGCTGTTTGAGAATTGGCAGATATCCTTTACGCTTTTTTAAAGCTCTGTGATCACATAATTTTTGAACTTATTCTTATCAAAAACAAACATATTCGGATCCAGCTCCTGGTTTTCCTTATATTCTTTGATGGCAATTACTGCCACATCTTTGTTGTTTCCGTGCTGCTCCAGTTTTACCATTTGTTTCTTCGCAGAATCTACAAAAATGTAAACGTACTGTATTCCGTTAGATTTTACAGGAGTCAGTTTAATGAAATCTGCATTTACACCATTAACGTTTTTCTTACCATTATAGGTTACGTTGTAATCGTTTCTATAGGTTGAAAGATAATTGATAGGGGAGAACATGCTGCTGCTTCCATTAGGTTTTGCAATCGTTACTTCCATATCATCTGCATTGATGTTATAAATTTTAGCCCCGTCAAAGATCTGTTCCGTATCCATGATCTTAAGCTTATACTTTTCTCCTGCAGAATAATAAATTCCAGGCTCGGTTTTGTTGACCTGACCGTTTAAACCTGTTCCGAAAGAAAACTTGAAGTAAGAATTCTTTTTTGACTTGTAATTGGCTGTAATATCATCCAGAATTTTTTTAGCTTTTGCATCAATTTTCTGAGCATCGGCAAATCCTACTGCACCTATTACAAAACTTCCGACTATAATTTTTGAAATACTATTTTTCATTTTCTTTTTTAATAAACTTTAGACATTCTAATGCTTTAAAAGTTAAACTTACCAAGCATTTTTCCTTTAACTACGCAGATATTTCAAAAACTGTTCCAATAATAGAAATGTGCTCTTACAGATGAAACCTTAATTACTTCTTTCCGGTCTGTAAACATAATTCTCGAAGTTTTTGGGAAGAACGTTCGTTATCGTTAATTTATTAGAGGTAATGGTAGGCTCGATATTAATTACTTTTGTATTTTCATTAATCTCCACCTGATGTTTACTTCTCATATTGACCATATCTATATGAAGAGCAGTAAACTCATATTTTCCTTTTGCCAGGTCAATGATCAGGTATTCTTTTGGTCTGATCTGTCCCAGTGATTTGTTATCTATCCAGATATTCAACCTTGCTGTATTGTCTACCGCATGTAAAAAACCAGCTCCGTTATAGATAAGTACTTTGCCATTTCCCAGTGTATTAGTATCCACAGTATCTAGTTTTACAGTGCTGTAATCACTTGGAATGGATCTTAATGCACACGAGGATAAGGTAAGTACCGATGCAAAAAGGCAAGCATTGATAATGTTTTTAACAATTTTCATGGTAATATTTTTTTATATGGTTGGTTAGTTTCTTAAATCTTCTAAAAACTGTTCCAGCGAATGAAGATCACTGATGATCACCTCTCTTGCTTTTGCGCCATTGAAGCCTCCTACAATACCGGTTGCTTCAAGCTGATCCATGATCCTTCCTGCACGGTTGTAACCTAATTTGAGTTGTCTCTGAAGCATGGAAGTTGATCCCTGTTGTGTCGATACGATAATTCTTGCCGCTTCTTCAAACAATGCATCTTTTTCATTCGGGTCAAAAGCACCTACTGTACTGGTAGAATCTTCTGAAACAAATTCAGGAAGCAGGAATGCTGAAGAGTATCCTTTCTGCTCGCCGATATATTCTGCAAGTCTTTCCACTTCCGGAGTATCTACGAAAGCACACTGAAGTCTTAAGATCTCATTTCCGTTAAAATAAAGCATATCTCCCTTACCAATCAACTGATCTGCTCCTGTAGAATCCAGGATTGTTCTTGAATCGACACTGGAAATTACCCTGAAAGCTGCTCTTGCTGGGAAATTGGCTTTGATCATCCCTGTAATTACATTTACAGAAGGTCGCTGTGTAGCAACAATCAGGTGAATTCCTACCGCTCTTGCAAGCTGTGCAAGCCTTGCAATCGGAAGTTCCACCTCTTTTCCTGCGGTCATAATAAGGTCGGCAAACTCATCTACAACCAAAACAATATAAGGCAGGTAACGATGTCCGTTCTCAGGATTTAATTTTCTTTCGGTAAACTTCTTGTTGTATTCTTTTAAATTCTTACAGAATGCATTTTTAAGAAGATCATATCTTGTATCCATTTCGATACAAAGAGAATTCAGGGTATTGATCACCTTATTGGTATCGGTAATGATTGCTTCTTCAGCATCCGGAAGTTTAGCCAGATAATGTCTTTCAATTTTTGAATACAATGAAAGTTCCACTTTCTTAGGGTCCACCATTACAAATTTCAATTCGCTCGGATGTTTTTTATAAAGAAGAGAGGTAAGGATAGCATTGATCCCTACAGATTTCCCTTGTCCTGTAGCACCGGCCATCAGTAAGTGTGGCATTTTTGAAAGGTCTGCCATGAATACTTCGTTAGAAATAGTTTTTCCGAAAACAACCGGAAGATCCATATCTGTATTCTGGAATTTATGGGAAGCAATCACTGAACGCATGGAAACCATTGTAGGATTTTTCCTCGGAACTTCAATTCCGATGGTTCCTTTTCCTGGCATAGGCGCAATTATCCTGATCCCAAGTGCGGAAAGATTCAATGCAATATCATCCTGAAGCTTTTTGATAGCAGATACTCTGATTCCTGCTTCAGGAACAATTTCATATAAAGTAACGGTAGGTCCTATCGTCGCTTTGATCTCGGAGATCCCAACGTTGAAATTCTTTAAAAGGCCTACAATTTTATTTTTATTTTCTTCTAATTCCTCTTTATTGATAGAAATTTCTTCGTTACCGTAATCTTTAAGCAATTCTACAGGAGGCATCTGAAATCCTGCAAGATCAAGTTTGTGATCATACAGTCCGTGTTTTTCTACCAGTTCCTGTGACTTTCTGTCTGAATCATCCAATACATCGATCACCTGAGCAACTTCAACATTAAATTTAATATTGTCCTGAGCCGGTGACGAAACTGGTGGAACAGAAACATTAATAGCCGGGCTCACCGGTGTCATGTCAAAAGCCTGTTCAGGCGTAGAGGTAGGAATGGATGGTCTGGTATTAAGATTTAAGCTGACAGGTTTTTCTTCCTCCTCAAAAGAAGTATGATTAGGAGTTACAATAGTTTCTATATCAGCTACAGGCTGTACTTCCGGAAATCCTTTAGGAACACTCACGGGTTCCGGATCTTTAGCCTTTGGTTTACTGCTAATATCAGTTACGGTAACATTCGGTATCGTTTCTTCAGCCTCTTCTTCAAGTTCTGTATCTGCTTCAAAATTTTCTTCTGAGCTCGGCATCATAGATTTAACCTTGCCAATCGTATGATCGTTGATTTTGTCCAGTTTGGCCTTAATAGAGCTTGGACGAAGATTGAATTCAAGGATAAAATATAAAAGGATACTTGATGCAAGTACTACCCAAAGTCCTACAGGTCCAATGATGGCATTAAGATAATCCATGATCTGATAGCCGTAAACACCTCCCAGAACTCCCTGGCCTTTAGTAACCGCTCCCATAAAAATAGGAAGCCAGCAGATAAAAAACAAAGAATGCCCGATGGTTTTCCACGGTTTGAAGGTTCTTTTCTTTAAGATAAGCGTTCCCACAACCAAAAATAAAAAGGCAATAATAAATGAGGCAATTCCTATGCTTTCGAATATAAAAATATTACCCAGCCAGTCGCCTACCTTCCCAAAGACATTGGAAGATTGTATTGTTTTGTCTGTCATTGTTCCAGCCTGGCTCTGATCAGCCTTCCAGTTCATCAGATAAGAGACGAAGGAAAGGGTCAGAACGATAGAAAATAGAATGAAAGTAAGCCCGAAAAATATACGGGGCTTAGATAAGATTTTGCCTTTATCAGGCGATTCAGTCGGTTTTGTCTGTGTCTTTTTATCCATAATATCAATGTGGGCAAATTTAATGTTTTTTCAACATTAATAGAATCTTTTTTTGTTTAAAAGATAGCGTAATTTAGGTTTATTTTTTAAAATCACACAGCGTTTTTGAGATATTTTTTTCATTAAAATCTAATGCAGCAGGTGTTTTTTAACTAGTTCAAATCTTATTACCAAAACTCCACTAATTTTGTTCCATAAATTTAAAAATAAGAGAAAACGAAAATTTTATTTAAAAGTATCATGGTGTTATTCATGCCTTTATTTTCATTATTATCTATTAGCGTACAGCAAAAAAGAAAAATGAGAAAGAGACCTTATTATTTTATTGATGTACAGGATGATTATTTTCTGGATGAAAAAAGGAGAATAGCTGACAGCAGGTTGCTTCTAATAGCGATGAGCTTTTAAGTAAGATCTGAAATAAAACCTTTTCAAAAAAACAGTTGACTGAATCATTAGCTTGAGTGCTGTTAATGAATAGAAGACTTTAATAAAACAGATAGCTTTAATATGTCCGGAATTTCATGATATTAGAAATTAAATTTTTCTTAATAGATTTCATGTTATTAAGAATGATTCAAAATAAATGAAATAGGCCTCAAAGTGACAAAAAACAGCTTTTTTTAGCCGCTTTGTTGTTTATCATCCTTATTTTTGCATGTCAAGTAAAATATATCATGAAGAAGCTCCAAGATATTCTTATCTCAACCAGGACAATGGCTGTGCTGTTACTGGTGTACGCATTTGCAATGGCTTATGCAACGTTCTTAGAAAATGACTATGGAACACCTACAGCCAAGGCTTTGATCTATGAAGCAAAATGGTTTGAATTAATCATGTTTCTGCTCATTCTCAACTTTGTAGGAAATATCGCTAGATATAGACTGTGGAGAAGAGAAAAATGGCCGGTTCTGGTCTTTCACCTTGCTTTTATCCTTATTTTTATAGGAGGTGCTATCACTAGATACATCAGTTTTGAAGGTACAATGCACATCAGGGAAGGCGAAACTTCCAATGAGATTGTAACGGATAAAAATTTCTTTAAAATTAAAATAGAAGAAAAAGGAGATGCTCTTGATTATCAGGATATTCCTTACCTGATGTCACCACTGCATAAAGACTTTAAAGCAACTTACGATTTCCATGGAAAAGAAATAAAGGTCTTTACAAAAGAATTTATTCAGAGGAAAAAAGACAGCTTAATTGCTGAGCCGAACGGCGAAGAATATCTTCACCTGGTTTCTACGGGATCTACAGGCAGACAGAATATCTATATCAAACCTGGGGAAACAAAATCTATTAACGGAACTTTGGTAACATTCAACAGAGCGATTGAAGGGGCTGTAGAATTTAAAAAAGAAGACGGGAAAATATTCATCAAAACACCTGTAGATGCAGCTTTCATGACGATGGCAACACAGGCGACAGGAAATACCAAGAAAGATGAATTCCAACCTTTGGTTTTGAGAAGTTTATATACGATCAACGAATTGAAGCTGGTGGTGCCTGAAGGTCTTAAAAAAGGAAGGCTGATGGCTTTTGAAGGAGATAAAAAGAAAGATGCTATGGTACCTGATATGCTGAGAATAGAGCTTCAGGGACCAAAAACAAAACAGCTGGTTGATCTTTCTGTAGAAAAAGGTAATCCTAATGCCTTTAAACAGGTAACTATGGACGGACTGAATATTATGCTTGGTTTCGGTCCTAAAGTATATAATACCCCTTTTGCGCTGAAGCTTGATGACTTCGTAATGGAAACTTATCCGGGAAGCTCATCTCCAAGTGCTTACGAAAGTCATGTTAAAATCATTGATGAAGGAAAGGAAACTCCTTATAAAATTTATATGAACCACGTTTTAAATCATAAAGGATACCGTTTTTTCCAGTCAAGTTTTGACCCGGACAGAATGGGAACTGTACTTTCTGTAAATCATGATTTCTGGGGAACTATTATTTCTTATATCGGATATACACTTTTATTCTTAGGCATGTTTGTAATCTTCTTTTGGAAAGGAACCCACTTCTGGAAATTGAATAAAATGCTTACTGACGCCAATAAAAAGAAAACAAAAGCAGCAGCAGTGTTATTCCTGTTTTTAAGCTTAGGCGTAAATGCCCAGAAAATTGAGACACATGGAACAACAGACGGAAGCAGAGAACATGTACACGTAGAAGGTGAAAATAATATGCATGCCCAGCCTTTGGACGGCTCTGCTTCAAAGCAAAATTCATTGGCGACCCCGATGGCAAAAATGAGATCTATCTCACCTGATGAAATTATTGCAAGAAACAGAATCAGCAAAGAACATGCAGATAAATTCGGATACCTTTTAGTACAGAATTTTGATGGAAGAATTGTTCCTATTAATACAGAGGCATTAGATGTTCTTAGAAAATTATACAAAAAGGATGAGTTTAAAGGAACAGATGGAAAGTCTTTAACTGCCAACCAATGGTTCCTTTCAATCAATACAGATACTCCAAGCTGGACTATGGTGCCAATGATTAAAGTGGGGCCAAAAGGAGGTGACGAACTGAAAAAGAAAACAAAAGCTAATGATGATGAGTATACCTCATTAATGAATCTTTTTCCTGCAGATGCCAATGGTAATCTGACTTATATTCTAGAACATGATTACAATACGGCATTCCGCAAGAAACCGGCTGACCAGACAAACTATGATAAAGAAGTAATTGCTGTAAACGAAAGAGTACAGATTTTCAATGAGTTTTTCAGCGGCCAGTTTATGAGAATTGTTCCTGTTAAAAATGATGCAAACCATACATGGCATTCATGGCTGGATCAGAAATTTGAACCGGATATGGAATCTCAGCAGGTAATGGGACCTTATTTTGCAGAGGCACTTACAGCACAGAAAACCGGAGACTGGAGTAAAGCTGATAAAGAATTGGCAAAGCTTTCAGAATATCAGCAAAAATGGGGCAAAGCAGTAGTTCCTGCAAAATCTAAAGTAGATCTTGAGGTTTTCATGAATAAAGCAAATATTAATTTTAAATTATTAATCTTTTATACCATCATTGGTGGGCTTCTTCTAATCTTAGGATTTATTGAATTATTTAAGCCTAAAAAAGTTTTAAATAAAACCATTAAAGTAATTATTGCCGCTGGTTTAATAGGATATATCTGTCACTTCCTGGGCCTTGTTGCAAGATGGTATATTTCAGGACATGCACCTTGGAGTAATGGATATGAAGCCATTATATTTATCTCGTGGGTAGGGATTACAGCCGGATTATTCCTTTACAGAAATTCTAATGCTCTGATACCAGCATCAGGATTTATGGTGGCCGTTATTATGATGGGATTTGCACACGGAGGTTCAGCGCTTGATCCACAGATCACACCGCTTGTTCCTGTGCTGAAATCTTACTGGCTGATTGTTCACGTAGCGATCATCACATCCAGTTATGGTTTCTTTGCCCTCTCAATGATTATTGCAGTGATCTCTCTTGTATTCTATATTATATCAAATAAAGACACCTATAAACTTCACCACGATACTACATTAAAAGAATTGGTAATTGTGTCAGAAATGTCACTGACCATTGGTCTTTTTGCCTTAACAGTTGGAAACTTCTTAGGAGGAATCTGGGCCAATGAATCATGGGGAAGATACTGGAGCTGGGACCCGAAAGAAACATGGGCTTTCATTTCAATTATGGTCTATGCTTTTGTACTGCATATGAGATTGGTTCCAGGATTGAGAAGCAGATGGGCATTCCATGTAGCAACTATGTTTGCATTCTGTTCTATGGTAATGACCTACTTCGGAGTAAATTATTACCTGAGCGGACTTCACTCTTATGCAGCAGGGGATCCGGTTCCGGTTCCGGCATGGGTTTACATCGGATTGGGAACAATGCTTCTTCTGTCAGCTGTTTCTTATTTCAAGTTTAAAACTTTAACGAAGAAATAATCTTTTTTTAAATATAAAAACAAGATCCCGGAATTTATTCCGGGATTTTTTTGTGTGATGCGAAACCCTTGTCAAGGTTTTAAACCTTGACAAGGGTAACAAGAGTCTAATCTTTTTCTTCCAGTTTCTTAACCCGTATTCAGGAACCACAAAAAAATTATCAATAATCATTCAGGATTCAAAACTTATGTATATCTTTATGATATCAAATTAATATCAAATTAAATTTACAATCATGGAAAAAGTTTTAAAGCCCATGTCTGGGTATCTGGCATTAGTATTCTGTCTGATTTTATTTGCAGGAGCTATTTATTTCTTTATTTCCGGAGTTGAGCAGAGTATTACCTACGTCATTCTTGCTATGCTGTGCTTTCTGTTGTTTTGTTTCTTTCTGAAAGGTCTGATGATCATTCAGCCGAATCACTCAAGAGTACTCAACTTCTTTGGAAAATATGTAGGAACCGTAAAAGATAACGGGCTGTTTTTCATCAATCCTTTGTATTCATCCCAGAAAATGTCTTTACGTTCTGAAAACCTGCAGGGTCAGACTTTGAAGGTAAATGATAAAATGGGTAACCCTATTGAAATTGGGGTTGTTATGGTCTGGAAAGTAGGAGATACCTACAAAGCTGCTTTTGATGTGGAGCGTTATTCAGAATTTGTAAGAATGCAGAGCGAAGCTGCGGTTCGTCACCTGGCGATGAGCTTTCCTTATGACAATTTAGAAGATGATCATGCTCCGATTACTTTAAGGGAAGGCGGTGATAAGATCAATTCTATTTTGGAACAGGAGCTTACCGACAGACTTTCAAAAGCAGGAATCGTAATTCAAGAAGCGAGAATTTCTCATCTGGCCTATGCATCAGAAATTGCAGGTGCGATGCTTCAGAGACAACAAGCTACAGCAATTGTAGCAGCAAGAACTAAGATTGTAGAAGGTGCTGTAGGAATGGTAGATCTGGCATTGAAAAAACTTTCCGAGGAAAATATTGTAGAGTTGGATGATGAAAGAAAAGCAGCAATGGTGAGCAACTTAATGGTGGTGCTTTGCGGTGAAAAAGCAGCTCAGCCGATCTTAAATGCAGGAACTCTTTATTAAAAATGAAGATGGTATACTTAGATTTTATAACAAATTTAACTGAATAACGTCTTTACAGGCTAACATCAGGTTTATTAAACGAAATCTTTGCGTCCTGTGCGTTATTAAAAAGTATTACTAAAAAACAGGCAAAAAGAAAAAAATGAAATCGGAAAAAACTTCAAAATCCTCCGAAACCAAAGGCAAAAAATCCTTTGTCATAAGGATTGATGAATCTACCTATAAAATGGTGGAGAAGTGGGCGAATGACGAATTCAGGAGTGTAAACGGACAGATCGAATATCTCTTACATCAAAGCCTGGTCAATTCGGGGAGAAAAAAGAAAGACGAAGAGGAAATCAAGTAAAGCTTAAAGCATAGCAGTTGAAAATAAAAAAACTATAAAAAATTATTCAATTTACCCTAACAATAAAAAAGCAGAGAAATTTTCTCTGCTTTTTTATTGTTAATATATCAATTATTTATTCAAACAATGCCGTAAAGTAATTACTGATTACAGTCCAGAAATTTTTACCCAAAAAATAAATAAGGGTAGAAGTAATGATTCCCTTTACAGTAAAGAATATAATACCGCCTATGCCAAATTTTTTAACAAGGCTTTTCCATTTGGAGCTTTTCTCCTCTTTTGCAGGTTCATTTACCATCTTATTATTTTCCATTCCTGAAATTCAAATGATTACCTTACAAAGATAAGCATGTTTATAATTAGTCCAAATAAAAAGCGTGTTAAAAATTAAAATTTTGAGGTTCGCATAATATTTCTATCTTTAAAGGAAACGAAAAGTAAAAATTTTATGTCTAAAAAAGTAAAGGATTTCGGAATCGAAAAAACACTTAAAAACCTTGGTATTAAAGAAGAAAACAAAGGGGCTTCAGTGGGCGGAAAATATTTTGCTTCGGGAAAAACGATAGAAAGTTTTTCACCCGTAGATGGCAAATTAATAGCTAAAATAAAGACTTCCGGAGAAAGTGATTATGACAAAGTAATTGAGACCGCTCAGAAGGCGTTTCAGGAGTTTAGAGCCATTCCTTCTCCTAAAAGGGGTGAGATCGTTAGACAACTTGGCCAGAAATTAAGAATATATAAGGATGACCTTGGAAAATTGGTTTCCTATGAAATGGGTAAATCTCTTCAGGAAGGTCTGGGGGAAGTTCAGGAAATGATTGATATCTGTGATTTTGCAGTAGGTGTTTCAAGACAGCTTCACGGCTATACCATGCACTCGGAAAGACCGGGCCACAGAATGTACGAGCAGTACCATCCGCTTGGTGTGGTGGGAATCATCACCGCTTTTAATTTCCCGGTTGCCGTTTGGGCCTGGAATACAGCTTTAGCATGGATCTGCGGAAATGTTACTATCTGGAAGCCATCAGAAAAAACACCATTATGTGCTATCGCATGCCAGAACATTATGGCAGAAGTAATAAAAGAGAACAACCTTCCCGAAGGTGTTTCCAGTGTATTGGTTTCAGACCATGAGATCGGTCAGAAGCTGGTAGATGATAAAAGAGTGGCATTAGTTTCGTTCACAGGTTCTACAAGAGTAGGAAGAATGGTTTCTTCCAAAGTAGCAGAAAGATTCGGGAAATCTATCCTTGAATTAGGTGGAAACAATGCCATCATTATTTCTAAAGATGCAGATATCGATATGTCTATTATCGGAGCTGTTTTCGGAGCTGTAGGTACGGCAGGACAAAGATGTACATCAACACGAAGACTGATCATTCACGAAAGTGTTTACAATGAAGTGAAAAACAGATTGGTAAAAGCGTACGGACAGCTGAAAATCGGAAATCCATTAGATGAAAATAATCATGTTGGACCGCTTATCGATGTTGATGCAGTGAATCAGTATGAAGAAGCAATCAAAAAATGTAAAAAAGAAGGTGGGAAATTTGCTGTTGAAGGAGGTGTTTTAAGCGGAAAAGATTACGAATCAGGATGCTATGTAAAACCATGTATCGCAGAAGTGAAAAACTCTTACGAGGTCGTGCAGCACGAAACTTTTGCACCGATTCTTTACCTTATTAAATATAAAACATTGGAGGAAGCTATTGCTATCCAGAATGATGTTCCTCAGGGATTATCATCTGCTATCATGACTCAGAATTTGAGAGAAGCAGAATTATTCCTTTCGTATGCAGGTTCAGACTGCGGTATTGCCAACGTAAACATTGGAACTTCAGGTGCTGAGATCGGGGGTGCTTTCGGTGGAGAAAAAGAGACCGGAGGCGGAAGAGAATCCGGTTCAGACGCTTGGAAATACTATATGAGAAGACAAACCAATACTATAAATTATACAGCTCAACTTCCTTTGGCACAGGGAATTAAATTCGATCTGTAAAAATTCTAATTTAAACGAAGACCATTAAAATATTAAGAAAGCCGGAGATTTATAACACATAACAAATTTCTAAATCTCCAGATTTCTTAATCACTAAATTCTAAAAAATATGGAACAAACAATTGATATAAAAGTAAATAAAGTAAAAGAAACAGTAGGAAGACACGTTTTGGCAGACGGCTTTGATTTCGTGATGGATATTGAGAAATCCCATGGCTCATGGTTGTATGACAAACTTACAGGTAAAGAATATCTGGATATGTTTTCCATGTTTGCATCAGCATCTGTAGGCTACAATCACCCTTATCTTGTAGAAAGGTCAGAATGGTTGGGAAGAATGGCGGTGAATAAGCCAACCCTTGCAGATGTATATTCCGAAGAATATGCTCATTTTCTGGAAGTTTTTGAAAGAGTGGTAATTCCTGAAGAACTGCAGTATGCTTTCTTTATTGAAGGTGGAAGTTTGGGGGTGGAAAATGCAATGAAGGCTTGCTTCGACTGGAAAACACGTAAGAATTTTGAAAAAGGACTTCAGACAGAAGCCGGAATCTGTATCCATTTCAAACAGGCTTTCCATGGAAGAAGTGGTTATACTTTAAGCCTTACCAATACTTCCGATCCCAGAAAATATCAGTATTTCCCATTGTTCGACTGGCCAAGAATCTTAAATCCTAAATTATCTTTCCCAATCACAGAAGAGAATTTAGAAGAAACCATTAAGAATGAAAGACTGGCGCTTATTCAGATTGAGGAAGCTATTCTGATGAACCCGAACAAAGTGGCATGCATCATCATCGAACCTATTCAGGCTGAAGGTGGAGACAATCACTTTAGAGACGAGTTCTTGCTAGGTTTAAGAAAACTGTGTGATCAGAACGAGATCTTATTGATCTTTGATGAAGTTCAGACCGGTATTGCAATAACAGGGAAAATGTGGGCGTTCCAGCATTTTACAGCAAAGCCCGATATTATTTCTTTCGGAAAAAAAGCTCAGGTTTGCGGTGTTTTAGCCAATAAAGAAAAATTCGATGAGATTCCGAACAACGTTTTCAGAGAAAGTTCAAGAATCAATTCTACTTTCGGAGGAAACTTTATTGATATGCTTCGTTTCCAGCTGGTGATGGAAGTTATCGAGAAGGAAAATCTTGTTGAAAATGCAAGAGTGGTTGGTGATTATCTGTTAGAAAGATTAAAAGAACTTGCTCAAAAATATCCTCAGACCGTTTCCAATGCAAGAGGAAGAGGTTTGATGTGCGCTGTTGATCTTCCTTCAGCTGAACATAGAAACCATCTGATGAACGAGCTTTTCAAAGACGGATTAATCATTCTTCCGTGTGGAGATCAGTCACTTCGTTTCAGACCACACCTGAATGTTTCCAAAGAAGAAATTCAATTGGCTTTAGATAAAATAGAGAGCAATATTAATAAAATTTAAAATCAAAGATTTGTAATTTTAAAAAAAACATTGTACATTTAGATACTCAAACGATATAGAATATGGAAAGAAGTACGAGAGTATCGGTTTTTGAAAGCGACAAGCCTTCAGAAATCCAACTCATAAAGTCTAAATTGGATGATGCACAAATTACAAACAGCGTCGAAAACAGTTACCTTACATTTACAACAACGCCTACCGCAACATCATTAAAAGTTTTGGTAAAGTTGGAAGACGAGAGGAAAGCATTTGATATTATTGATGCTTATCTTCAACAAAATGAAAATTAATAAAAAACAATTTCATAATTTTAAATTTTACTACTTCGAACCGAAAATTAATTTAATTAATTTTCGGTTTTTTAATTCAAAAAATAAATATTAGCAGAAGATTTAAACATTAAAAAATTGAGAAGTTTAGAAATTAGGTCCATTAGTTTTATAAGATATTTGATGATAGAGTTGGTTTAATCCAATAATAAAAATCAAAGAATGTCCTGATTTTTCAATTCCTTAATTAAAATTAAAAAAATGAGTTCAGAGATTAAATTAAGAAAAGCACAGATTGATGACAGGGATGTAATCTGGGGAATTATCCAGCAATCCATTGAAAGAAGAAAACAGGACGGAAGTACCCAATGGCAGAATGGATATCCAAACATAGGAACCGTAGAAAGCGATATTGCAAAAGGTTTTGCATATGTACTTACCGTAGATGGAGAAATTGCAGTTTATGCAGCCCTTATACTCAACGATGAGCCTGCCTACAGTTCTATCGAAGGAGCATGGCTCAGCGATGGTGAATTCGTAGTGGTGCATAGAGTAGCGATAGATAGAAAATTTGCAGGTCAGGGAATGGTAAAGAAGCTATTCGACCATATTGAGGATTTTACAAAATCCCACGGAATTCAAAGTATAAAAGTAGATACAAACTACGACAATATTGCCATGTTAAAAATCCTGGAAAGTAAAGGGTATTCCTACTGTGGAGAAGTTCTTTTGGCAGACGGAATGAGGAAGGCCTATGAGAAGATTATATTTTAGGTAAAAAGTTAAATCAACTTTCATTGAATTTTTAAAAGAGACTGTATTTATAAACTCTATCATGTTTGTTCGTTTAGTTCTGAACTAATTTCTACTTTTGTCAAAATTTTTATATGATGCACCAAAGTATAGAGATTGACGAAAAAATTTTTCAAGATGCCGTAAAATTCTACGGTACCGTTTTCAATCTACCGCCGTTAGCTTCAAAGATCTATTCCTATCTTCTTTTCGATTATGAGAAAGTAGGAATTACTTTTGACGAATTTGTTGAAGTACTTTCTGCGAGTAAAAGCTCTGTTTCTACCAGCATCTCACTGCTGCTGAACGCCCAGCTGATCATAGACCATAATAAAATGGATGAACGGAAACGGTATTTTTTTATCAATGATGAATACAAAAAGATAAGATTTGAGAAAATAGTACAAAAAATGAAGGATGAATTGAAATTACTGGACGACCTAAACAATTTTAAAAAAAATCATGATGATGAATACAACGAAAGAATAGAAGCTTACAAAGCTCTTTTATATAAAAACATAGAAAATATTCAGGAATCTCTTAATAAACTTTAAAATGAATAATAAGCTAGTTATACTTTCTATTGCAGCGTTTTCACTGACAGCCTGCAAAAAAGAAGCTCCAAAACAGGATGGTGCAAAACCCTATCCTGTTATTAATGTGGAGGCAAAAAATATCGTAGGTTATCAGACATTTCCAGCTACCATACAAGGAAGGGTCAATAATGATGTTCGTGCGAAAATACAGGGATATATCACTCAGGTTTTAGTGGATGAAGGGCAGTATGTTACTAAAGGACAGCCCTTATTCCGTCTTGAAACCAATATCTTATCAGAAAATGCAGCCGCAGCAAAAGCCGGAATCGGTGCTGCTGAATCTACGATTGCAGCTTCACAGGCAGCAGTAAATGCAGCACAGGTTGAAGTCAATAAATTAAAACCTTTGGTGGCTAAAAATATCATCAGTGATGTTCAGCTGCAGACTGCGCAGGCTAATTTAGCCCAGGCAAAAGCTCAGTTGCAACAGTCAATGGCGGCAAAACAGCAAGCTTCTGCAAACTATAAAGGAGTAGCTGCAAATATTGAATATTCTATCATTCGTGCGCCTATTTCCGGAGTTATCGGAAAACTTCCTTTAAAAGTGGGGAGTTTGGTTGGCCCAACAGATCAGACGGCTTTAACAACAATTTCAGATACATCTGAATTGTTTGCCTATTTTTCTATGAATGAAAAAGAATACTTTGATTTCCTTGAAAAATCTCCGGGAGCTACCATGCCAGAGAAGATCAAAAATCTTCCAATGGTTGAGTTACAGTTGGCTAACGGAAGCATTTATTCTGAAAAAGGCAGAATTGAAGCCATTACAGGACAGATTGATGCTACAACAGGTACCATTCAGTTCAGAGTGGCCTTCTCTAACCCTCAGAAATTATTAAGCAACGGGAACAGCGGATCTATCAGACTTCCAAAAACGTATGATAATGTATTGGTCGTTCCTGAAAGTGCAACGTATGAGCAACAGGGTATCGTTTACGTTTATAAAGTTGATAAAGGAGACACGGCAAGAAATGTTGTGATTAATGTAATGGACAGAATTGACAACATGGCTTTAATAAAATCCGGAGTAAACAAAGGGGAAACTATTATTGCTGCAGGAATCGGAGGTTTAAAACCGGGAACTGCCGTGAAGCCGAAACCTGTAAAAATGGATAGCCTTGTACAATCTATAAAACCGAAATTCTAAAATGATTAAAAATTTTATAAACCGACCGGTTTTATCCACCGTAATCTCAATCCTGATTGTGATTCTCGGTGTTTTGGGATTAATTTCCCTGCCAGTCACACAGTATCCCGATATTGCACCTCCCACAGTAAGCGTTTCAGCAAACTACACCGGAGCCAATGCGGAAACTGTAATGAAAAGTGTGGTCGTACCTTTGGAAGAGCAGATCAATGGTGTGGAAGGAATGGACTACATTACTTCCAGCGCAGGAAATGATGGTTCTGCCCAGATTCAGGTGTTTTTTAAGCAGGGAATTGATCCTGATATTGCTGCGGTAAACGTGCAGAACCGTGTTACCAGAGCTACACCGTTACTTCCAAGTGAAGTAACCCGTTCCGGAGTCGTTACACAGAAGCAGCAGACCAGTGCCCTGATGTATATGTCTTTTTATTCTGAAAATAAGGACCTGGATGATGTGTATCTTCAGAACTTCCTGAATATCAATGTTATTCCAAACTTAAAAAGAATTAATGGGGTAGGTGATGCCAACGTTTTCGGAGGTAAAAACTACTCCATGAGAGTTTGGTTAGACCCTGCAAAAATGGCAGCTTACGGATTAACACCGGATGATGTGACGGGCGCGATTAATGAGCAAAGTAGAGAAGCCGCCGCCGGTTCTATCGGACAAAACAGTGGTAGCTCATTTGAATATATCATTAAATATGTCGGAAAATTTAATGAAAAAGATCAGTATGACAATATTATCATTAAAGCACTTCCGGACGGACAGAATTTAATGCTGAAAGATGTTGCTAAAGTTGAACTGGCAGGACAGTCTTATACAGGAGTCGGGGAAAACGGAAACAACCCATCTATCAGCATGGGGATCTTCCAGACTCCCGGTTCTAATGCTCAGGACATCATTAAAAATATTAAATCTTACCTGAAATCAGCAGAAGGAAGCTTTCCTGAAGGGGTAAAATATACATTTAACTTTGATACCAATGAATTCCTTGAGGCATCCATCGATAAGGTTGTTCATACCTTGATTGAAGCCTTCATTCTGGTATTTATTGTCGTGTATATCTTCCTGCAGGATTTCAGATCTACATTAATCCCGGCGATTGCGGTTCCGGTATCTATTGTGGGTGCCTTTTTCTTCCTGAACCTCTTCGGATATTCCTTAAACCTTTTAACCTTATTTGCATTGGTTCTTGCGATTGGTATTGTGGTGGATGATGCTATTGTCGTCGTCGAGGCTGTTCACGCCAAGATGGAACATGGTATTGCCGATGCCAAAAAAGCAACTGTAGAGGCAATGGATGAAATCACAGGAGCTATTATCTCCATTACATTGGTAATGGCAGCGGTATTCGTTCCGGTGACGTTTATTACGGGTCCAACGGGAGTTTTCTATCAGCAGTTTGGTATTACCTTGATTATTGCAATTATTATTTCAGCAATTAATGCCTTAACGTTGAGTCCGGTTTTATGTTCATTATTTTTAAAACCTCACGATGCCCATCATGCAGAATATAAAAACTTAAACTTTTTACAGAAGTTTTTCTATAAATTTAATATTGCATTCAAAACAACTACCGAGCGTTACGGAAGAGGATTTGTATTCCTGTTGAGACATAAATGGGTAACCTTAATTATTTTTGCTGTTACCGGAGGGATTCTATTCTGGGCAAGCAGCACGATGAAAAAAGGTTTTGTACCTACAGAAGACAGGGGAATTATCTTTACAGACGTTCAGCTGCCTCCTGGAGCATCCATGGAGAGAACCTACAATGTTTTGAAAACACTTCAGGCCAATGCAATGAAAGTTCCTGGGGTACAAAATGTAACGATTTCTACAGGTAGAGGTTTCCTATCCGGAAACGGAAGTAATAACGGTCTTGCTTTTATCAAACTTAAACCATTTGACGAAAGGAAGAAAGATGGCCAGACTTCTGAAGATATTACCAAGAAACTGTTTGGGATCTCAGGGAAAGTTCCCGATGCGAAAGTTGTATTCTTCCAGCCGCCGAGTGTACCAGGTTTTGGTAACAGTGCCGGTTTTGAAATGGTATTGCTGGATAAATCAGGTGGAGATTATGCAGATCTTGATGATAAAACAAACGAGTTTATCGGAAAGCTGATGCAGAGACCTGAAATTGAATTTGCCCAGTCTTCATTTAATACAAAATATCCTCAGTACCAGATGGACATCAATGTTCCTTTGGCCAAGCAGATGGGCGTTTCTGTAAGTACTATTTTAAGTACCATGCAGGGATATATTGGAGGCGTTTACACCGCTGACTTTACCAAATACGGAAAACAGTTCAGAGTAATGGTTCAGGCACTTCCTGAAAACAGACAGAATATCAGTAATTTAAATGAATTGTATGTAAAAACGGCTTCCGGAGTAATGTCACCCATTTCTCAGTTTGTAACGCTGAAAAAAGCATACGGTCCTCAATCAGTAAGCCGATATAACCTCTTTACTTCCGTGAAGATTACCGGAGCCAACTCTGCAGGATTCAGTTCCGGAGATGCAATTACAGCAGTACAGGATGTGGCGAAGGAAACTTTAAATCAGAATTACGATGTAGAGTTTACGGGATTGACAAGAGAAGAATTGAATTCAGGATCTCAGACCCTTCTGATCTTTGGGCTAAGTTTAATTTTCGTTTACTTCATTCTTTCTGCCCAGTATGAAAGTTATATCCTTCCTTTGGTAGTGGTAATTTCTCTTCCTCTTGGGGTAATGGGAGCTTATTTCGGACAAAAAATTATGGGCTTGGAAAACAATATTTATTTCCAGATCGCCTTGATCATGCTTGTTGGATTGCTCGCAAAAAATGCCATTCTGATTATCGAATTTGCGGTTCAGAGAAGACACCATGGTGAAACCATTGTGATGTCTGCCATTAATGCGGCAAAAGCAAGGTTAAGACCTATTCTGATGACGTCATTTGCTTTCATCTTCGGTTTATTACCATTGGTTTTAGCGAGTGGAATTGGTGCGGTAGGTAACAGATCTATTGCAACAGGTGCTGCGATTGGATTATTGATAGGTACCATTTTAGGACTTTTTGTAATTCCTGTTTTGTATGTTATTTTCCAAACTTTACAGGAAAAAGTGAAGCCAATTAAAAAAGAAGAAATCAATTTAGCTGAGTAAAATTAAAGTTTAGGATCTTAGAAGTTAGAATTAAAAACTAACTTCTAATTTCTAAACTCTAACTTCTAATTAACAAAAATGAAGAGTTTATTAAACATCATAAAAGGAATAACTTTTTCAGTCGCAATCCTTGGCGCCGTTACCTCTTGTATGGCGAGAAAAGAATATGAAAGACCGAAAAATGTTGTAGACGAAAAGCTTTTCCGTACAGATATGCTTCCTTCTGACAGTACAACGGTTGCCAATGTTTCCTGGAAAGAAATATTTACCGATCCTATACTTCAGAAGCATATTTCTAAGGCTTTGGATAATAATTTAGATATAAGAATTGCGTTGCAGAGCATTAATTCTGCAGAAGCTTATTTAAAGCAGAGTAAAGCAGCTTATGAACCGACTTTAACGGTTGGCCCGGGTTATTCTTTTCAGACTCAGTCTTTAAATACGCAAACCGGGCAGTTGTTCGGTGAAAGACGCTATATCAACCAACTTGATATTACAGCAAGTATAGGTTGGGAAGCTGATATCTGGGGCAAACTGAAATCTCAGCAAAAAGCTCAGTTAGCTACTTACCTAGGGACAATTGCAGCTCATAAAGCAGTTAAAAGTGACTTGGTTGCTTCTATCGCTTCCGCTTACTACCAATTGCTGACTTTTGACGATCAAAAAAGAATTATTACAGAAACCATTGCGGTTCGTGAGAAAAATTTAGAGACCACAAAAGCTCTGAAGATAGCGGGAACAGTAACAGAGGTTGCCGTTCAGCAAAGTGAGGCACTGGTTTTCAATGCAAAATCTTTACTGATCGATATGGATACTCAGATTCAGCTGTTGGAAAACACGATGAGTCTGCTGATGGGGGAGCCTTCAGGTACCATTGAAAGATCAACGCTGAAAAGCCAAAATGTTCCCATTGATTTGAAATTAGGATATCCTGCTCAGTTATTGGCCAACCGCCCTGATGTAATGAGAGCAGAGTATAACCTGATGAATACTTTTGAACTTACTAATGCTGCAAAAGCTCAGTTTTATCCGACTTTAAAGATTACAGGAAGCGGAGGAATCCAGTCACTTGATATCGACCACTTATTCAGTGTAAATTCATTGTTTGCGAGTGTAGTTGGTGGTTTGGCTCAGCCGATCTTAAACAGAAGAACGATCAAAACCAATTATGAAGTAAGTTTGGCCAATCAGGAAACTGCTTATCTGAATTTTAGAAAAACAGTCCTTACAGCGGGAAAAGAAGTTTCAGACGCAATCCGTGTGTTTTCAGTACAGGATTCTTTTATTGAATTAAAGCAGAAAGAGCTTAATGCTTACAAAAACTCTGTTGAATATTCTCAGGAACTTGTCAACTACGGTATGGCAAACTACCTTGAAGTATTGAATGCAAGTGTAAATTCATTAAATGCAGAACTTAATATTTCCAATGCGGAATACAGTAAAATGAAAGCTGCTGTAGAGCTCTACCAAGCTCTTGGCGGTGGCTGGAGATAGTATTTCAGTTCACAAATAATATTAACGTATGTCAGTAATGGCATACGTTTTTTTTTATCATTTTCTTTAAGTTATTCCTTGCTGAATCTTTGATTCCATTTTTTTTTAAATCGTTGTTTCTTTGAATTTTCTAACCGTTTTATTTCGTTAAAATTAATATAAATAAAAATTTCGCTTGTGTATATGTAGTAAACTACGTAGTTTTGTTATATAAATTATATATATATATATTATGAAAATACAAATCCAGCAACTGGACAATAGCTATTCTGATCAGCTGATTGATCTGATCCTGACTATCCAGCAAAAGGAATTTAATGTTCCGATTACGATAGAAGACCAGCCGGATCTTAAGAAGATCGAAGAATTTTATATGAAACCCGGTGGAAATTTCTGGGGAGCTTTTATGGATGGAGAATTGGTAGGTTCCATAGCTTTGGTTAAATTTGACGAAAAGGCTGCCGCAGTCCGGAAAATGTTTGTAAAAAAAGAATTCAGAGGAAAAGAACTGAATATTGCACAGGAACTTTTGGAAGTTCTGGTTTCTTTCTGTCGCCAAAATGGAATAGACTCAATATATCTTGGAACCGTTAATATATTGAAAACTGCAATGCGCTTTTATGAAAGGAACCATTTTGTACAGGTTGAAAAAGAGAACCTTCCGACCCTTTTTCCGCTGATGAGTGCCGATAATGTTTTTTATCATTTAAATGTAAATCAAACAGTATGAATATAATAGATGAATCCGGCATTTTGGCCATATCAACAAGACTTCAGCGTCTGAGCGAACAGCTGAGAAAAGATGGTGCCCTGATCTATAAATCTTTTGATATTGATTTTGAACCGAAATGGTTTCCTGTAATTTTTACGCTTCACCATAAAAAAATCCTGAGCGTTGTAGAGATCGCCAATGAAATAGGGTACACTCATCCCTCTACCATAAGCTTGCTTAAAGAACTGGAAAAACAAAAGCTTATTCAATCCAAAAAAGATAAACAGGATGAACGTAAAAGGCTGATCGTATTATCACCAAAGGGTATTGAACTGATTGAGAAAATGAAACCGGTTTGGGAACTGGTATCAAAAGTATTGGGTGATATCGCTGACAATAAAAATCACCTTCTGGCTGCTATCAATGAAGCGGAGCAGAAAATTGAAGAACAGTCTTTTTATCAACGGGCACTTCAACTGAAAAATTCAAAAGATGATGCTATAATCCTGTAAAGAAAAGCAGTACCCATAATAAGTACTGCAGATCTTTAATAATAGATTTATAGATTCCCTTTATACGATTTCTTTCCAAAAAAAATACTTTAATAAAGTGAGTTAATTTAATCATTATTTAATTTAATGATCCATCCTGAACTCTTGCAACGTAATATGCAACATATCCTGAACCGGAATTACAGTTGATGCTGACATTAAGTTTTGGATTTTCACTGGATGCTGAATAGCTTAATACATTTTTTGAATCGGTTTGATCTGCCGCATTTTCTGATGTAGAATTAATTTCACAGAAGCAATTGTTATCTACATAAAGGCTGGTTAAAGGACACTCAACACCAAAATTCACGTCATATTTATTTAAAGCGTTTGAGTAGGTGAATCCATATTGGGTTCCTACTAAAGCATTATCCCTCTTATCTGTCTGAACAATACCTGCATATACATACAGTCCGGCTCCGGGAATAGGCTCGGGAATATTGATTGCTGCGCTTATGGTAGGCGTATAGCCTATCGGTTTGCCATGAACATTATAATCATCTTTCCATTTTAGTTCATTACTGGTTTCATTAAGCACAAGGGCAAAACAGCAGGCAGGCTTAAGCATAAAATAAATGATTGGGATAATAATGGCCACGATAGCCACCGCTATTAGGGTGACAAGACCTGCAACAGTAACTGCTGCTACACCTGCTGCAACGGCAATTGCTTCTACTGCACCGGCTAATACGCCTGCACCAAATGCTGCACCGGCCACTGTACCGATGGCAGTCATTCCTCCTCCTATCAGGGTGGCGACGGTTTGGCCAACACTAAAATCGGGCTGAATTACCTGAGCCTGATTTAACATCGATGTAACGTACACTTTGATGTTTGATCCGGATGCTGTTATCAGATTGGTATACTGTTGCGGAGTAAGTGCCATGGCAGGAAAACCTGTAGGATCATCACCTTCGGCTAAATAAGGTCGGGCTTTCTCAAAAGCATCAGCTCTGATTTTTTCATAAGTTTCTTTTAACTGTTGTTCAGTTTTACAGGCTTCTAATTGATTATAATAATCAGGGAACGCAGTACTGAAAGATTTTTTCAGATTGAGTAATTCGGTTTTTGTAAACATGGTGTTGAATTTATAATTTTCCTACTCTTGAGGCTTTTCGGATTCCGCCATTAGTAATATTTTGTTTATTAATACACCAAAGTAACGGACTATGATAAATTGACAAAAGAGTAGAAACGACCATTTTACTTGTTCCGTATTTTCACTTAGTGATACCGGTCAAACATTTCCAAACGTTTTTAAATTAAGAAGCCTTCCTTTGTGAAGAATATGGGGATTGCCGTGACCAAGATGGAGCAAAAAAATGCCGGAAGTGCTGGATAGAAAGCTGTAGGAGCAAGAAAAGAAGAAATAACTCAAAAAAACACCAATTTTCCTTAAATAATATTTTCAGGTATGAGGATATTTTCTATCTTTGCCGAAGTCTTTTTTAAAAAGAGTAATTTTTATTCAAGAGGCTTTAATAATGGGGAATTAGCTCATCTGGCTAGAGCGTTAGACTGGCAGTCTAAAGGTGGTGGGTTCGATCCCCATATTCTCCACAAATCAGATGAGAAAAAGTCTGGTTAAAATATTAGCCCCCTGTAATTCATAATGATTACAGGGGGTTATTTTTTGTTTAATATTTTGAAGCGAAGCATACTGTTATTGGGTTGCTTATCAATTTTTTAAAGCGCTAAAAATCAGATTTTAAAACTTTTAATAATTCGGTCTGCTGCATCACTTCATTTTTACTGTTAATCAGGTTATAATTGGCCTGAAGCCAATTATTTCGGACAACAAAAAAGGTGTATGCATCCATTAATCCTTCTTTATATTTTTCCTCAGATTTTTGAAATGATAACTTTTGATTGTCAAAATTTGCTTGCAGTAGAGTGTATTTTTCTTCTGAATTCAGGAATTGTGCTTTGATGGAATTAATGCTCTGCGTAAGATTATTGACCACGATTTCTTTCTCATAACTGTAATTGATTACATTGAGCTTTGCAATTTCTACATTGTTTTTAACCTGCAGCTTATTAAATACCGGAATAGAGAGCCCGAAGGTAACCTGCTGATTTTTATTTCTTTTAAACTGATCTGAAAAACTGTCTGCAGATTCGCCCAGTGTTTTGCTGTAAAAACTTGACCAGTTATAAGAACTGTTGAGGACAGGCAGGTAAGCTGATTTTGCAATGCTGATATTTTTTTCAGCGGCTTTTATTTCTGTGGCAATGCTTTTATAGGCTGGATTTTTCTCGATCAGGGTTTTTATAAAATCAGGATTATCAAAGTCTGAGCCTGCAAGTTCTTCCTCATTCATTTTAAAATCCAAAGAATCATTGGTAATAGCCAGTGCGTTCAACAAATTTATTTTGGAAAGATCCCGGGAATTCTTTGCGGACACCCATTGCTCCTGTAAAGTACCTAAATTCGCTTTGATGTCATAGATGTCACTTTTTGGGCGGTTTCCTATTTCTACTTCCTTTTCAGTACGTTTGATCTGATCTTCAATTCCTGAAATCTGGGTTTCCAAAACATCCAGCCAGCTTTTGTTGTTCTGATAGCTGAAAAACATTTTGATGACATTCATCTTCACTTCATTCTGAGCCTGCTTCATTCTGAATGTGGAGCTTTCCTTATTGATTTTTGAAAGAGAAATATTGAGATAATTTCGCCAGTTCATCAGCTCCCAATTGGCTTCCGCAAATACATTGTCGTTTTGCGTATTGAGGGCTTCCCGCTGATTGTTCTGCGTGTTGATTCCCAATCCAAAACCATAATTATGACTTATGCCCGCATTAACCGAGGGAAGCAGCATTCCTTTTGCAGCAGAGATCTGACGGTCATTTTTTTGAATAGTAACGATAGATTGCTTTATCAGCGGATGATTGGCAGATGCATAATCCAGGCACTGATCCAGAGTCCAGCTCTGCTGAGCCGGAAAAAGGTTGATCATCAATATAAAGAAGAGTTTTTTCATTGTTAAAATTTTTATCGGCCGATCAATTTGATTTTTATTCCAATAAATTCAATAGTAAATCCACATGAACAGAATTGACCAGCCGAAGTAGAAAAATAGTGTACTACTCGTATTTCAGATATTTTACAAGATCCACTTTGGTTGCTTTATAGGCTTTGATACTCACCACTGCAAAAGTCAGCAGAAGTAAAATCACAAGACTCAGGATGAATGGTAAGACCGGCATCTCAATCCTGTAGGCAAAATCTTTTAGCCATTCGTTCATCAGATAATAACTGATTGGAATACTGATAAGAACTGCGACCAAAGTAATCCAGAGGAATTGTTTCGTCAATCCGGCAATCAGAACTCCATCGGATGCTCCAAGTGTTTTTCTGATGGCAACATCTTTAAGTTTCTGCTCGATCATTAGGGATGACAAGGCAAATAATCCTAATAAAGCCACCATTAAAACCATAGCATTCAGAATAGTGAAAAGAGTCTGCTGCTTCTGATATTTTTCGAAGGTCTTGGCAAATTTCTGATCAAGGAAATAATAATCGAAAGGGTAGCCCTGTTCTATCTTGCTTTGCCAGTACGTTTTGATCCTTTTTACAGTTCCATCGATATCATCAGGTTTTATTTTCAACTGGATATTATAGACATTGAATCTTTTCCACTCCGTTTCTCTGTAATGGAAAAATGCAATTGGTTCTATTTCTGTTTTCAGGTTTCTGATATTGAAATCCTTCACGATACCTACAATATTATATTTCTTGTTATCAAATCCGGGACGAACTGCATTTTTCAAAGCTTCACCATCGTTCCATCCGAATTTTCTTACAAAAGCTTCGTTGACCATAATATTATTAATAGTGTCTGATGAAAGATTCGGATCCAGCCAGCGTCCGGTTTTCAATTTTACATTGATGAATTTGAGGTAATTATAATCCATAGATCCGTGTTGTGCCTGGATACTTTTGTTCATGAAATCTACATTGGAACTGCTTGATCTGCCATTTCCGGGAACAGCTTCTCCATAAGAAATATCGGCGACGCCTTCTATTTTACTCATTTCGGTTTTAAGACGTTCATATTTCTGCCATGGTTTATCATTACTTTCATTGAAGTTAATCATCATGATCTGTTTTCCACTGTAGCCCAAATCTTTATCCATCATGTGTTTTACCTGCTGATTCACAATCAATCCGCCAATGATGAAGAATGAGGAAATGACTAATTGTAAGGTCAGAATTCCGTTTCTCAGCCATACGCCGTGTCTGCTTCTGGCAAAATTTCCTTTCAGCGTTTCTATGGCTTTGAAATTGGATAGGTACATGGCAGGAATCAATCCTGAAATTAACGTTACGATCATGACCATTACAAAAGAGTAGAAGTAAATATGCCAGTCGTTCATCTTCATTTCTTTGTCATAAAACTTGTTGAAACTCGGTAAAAGAAGCTCAGTCAAAGCCAGCGACAGTAAATAGGAAGCCATACAAATTATAAATGTTTCCAGTAAAAACTGAAGAACAAGATTGGATTTTGTACTGCCAATGGCTTTCCTTACCCCAATTTCTTTTGCCCGTTGAGAAGCCTGTGCCGTTTTTAAATTGATGAAGTTAATAGCTGACAGCACTACAATTAAAACCGAAAGCGTAAACAGGATTATTAGTGTTTTGAAATCAGGATTTCCGAACCAGGATGCCTTTGCATACAATTTTATTTCATCCAGAGGCGTCAGTACACTGTTCGTTGGACCATACAGATCAAGATATTGCTGGATGGTCATTCCTGACGAATCCTTATCCAGACTGGCACGGTATTTATAAATATCTATGAATTTTTGCTCTACAACAGCAGGATCTGTTCCTTTCTTAAGCATGAAAAGACCGCCATAATTGAAATTCCCCCAGTTATTTTCGTCACTTTTAATCTGTTCCACAGGATTAATGATGAATTCCGGCTTTATCTGGCTGTTTTCTTTTGGTAATTCATACACCGCAGTCACCACATAATTTTTTTTGTCAAATTTTACACTTTCTCCGGCAACATTGGTTTTGCCAAAAAGGTTTTTGGCAGCAGTAGTGGAAAGTGCAATGACACCTTCACCTTTCAGAGCATTCTTATAGCTTCCGGAAACGAGCTTGAACGGAAAGAAATTGAAAAACTGTTCGGAAGATGTCATTCCATCTTTTTGGTAGACCGTTTTATTTTTCGTGGTCATCTTTAGCCCTATTCCGGAACCATTGAACAAAACATAGTCCTGAACGCCGGGAATTACTTCCTTCGCCCGTTTTGCCATCGGAATTGAAATGTTATTTCCATACGAGTTTTCTCTCTTGTGATACGTCTGGAAATAATAGATATTGTCCTTTTTCGGGTTCCATTTTTCGTAGGATTCTTCATCATTCCAGTGCATGAGAATGAGCATAAATCCTGTGAGTCCTACCGTCAGTCCAAACAAATTAATGATGGTGGACAGCCAGTTCTTTTTATAATTGATGAAGGCAATTCTAAGCCAGTTTTTTAACATAATGGTTATTGTTTGATTGTTAGTATGGATAAGTCTGCATTGTAGAATATTGTTGTAAACTAAATCACACAAATGAAAAACTACTCATTACTCATATTTTAAATATTGAATAAGACTTACTTTAGTTGCCTGATAAGCTTTGATACTCACTACAGAGAATGTCAGTATAAGCAGCAGTAAAAGACTCAGAACAAATGGCAGCACAGGCATATCTATCCGGTAAGCGAAATCCTTCAACCATTCGTTCATCAGGTAATAGCTGATGGGCATACTGATGAAAACTGCGATAGAGGTGATCCATAGGAATTGTTTCGTCAATCCGGCAATCAAAGCTCCGTCTGAAGCTCCAAGTGTTTTTCTAATGGCAACATCTTTAAGCTTTTGTTCAATCATCAGTGAGGATAAGGCAAATAATCCCAGTAATGCTACGATCAGAACCATTGCATTCAAAATGGTAAATAAGGTCTGTTGCTTCTCATACACTTCAAATGTTTCTGCAAATTTTTTATTAATGAAATAATAATTGACTGGATAACCCTGTTCTACAGTATTTTGCCAGTAACTCTTCAGTTTTGTTATGGTTCCGCTGATATCATCACCTTTTATTTTCAGTTGAATATTATTCAGATTAAAGCGCTTCCATTCCGTTTCTTTATAGTGGAAAAATATAACAGGTTCCACCTTATCTTTCAGGTTTCTGATATTAAAATCTTTTACAATACCTACAATGTGATAAGGCTTTAAATCAAATCTTGGTTTGATCTCCTTTTTTAACGCTTCCTCATTCGTCCAGCCGAATTTTCTCACAAAAGCTTCATTCACCAAAGTATTATTAATGGTATCAGAAGAAAGTTTAGGATCCAGCCCGCGGCCCGCGGCAAGCTTTATTTCGCTGAACTGAAGAAAATTATAGTCCATGCTTCCCTGTAAAACAATGTTGCTTTGGTCCATGTAATCTACACTGGAATAATCATAGTTATCAGTTCCCGGGAACGTTTCTCCGAAAGAAACTTCTGCAACTCCCGGAATTTTTGCGAGCTCTGTTTTCAGCCTTTCATATTTTAGCCAAGGCTTGGCTGTATTTTCATTAAACCTGATCACAAGCGTCTGCGCTCCGTTGAACCCCAGATCTTTGTTCATCATATGCTTTATCTGGGCATTCACTATCAGTCCACCAATAATAAAAAATGAAGAAATAACCAATTGTAAAGTCAAAATCCCGTTTCTAAGCCAAATCCCGTGTCTGCTTCTTGCAAAATTTCCTTTGAGTGTATCAATTGCTTTGAAATTAGATAGATAAAAAGCGGGAATCAATCCGGAAATTAAGGTCACTACAAGCGCCATCGTGAATGAATAAAAATAGACATGCCAGTCATCCATCTTCATCTCTTTTCCATAAAACTTATTCAAACTTGGCAAAAGAAGCTCTGTTAAAGCCAATGATAACAAATAAGAGGCAAAGCAAAGGATAAAAGCTTCCATCAGAAACTGTAAAACCAGATGAGTTTTGGTACTTCCAATTGCTTTTCTTACCCCAATTTCTTTTGCTCTTTGGGATGCCTGCGCCGTTTTTAAATTGATAAAATTAATGGCTGATAAAATGACCAGTAAAACAGATAATGTAAATAAGATCATCAACGTTTTGAAATCCGTACCTCCGAACCAGGTTGCTTTTGCGTGTAATTTCATCTTATCAATTGGCGTTAATAAAGACGATGTCGGACCATAAGTAGTGAAGAATTGTTGAGGGGTCATTCCTGCATAATTAGAATCTCTCTTGGCACGCATCATGAGAATATCCACGAATTTTTTCTCAAAAGCCCTGGGATCTGCATCTTTTTTAAGCATAAAGAATCCTGCATAATTGAAATTGCCCCAGTTGTTTTTATCGTTTTGCAGAAGTTCCGTCATATTCCTTATAAAATCAGGTTTTATCTGGGTATTTCCTTTCGGTAATTCATAAACTGCCGTTATTGCAAAATCTTTATTGTCAAATTTTAAAGTCTCGCCGGTAACATCTGTTTTTCCAAATAATTTTATTGCTGCCTGAGAGGATATCGCAATACTGTTATTGTTTTTTAAAGCATCTTTATAGCTTCCCGAAACTAATTTGAAAGGAAAAAAACTGAAAAAATTATCAGTAACCATCGCACCGTTTTCTATGTAGGCGTTGTTGGTTTTAGTGGCCATTTTATAGGCAGATCCTGTATTCGTCATCAACACATAATCCTGAACTTCCGGGATACGTTTCGCTGCATTATCTGCCAGAGGATAGGAAGTGGAAGATCCATAAGAATTATCTTTTTTTAAATAAGTCTGAAAGAAATAGATCTGATCTTTCTTAGGATTCCATTTTTCAAAGGATTCTTCATCATTCCAATGCATCAGAATGAGTATAAATCCTGTTAATCCTATTATTAATCCAAAGAGATTGATAATGGTGGACAGCCAGTTCTTTTTATAATTGATAAAGGCAATTTTCAGCCAGTTGTGTAACATATTTTATTTTTTTTCTTTTTGTGGATGAATGCAGGATGCCGGAATTTTTATTTAGCATCCTGCATCAGACATCCGTCATCTAACAATTATTGGAAGTTCTTGATATCTGCTTTCTCAAAAACATCTTTCCTCTGAGAGGAATGCTCTTCCGAGAAGATCTCACCGTCTTTCATATTCACAATTTTTGAGGCATAGCCGGCATCATAGGACGAGTGTGTTACCATTGCGATGGTAGATCCTTCTCTGTGCAGTTCTGCCAAAAGATTCATCACTTCGTTTCCATTCGAGCTGTCCAGGTTTCCTGTAGGTTCGTCGGCAAGGATCAGTTTTGGTTTAGTAACCAAAGCTCTGGCAACAGCGGCCCTTTGCTGCTGACCGCCCGAAAGTTGTTGCGGATAATGTTTTGCTCTGTGGGCAATATTGATTTTCTCCATAATTTCTTCCACCCGTTTTTTTCTTTCAGAAGAAGAAATACCATTGTAAATTAAGGGAAGTTCTATATTTTCATAAACTGTGAGTTCATCGATCAGATTGAAATTCTGGAAAATAAAGCCGATATTCCTTTTTCGGATATCTGATTTTTTCTTTTCCGAAATGCCTATTGTTTCTGTAGTTTCAAACTGATAGGAACCGGAAGACGCACTGTCCAGCAATCCTAAAATATTAAGGAAAGTAGATTTTCCGCAGCCTGAAGGTCCCATTATGGCAACAAATTCGCCTTCTTTGATGCTTAAGCTTACATTGTTCAGCGCATTGGTTTGTACATCTTCTGTTTTATATACTTTGGAAAGATTTTGAATATTGATCATTGTTTAGTTTATTTAAAATTATAATTGGAAATTAATTTAAAGCGTATTATTATTTTAGTCTAATTTAAGATAGTCTGGATATTATTTCTTTATATCAAGTATTTCATATTTTTTGAATTCAGTATAATCTGATGTAATTACGGTTTCACCTTGTTTAAGTCCGGAAACCACTTCGTAAAACATTGGGTTTTCTCTTCCGAGACTGATGTTTCTTTTCACTGCTTTGTCTCCTTTTAATACAAAGATCCATTTTCCGTTTGTGTCTTTGTAGAAGTTTCCTTTCGGGATCATCATGCTTTGGGTGTCTGCCGACAGCTTTAATTTTACTCCGAATGTCATTCCTATCTTAAGGTTTTCCGGTTTTACATCACTGAAATTAAGCTCTACAGAAAACTGGCCGTCTTTCACTTCCGGAAGAATTTTGGTAATGATTACATTGTATTCTTTTCCGTTGCTGTCCAGGCTTCCTTTAATTCCGTTCTGAAGCTTGTTGATATAATATTCATCCACTTTGGCAATTAGTTTATAACCGTCCATCAGGTCTACTTTTCCGATGCTTTCACTCGTCGTTAGATTTTGTCCCAGCGAAATATTAAAAGAAGATAACCTGCCTGAAACCGGCGACATGATAAGGAAATTATTTTTGTTGGAACGAAGGATATTCAGACTTTTTTCCATTTGCCCGATGGAATTATTGATGGCTGTCAGCTGGGAATTTCGGGATACTTTTTCACTGGAAGAACCTTTCTCCACGATCTTTTTACGATCTTTCTGGTAATTGAGATTCTGCAGTGCAATATCATAATCCGTTTTCTTTCCGATCTCAGCTTCATAAAGCCTTTTCTGAAGATTGAAAGACTGCAGCGCCGTGTTATAATCATTCTGAGACTGCAATACTTCTTTATCCTGATTGAATTCCTGGTTTTTAAGTTCCAGAAGTGAACTTCTCATCTGGCTGATCTGCTGCATAATCCCGGTCTCCTGATTAAGATAATTGAATTCCGTATTCGGATTGTAAACTCTTGCGATCGGCTGTCCTTTGGTTACCATTTGCCCATCTTCAGCAAAAATTTCCTTTACGGCACCACCTTCCAGAACGTTGATGAGCGAAGAATTCAGAGATTGTGTCTGTGCAGTAACCATCAGCATATCTTCAAATTTCCCTTTGGTAACTTCATCCACCTGAACATCTTCCAGTTTTATATTATATGTTTTTTTCTGATTGAGGAAATACCATCCAAAAACTGAAACTGCCAAAGCAGAAGCAGCAATAATTAATATAAATTTTAATTTAGACTTCTTTTTTACTATTTTCGTATCCATATTTAAGATAACTTATTTACTTACAGAATGTTACACAATACAAGTGCCAGTAATTTATAAGGATGTAAGTCTCTGAAAATGTGATTAAATATAATTTTATTAATTTTAAAACTGTTCATTATCGGACACTTTTTGTGCGAAAACGGACAATAGCAGGCAATGTATACCATAAGATATACAAAGTCCAAGACAGAAATTCAAGTTTATGCGAAAAAAAGAAGCTCATATTTTAATTGTTGATGACGACGAAGATATTTTATTTTCAGCAAGAGTCTGGCTGAAAAAATTTTTCACGGAGGTGAATTGCCTCAGTCAGCCAAAAAGCATTCTTAAATTTATGTCAGAACAGCAGGTAGATGCCGTTCTCCTGGATATGAATTTTCGCAAAGGTTTTGAAAATGGACAGGACGGATTGTACTGGATGCAGGAAATTAAAACCCTGGAACCGGAACTTCCGATTATTTTGATGACTGCTTACGGGGAAGTGGAGCTGGCGGTGGAAGCTCTGAAAAAAGGTGCTTCAGATTTTATTTTGAAGCCCTGGAATAATGAGAAGTTATACGCTTCTGTAAGTCTTGCAGTTGATATTTCCAGAAAAAATAAAAAGCTGAACCAATGGGAAAATGTAAGTGTAAAAACCAATCAATATAAGCTGGAAACACAGTCTTTTGCGATGCAGGAGGTAATGGATCAGATCCGAAAGGTTGCAGCAACAGATGCCAATGTTCTGCTTTTAGGAGAAAACGGGACAGGAAAATATGTTTTGGCAGAGCATATCCACGAATTATCGGAAAGAAAAAACCAGCCTTTTGTGCACATTGATCTGGGAAGTCTGTCTGAGAATCTTTTTGAATCTGAATTGTTTGGGTATAAAAAAGGAGCTTTTACAGACGCTCATCAGGATTATTCAGGAAAGATTGAAAATGCCCAGAATGGAACGGTTTTTCTTGATGAAATAGGAAACCTTCCGCTTCATCTGCAAACGAAATTATTAAGTCTTATTCAAAACAGAAAATTATCCAGACTAGGAGAGAGCAAGGAAAGATTATTGGATGTAAGGTTTATTTTCGCCACAAATGAAAACCTTAAAAAAGCGGTGTCAGAGAATCGTTTCCGAAAAGACCTCTATTATAGGATCAATACCGTTGAATTGCAGATTCCAAGCTTGAGAGACCGGCTGGAAGATATCCCGGCTCTCACCAATTATTTCCTGGAAAAATACAAGCAGAAATACCACAAACCGGAACTGGCTTTAAATGAAACGCTGACTAATGAACTGATCAATTACTCATGGCCGGGAAATATCCGGGAGCTCGATCATTGCATTGAGAGAAGTGTGATTCTTTCCAATGAAAAAAACTTGAAATTACTGATGCCACAAGATGACGAGTCGGAAAATACGATTATTAATCTGAACATCGAGGAAATGGAAGAAATTCTGATTAAAAAAGCACTGAAAAAGCATAGAGGAAATATTTCTTCGGCAGCTGAAGATCTGGGATTGTCAAGAGCAGCACTTTACAGAAGAATGGAAAAATTTGAATTGTAAATGAATAAGCAACAACTTATATCACTGCTATTTATTCTGTTGGCTACCATCAGTGGGATTTTTGCATGGGACTTTTTTTCGGAGAATAAGTGGATCAATTTCGTTCTGTTTACGATAATCAGTATTGGGTGTATTATTCTGGCTCAGATTTCAGCCCTATCATTCGTTCAGAAAAGCGAAAAAATATTGCTGGCTATTCAGAAAAAAGACTTTTCCCTTTTTCCGGAAACGGAAGATAATAACCTGGTGGATCATGCTGTGAAATTGTATTATCAAAGCAAAGAGGAACATCTTTCTTATTCTTCTTACAAACTTTTATATGAAGGAATTTTGAATCAATTGGAAATTGGGCTGATGATCCTCTCTGAAACAAATAATAAATGGAAAGTATTTTATGTGAATCCGGTTTTTCTCGAAATCCTGAGGATTCCGAAGTACAATTCCTGGGAACTTTATGAGTCTAAAATACCTGATTTTTATAAAATTATAGAACAGACGAATTACGAAAATTCTCAGGAATTTTTTGATATCTCAATCAATGAAAATGTAAGACAGTCGTTTTCTCTGAGAACAAAAAAAGTGGAAAACGTGAAGAACCGTTTCTGCATCATCAGCCTGGAATCTCTCCAGAAAATTATCGAGCAAAAGGAAAAACTTGCCTGGAACAACCTGATGAAAGTGATCTCCCATGAACTTCTTAATACGCTGACCCCCGTGAATAGCTTAATACAGAACCTGGAATATATTGCAAATCAGGACGTTGTTGGAAAAGAAGATCAGCAGGAAATGAAAGAAAGCCTGACGGTCATCAATTCAAAATCTAAACAATTACTGAATTTTGTGGATGATTACAGACAGGTGGCCGAACTGCCGAAGCCGGTTTTCAAAACTATTGCATTAAAGACTATTGTAGAATCTGCCCTTAATTTCCTGAAATCCGAATTTGACAAAAATAATATTACGGTCATTACTTCATTGGAAGATCAAAGAATTTTAGCCGATGAAAAAATGATCGAAAGATGTCTGATCAATCTTTATCTGAATGCAATTTATGCTGTTGCCGATAATTCCGAAAAGATCATTAAAACAGAGATTAAAACGCTTAATAAGCGGATCATTCTAAGTGTGGAAGACAATGGAATGGGAATTCCAAATGAAATAAAAGACAAAATTTTCATTCCTTTTTTTACGACCAGAATCAGCGGATCCGGGATTGGCCTCACACTCAGCAAAAGCATCATTGAAGCGCACAAAGGTTATCTCACATACAAGCCGTTGGAAAAAGGCAGCCGTTTTGAAATCTGGTTTGTGGAGTAAGATAAACAGGACGTTTTTTCTTCTATTTCCATTGTTGGTATTTTTCAGGAATCATAGGTATACCTTTTGGAAAATAAATGCCATCGAAATCAAAATAGAAGAAGCTTCCACTTTCGGAATGCCTTATTTGAAGAAGTGCTTTTGAATTTTTTGAGGTGCTTATGTAGCGATAATCAAATTTGTCATTTCCCAATATCGGTAAAGAATTCTTTTTTGTGTTGACCAATACCAGTTTATCCGCCTCTGGTATTAAGCTGAATTCCTGATTCAAAACAATTATTTTGTTATTAGATCTGATGGTCTCATTCTTTACTCCCGGAGGAGCAATCATCCTACCTCTAAGCTGGATTCCGGTGTTGAACAGTTTAGCAATACGGTCTTCACGATAGGGAACACTACCTATTTTTTTAAGATGGATATCATATATTTCCACAGCTTCATCCGATTGGGAAATTCCATATTGCTGCCCGAAACTACGGATTATTGCCGTTTTTTTCCCAAGTGCAAATCCGGCCAGAGTAGGAGGAGTGCCGTTGTTTGTCCTGAAGATCAGATCGAAACTTTCAAAGTTAGGAAGTCCCTTAACTGCTGCAAATTTCTTTTTGCCATCAAGAATATCATAAGTCCCGTCCTCTTTTAGTGCCCAGATGAATTGGTCATCATTTAAATTTTCATTATCCCATGAACTGGAATTTGGTTCTATCTTTAAATAACTTTTATCTAGGTTGATAACTGTTTTTCCGGAAGCTAATAATGCAGATCTCTCTGCAAGTCTGAAATGATAATATGTATTGTTACCAACTTTTAATTGTCCACAGTCGGTATCCATGTTTCCTGTGAATAATTCTTTCCCAGCTGTGGCATCCATCACTATATCCGAATCTTCTTCTGTATGTATTATATAGCTTTGAAAATCGCCTGCCAGATAATAATTTTCAAATTCATTCAAATAACCAGGTTCTTTGTATTCTTTTCCGGATACATACATGATACCAGTTTTACCGTTAAACTTAAAGGGAACATACTGAGGCTTATCCTGAGCATACATATTTAAAAAGAATAAATAGGCAAAAAAGGAGAAAATAAATTTCATTTTAATCGATTTTGAGATTATTTAAAGCATATTATCCATACTAAGTATAAATAAATGCCTGAGGTATCTGAATCAAATTTACATAAATCCAACCTAATGTGATTTATTTTTTATGATAATAACGAATCAGTTTAAAAATTGTATTTTTATGAAATACATGAAATATTGACTGAAGAGGTATTTTCCGCACCACAATGGATTAAAATCATCTGTTACATTTTTGCTCCTGTTTTGTTGGCTGTTGGGGTAGGTTTTTCTATGATGGAAAATAGTAAGGGTGGGTTACTGCTAATAGTCCCGGTACTTTTTCTTATCGCTGTTTCTATGTTGATGTATACTCGTCTGAAGCTTATGGTTTCAGATTCCGGGATCAAATTATTAAGAGGTATTAAGCAATATAATTTTGGTTGGAATGACATCACCAAAGTAGATATGATTGAACTTGGAAAATTTAAAACTCCTAAAGTGATTATATATTACTCTGACCGGAAATTGGTGCTGGACAGAGGATTTTACCTCAAGCAAAATTTCAACAGGATTTTAGCACTTATGGAAACGAAAATTAGTCCGGAATTATTTACTGAACAATATAGAGATATTCGTGATCAACTCATTTAAAAAATGAGTTTTGTATCTATAGGCAATGATTTTTTTATTGCTGATTTTGCATCTTTAGATTAAATAGAGAATATGGTAAACGACTATAAAAAGTATGACCTTTTTGGTAAAACTCTGATGCAGAAGATAGCACTGACTTCGCCGTTCAGTTTTGATTTTCCAGTCACAGAACAAGCTTGTTTTCTATATGTTTTACAAGGAGAGTTCCAATATAAAATGGATAATTCAGAAATTAATATTTCTGCAAATTATTCCCTGTTTCTGAATTGTATAACCTCAGGAAAGCAGATCCATAATTCCGCAACTGAAAATAATTGTGAAATTGTAATTGTCACTTTCTATCCGGATATATTAAAGAAAATTTATGACAGAGAATTGCCATTCATCCTGCAATCTCCGAAAAATAAAATTTCAAACAAATCAAATGAAAAGATAAATAATGACTTCCTGATCCAGAAATATGTAGAGGGATTGTTATTTTACTTTGAAAACCCATCCCTGGTCAATGAGGATATTCTCGTTTTGAAATTAAAGGAAATTATTCTTCTGCTATCACAAACTAAAAATGCAGAAGCAGTACAACTGATATTGTCTCAATTGTTTTCTCCTATGACGTATACTTTTAAGCAGGTTATTGAAGCCAATCTGTTTTCACAGCTGACAATAGAAGAACTGGCAGAACAAAATAACCTGAGCGTATCTTCCTTTAAAAGGGAATTTGCGAAACTGTACAATGATACACCTGCCAGTTACATTAAAAATAAAAAACTGGAAAAAGCTGCCGAACTGCTTGTAGTTTCTAACCAGCGGATCACGGATATTGCATTTGATTGCGGATTCAATGATCTAGCTAATTTTACAAAAAGCTTTAGCGATAAATACAATGTCAGTCCCTCGAACTATCGTCAGGAAAACAGGTAAAGGAGCGGGACGAAATTTTTGGACAAAGTTATAGAACTCAAGAAAAGCAATCTTAAATGAATATTTAGGATTGCTTTTTTATTGGACTAAAATGCCAAATAATTGAACGGAATCACAAAATCAATTCCTTTTTTCTGTCGCAATTTTGCAGTGTCGACAATTTAAAAATAATGGAATTAATATTTAAAAAATTAAAAAATGGGACTATCAAGTTTAGGAATTTTTCACACAATCATTGGTGTTAGCTCAATTGCAGGGGCATTAATAGGATTTATCAGATACGGTAAAATCAATTTAAAAGAAATATCAGGAAAGGTTTACTTTTACGGAACCCTTATTACTTCGATCACCGCATTGGGTATATCAAAACATGGAGGATTCAATCCGGGACATGCTTTTTCAATATTTATCATTCTGTTGGTATCTGTTGCCTATTTTCTGTTTTCAAAAAAAGAGCATAATAATAAAGCCCGCTATTTTGAAAATTTTCTGCTTTCCTTCAGTTTTTTCCTGTCTCTTGTGCCAACAGTTAATGAAACTTTTACCCGTGTACCGTTAGGGCATCCTTTAGCAAAGAATATCAGTGATCCTATCATTGGTAAAACACTTTTGGTTCTTTTCCTACTTTTTATTGCAGGCTCTGTTTACCAGTACCTTAGACAAAAGAAAATCAACAAACCAACTTCAACTTATCTGGAGAGTTAATAATAAGTAAGACATTGTAATCTATCAAGAGAAAAACAGGAGCCTAAATATTTTAAAACTCTAACTGCCTGACTGGAAGTAGTAATTTTTTCTTTGCGGATACTTTAACGTAAGTTTAACTCTAATTGAAGTTTCTTCTGTCTTTGATATCTTCAGTAATAGCGTATTTTTGCCGTCAATAAAATAATGGAATATGGGATTGTTTGATATGTTTACACGGGAGATTGCTATAGATCTTGGAACAGCTAATACCCTGATCATATACAACAATAAAATCGTCATAGACGAACCCTCTATTGTTGCTATTGATCGGGCTACGGGAAAGCCTATTGCTGTGGGAACACAGGCTAAGCTGATGCAGGGTAAAACCCATGAAAACATTAAAACGATACGTCCTTTAAAAGACGGCGTTATTGCAGATTTTCATGCATCCGAACACATGATCAAGGAGTTTATTAAGAAAATTCCGGATATGAGTGGCAAATTCATGCAGCCGGCTCTTAGAATTGTGATTTGTATTCCTTCGGGAATTACTGAAGTTGAAAAAAGAGCAGTAAAAGATTCAGCACTGAAGGTAAACGCAAAAGAGGTAAAACTGATCTATGAACCAATGGCAGCTGCTATTGGTGCCGGTATTGATGTTGAGAACCCTGAAGGAAATATGATCGTTGATATAGGTGGGGGAACTACCGAAATAGCCGTTATTGCCCTGGGGGGAATCGTCTGCGACAGATCTTTAAAGATCGCTGGGGATGTTTTTACCAATGATATCACCTATTTTATCAGGTCTCAGTATAATCTGGATATTGGGGAGAGAACAGCTGAAAGAATAAAAATTGAAATAGGTTCTGCATTAGAAGAACTTGATTTTCCTTTGGAAGATATCCCGGTACAGGGTAGAGACCTGATCACCGGTAAACCCAAAGAGATTATGGTAAGCTATAAAGAAGTTTTCAAAGCCATAGATAAATCCATCATGAGAATTGAAGATGCAATTATGGAAACGCTGGCCATTACTCCGCCTGAACTTGCTTCCGATATTTATAAAACTGGTATTTTCCTTGCCGGAGGAGGTGCTTTACTTAATGGGTTGGCAGACAGGATCCACCTGAAAACAGGATTACCGGTTTGTGTAGCCGAAGATCCTTTAAGAGCTGTTGTTCGGGGGACCGGGATCGCCCTAAAAAACATCAATAAATTCAGATTTTTAATAAAGTAATCTACACGTTATTTCTGTTAAGACTTATTGTCAGTACAAATTCATACTGGTAAGGAGATGTACATCCGTTAGTAAAATAATAATTGACTAAAAAACAGTTTAATTAGGGAATGAGTATATTTGGAATATTGAAATAACTCATTAACCAAAACTTATATGCGGAAAATTTTACTTATTCTGGGGGTTGTCCTGTCTTTCAATATAAATGCTCAGGAGAATCTTTTAGATACGTCTTATGGGACTAACAGCGGATATACTAATTTTGCTTTTTACACCAATGGCCAAACCTCCGGTGGTTTACAAGTTCATGAAACCATCAAACTTCCTGACGGAAAAATATTAGCGGTTGGCACCAATCTTTTTGCCCGCTTTACTGCCAATGGTCTTCTTGATACAACTTTTAATGGTCTGGGATACAAATATATTTATCCCACAGGAAATTACGGAAGAATAGAATCTGCGAAAGACGGAAATTTTATTGTTCTTGATTTTGCAACTGGTGGAAAACTGGAAAAGATAGATGCTGATGGAAATTTGGTACCTGGTTTTACCACCTTTACCAATACCGGCTCTTTTATTGATATTTTCGTTGATCCCGACGGCAAAATTTATCTTTTAAAACATGACAACTACAATTACTTTATTTATCGTATCCTTCCAAACGGTCTTTTAGATAATACTTTTGGGAGTAACGGAAGAATTGATTTAGGTTCAACTTACCGATATGGTAAAATAAAAGTAAATTCAAACAACGAAATTTTTGTTGCAGGAAAGCACGAGATTTTTGTTAATAACCGTAAGATTCTGGTTACAAAAATTACAGCTGCCGGATCTATTGATACAACTTTTGGAACAGGAGGACATTTTATGTATCCTGGCGGAGAATATATAGGAGACTATACCCAGCTGGAACTTTTGGATGATGGGAAAATTCTGGGATTTACATCTGGAAGTATGTGCAGCGGAGGAAACTGCTTTGGGCTTGTTATGTATCGCCTTCTTCCGAATGGAGTTTTAGATACTACATTTAAAAATTCAGGAACCCATACTATTCCTATACAGTCAAATTCTGATCCTACCAAAATACAACGTTTGCAGGATGGATCCTACATTATTTCAGGAACCGGAATACGATCGATGTATGCCTTAAAAATGAATGCAGATGGTATTCTGGATTCTTCTTTTGGGTTAAATGGCCTGATCATTACACCTAAGTTATCAGGAGAAGGATATCCTGCTTATTCTGAGGGTTTTGAGCTTTATAACAATTCTATTGTTCTCATTGGGATCTACTCATTTTGGTATGGTGCTCAGTTGAGATATGCGGGTACAGCAAGAAAATATTTCTTTAATACAGGCAATTTATCTACTCAGGAAATACATGCACAGAAAGCAAAACTATACCCTAATCCGGCAATGGATATTTTGCATTTTCAATCAGAGGAAAATGTATTGAGCTATGAAATTTATGATTTCGCAGGGAAAAAAATAGATTCTGGTGTTCAGATCATTAATAATTCTATCCATATCAGTCATCTTATCTCAGGAACATACCTGCTTAATCTTAAAACAGAAAAAGGAATTATAACTTCTCAGTTCATAAAAAAATAAACCAGATCAAATTGCTGTAACGACACTTACTTACCTATACTGAGAATTAAATTTATAATAATTAAATGTTTAGCAATTCTCTATAAACAAAATAGCTGCATTCTTCTTAGTGCAGCTATTTTTTATTTAATTGAAAAAGTCTAGTTACTTTTTGAACGTGATACAGAGATAAGGTAGACCAGATGCGCAAACATACTTCTTTTTGCAGATTCTATTTTAACATCACCTGTACTTTGGTTGATCGTAGTCACAAGATCTGCATTACATTGTCCTGAGAAAGATCCGCTTCCCAAATAATTGGCAGAATTGGCCACAGGATATGAAATCCTTGGATAGTCGGGTGCCACCTGTTCAGCAGCTGTAGCTCCTCCCACATAACCTTTATTATCAATATATCGCGCAGACCAGACTCCCAGAAACTGTCCATTTGCTGTATTGATGGTCTGGCCTACCACAATTTGGGTGTCAATAGCTTTGGTAAAGCCGGCACATGAACTATAGTGATTGACATTAACTGTACAGGATGATGCATTGTCTGTAGGCTGAAAGCATTTCCCTTCATAAATTGTCAGTCTTTGTTCCGTGGGAGATGTGGAAGTATTTAATAAAGCCTTCGGCGAAAAGATCTCTTCAGGAGAGAGCAGCGTTAAAACACCTTGTGAGTCTGCTGAAACAATTTTTCTCTCGGCATTGGCCAGGGTTCTTACCCTTACCAATCCGTTGACATCCAGGGTGTGAGTAGGTGTGCTTGTATTGATCCCTACCTGAGATTTGAAATTACTGAAAAAAGCAATAGCAACAAAAAATGGTATTCTTGTCTTCATGTTGATCATCGTTTTTAAATGGTTTTATATTTTTCACTAAAGTAGGAAATATTTATAACCGCTAAAAATAATTTCAATCTAAATTCCTTATAATCGAGATGAAAATAATATAATTAATAAAAATGTAATAAATCAATCATAGTATTTAAATTTAATAGGTATTGGGTATTTGAAGCAATTTTCAGTACTTCATGAGCTGTTTAGCTATTTCTATTTGGAAAATAATTGTATTTTAGCCAAAATATGTAGTTAATTGATAAAAATATAAACAGCTGATTAAAATTCAGATAATCTGAATGAAAAAAATTAGTAGATTTGCACGGAACAAAACCAGAAAAATATTTAACATTAGTTCAGATCCCTATCTCTGGGGATAGAATGTAAATAGATAACAATAAAATTTGATTAGGTTATAAAACTATTAGAAACTATGAAGAAACTTTTTTTACTTCTTTTAACAGCATTTTTATTTATCGGTTGCAGCTCTGATGATGACACTATTTATGATTATATAGGAACATGGTCAGGAAAATATACAGGCAGTGACGACGGAACCTGGAACGTGGTAGTGGCAAGTGACGGAAAAGTAACCGGAACGATGCATTCAACAGTAAATGATGAAAACTACAATATCTCCGGACACTTAACTGAAACCGGTGATCTTACTGCTGTGATTGGACTTCCTTCCGATGGGGAATTTAAAGGAACCCTTTCAAAAGATAAAAAAGGAAACGGAAACTGGTCAAACGCTGTTCCTACACCGGCAAGATACGGAACCTGGACAGGTGACAAAAAATAAAAACAGAAAGCCTGCAGATCAATCTGCAGGCTTTCTGTCTAAATAAATCCCATCCGGGTAATTTTATTGTTTTTTTTCAATACTAAAAAGTAGAGTAGGAGCGTATCATCCGGAAAATGCCTTTCCAAAAAAATCTCTTTCTCCTCAACCGAAGAAAGTTTCTCTTCAAAATATTCAGCGGAATATAGATCGAGATTGGGTTGTATCATAATAATCGCCATTTCATCTTCGGAAAGTTTTTTTCCTAAATTCAGAATTCTGTTTTTCTTTTTCTCCAAAACAAAAATGTCTGCAGGAATATTCTGGATTTCTCCAAAACTGAATTCTTTCAGTAACTTTAATCCCTGCTGGGTTGCAAGACCATTTTGCACCGTTCTTTTTCCTCTACCTGAAATGGTATCGAGATCTTTAATGACTGTCATCAGTTTTGCAAATTTCTGGTACAACACAGGATCACCTGCTTCCTTAGTATAGCTCTCAATACAACTTCGTATTGTTTTTCCAGCTTTTGAACAATGCCCAAATTCCGAACTGTTCTGCCTTACTTTTTCATAAGACGCACTTTTCTTAAATGCATTTTTATTAAATCCACTTTTTTTCCGGACTACATTTTTCCCGTTCAGGCTGTAAAAAACCAGATCGCCTACACTTCCTTTGATCTTTATTAAACTTTCATATGTTGCCATATCGCAAAATTGAATTCAAATATACTAATAAATATAGGAAAACAATATTTTAACATATATTTATACTATAGTTCTAGTATACTTATTATATAATTTAAATATAAAATGTATATTTGTGCATAATTAGTTACTTCATTTAAAATCAGATGACTATGAAAACGGGATTATTTGAAAAAAACTTAAGAATAAAGCAATTTTCTGTTCTGCTGATAGCTTCTGCTGTCATTGTTTCATGCGGATCATCAAAAAACGTATCTTCAAAGAAAAATTCGGGGACGAAAACCGTTGCGAAAGCAGAAAATCTCAGAAAACTGGATTCTAAATTTGATGGAAATATCTCCAGATCTGTCAACGATATTCTGAAAGATGCCGAAAGGTATATCGGAACGCCTTATAAATTCGGAGGAAATACCTCTTCAGGTTTTGACTGTTCCGGTTTTACTGTAAAAGTTTTTGAAGAAAATGATTTCTCATTGCCTCGCAGATCCAGTGATCAGGCGGATGCCGGTAAAAAAATAGATATTAAAGAAGTAAAACCGGGTGACCTTTTGTTTTTTGCAACAGCCGGAGGAAGCAGAGTCTCCCATGTCGGTATCGTTCATGATATTGGTGCTGACGGCGAAGTGAAATTTATCCATGCTTCCACATCAAAAGGAGTAATGATCTCATCACTGAATGAGAAATACTGGAATAAAGCTTATCTCCACGCTCAAAGGGTTTTATAAGATTTATTTAAATCAATCGTTGATATGGAAAATCGAACCTTTGCTTTTATTAAAACAGATAAAAAACTGGTAAAACTGTTCTTTAAAGATATTACCATTATCAAAGGTTTGGGAAATTATGTGGAAATCAATACCATCTCCAATAAAAAATACGTCTACTACAAAGCCCTTAAAGATTTGATTGAAAGTCTTCCGGATGAATTCATGAGGGTTCACAACTCTTACATTATCAATTTGACGAATATCGAATATTTCGAAGACAACCAGCTTGCATACCAGGATCAGAAAATTGCCGTGGCGAAAAGTTACAAAGACTGTCTGGTTACAGCGCTTAATAAAATGATGCTTTGATAAAATAGGCGTAAAAAAACTACTATTTTAATCATTCGTCGTTAAAAACCATGTCAAGGTTCAAAACCTTGACATGGTTTCAGAACTTAATTAACGACTTCTAAAAACAGAAAACATCAGAAAATCACCCATCCACATCCTATTTCCTTCAAACCGAATAATAAATTGGTTAAACTGTTGTATTCATTTTACATTCGTTAAAAAATAACAATGAATAAAGACAGCGCATTAGATTACATCAACACACACAATCTTACCGAAATAAAAGCAGGAAATCAAAGAACTACTTTCCTTGAAATCTGGATGGTGACCGTTAATAACAGAATTTTCGCCAGATCATGGGGCCTGGCAGAAAAAAGCTGGTACCATACTTTTTTAGAAGATCCGGAAGGGCAGATCAGATGCGGAGATGAGATTTTCAATATTAAAGCGCTCATTCCTGATGATCTTAAAGAATTTACATCTGACATTAATGAGGCTTATTTAACAAAATATAATACAGGTTCCAATCTCAAATATTCAAAAGGTATTATTGAGCCAAAACACGTTGAGAAGACGATGGAATTCATTATTTGCGAATAATAAAGCTGCAGATTACCGTAAATAATTCCCGTTGAAGACTTGTTTAGTAACTTGTATACTAAAACAATCTTTTGTACTTTTGACCCTTCAAACTGTGGGAAGCTACAGGGATAATTTATACTAAAATCAAACAAGAAACATGTCGTTACAACAAACAATTGAAAACATTTGGAATCATAGAGATTTATTACAGAATGAAGACAGCCAGAAGGCGATAAGAGAGGTTATTTCTTTATTGGATTCCGGAAAACTTCGTGTTGCTGAGCCTACGGAAAACGGATGGCAGGTGAATGAGTGGGTGAAGAAAGCCGTAGTAATGTATTTCCCGATCCAGAAGATGGAAACTATTGAAGTAGGTCCGTTTGAATTTCATGACAAAATTCCTTTGAAGAGAAATTATGCTGAAAAAGGAGTAAGAGTTGTACCGCATGCGATCGCCAGAGAAGGATCTTTCGTAGCTTCAGGCGTTATTTTGATGCCTTCTTACGTGAATATCGGAGCTTATGTAGATTCAGGAACAATGGTAGACACCTGGGCTACGGTTGGAAGCTGTGCACAGATCGGTAAAAACGTTCACCTGAGTGGTGGTGTAGGTATCGGCGGAGTATTGGAACCGTTACAGGCGGCTCCTGTGATCATTGAAGACGATTGTTTCATCGGTTCAAGATGTATCGTGGTAGAAGGTGTTCACGTAGAAAAAGAAGCCGTATTGGGTGCCAATGTCGTATTGACAGCTTCTACAAAAATTATTGATGTTACAGGGGATACACCAATTGAGATCAAAGGAAGAGTTCCTGCACGTTCAGTAGTAATCCCTGGAAGTTATACAAAACAATATCCTGCCGGAGAATACCAGGTTCCTTGTGCATTGATCATCGGTCAGAGAAAAGAATCAACAGATAAAAAGACATCTCTTAATGATGCTTTAAGAGAGAATAATGTAGCCGTATAAGCTGTGTTTTCTCTAAATTTTAAAGATTGATTTTTAAAATTTATACAATAAACCCTGAATAGTCATTTAGGGTTTATTTTATTTATACCTTTAAACCGCTTAAAAAATCTTACTAAAAACATGAATATGAAGATTGCCTTCGACGCAAAACGTTTTTTTCATAATACGTCCGGATTGGGCAATTATTCAAGAGACCTGGTCAGGATTCTTTCTCAGTACTATCCTGAAAACGAATACCTGCTGCTGAACAAAAACCGTTCAGAAAGAGGAAAAGACATCCTCGAAAGACCCGATGTCCGTTTTGTGGAAACCTCAAAAGGAAATCTTTCCCGACAATTTAAAATGGGTAAGGATGCACAGAAGGAAGGCGCACAGATATTTCACGGTCTTTCCGGCGAGTTGCCTCTGAAATGGGGTAAAGAACCCATCAAAAAGATAGTGACGATTCATGACTTAATTTTTATGAGATATCCTCAATATTATTCCTTTTTTGACAGGAAAATACACCTGTGGAAATTTAAAAAAGCGGCTGTTTCTGCAGATAAGATCATCGCCATCTCGGAGCAGACTAAAAGAGACATCATCACCTATTTAAAAGTTCCCGAAACCAAAATTGAAGTCATTTATCAGGGCTGCCACAAAGCTTTTAAAGAACAGCAGTCTGATGAGTTTATTCAGTTGACCAAAAAGAAATTTAACCTTCCTGAGCGCTTTATTTTAAATGTCGGAACCATTGAAGACCGTAAGAATCTGTTAAACATTGTCAAAGGAATCAGCGGAACGGAAATCCCGTTGGTCGTTGTTGGAAGAAAGACGAATTACTATAAAAAAGTAGAAGCTTTCATCAGAAAAAACAAAATGGAGCAGGTGCTTTTTCTGGAAGGAGTTTCCATGGATGAACTGGCTGTGATCTATAAACTGGCTGATATTTTTGTCTATCCGAGCTTTTTTGAAGGCTTCGGAATCCCTGTGATAGAAGCTCTTTTCTCAAAAACGGCAGTCATTACCAGCAACGTCAGCTGTCTTCCGGAAGCGGGAGGGCAAGACTCTGTTTATGTAGATCCGAAAAGTTTTGAAGATATCGGAGCCAAAATAAAATTTTTATGGGAAAATGAATCTGAGAGAAAACGCCGTGCAGAAAAGAGTTTCACGTTTGTTCAGAAATTTAATGACGAACCCATTGCAGCTCAGCTGATGGAACTCTACAAAAAAATTCTGTAAAAAAACTTTGCAGTTTAAAAATAAGTCCTACATTTGTACCACAATTCAAAACAATGAAACCGAATTTTTTAACACTTCATCATTATTATCATCATCTCTGCTAAGACGGAATTGGTTGATATAAACATGTGTTAAAATCAAAAATAATTAAAACCGTCTGAGTAAACAGACGGTTTTTTGTTTCCCGGATTCTCCCGGAAATATCCAACAGATCAGTTTTCATTTACTCAGACCCCAAAACAATACAATGAGTAAATTAAAAATTGCGATCCAGAAAAGCGGCCGGCTCTACGAAGAATCTTTACAGCTCCTGAAAGACTGCGGGATCTTCGTCAACAACGGAAAAGACCAGCTGAAAGTCTCTGTAGACAACTTCCCCATGGAGATCATGTATCTCAGAAATTCAGACATTCCCCAATACCTTGAAGACGGAGTGGTAGATATCGCCATTGTAGGTGAAAATCTTTTAGCCGAAAAACAAAAGAACATCCAGATCGTGGAGAAGCTTGGATTTTCAAAATGCAGGGTTTCGCTGGCTGTTCCCAAAGAAGTGGAAACGGATGATCTTTCCTTCTTCCAGGGTAAAAAAATTGCTACTTCTTACCCCAACACCCTTAAATATTTTCTTGACCGGGAAGGTATTACTTCCGACATTCACATCATTTCCGGTTCCGTTGAAATAGCCCCGAATATCGGTCTGGCAGATGGAATCTGTGATATCGTTAGCTCCGGAAGTACTTTATTTAAAAACGGCTTGAGAGAAACAGTGACCCTTCTGAAATCGGAAGCGGTTTTAGCAAAAACATCTGTACTCAATTCTGAGAAAGAGACGGTTCTTAATAAATTTTTGTTCCGCATACAATCAGTTTTAAGAGCAAAAAATTCAAAATACATCCTGATGAATGTTCCCAATGACAAGATCAGTGATATCGCATCCGTCCTTCCGGTTCTGAAGAGTCCTACGGTTATTCCTTTGGCGGAAGAAGGCTGGAGCAGCATTCATTCGGTGATTGATGAAGAAAGATTCTGGGACGTCATTGATGAGCTGAAAGAAAATGGAGCTCAGGACATTCTTATTATTCCAATTGATAAAATGGTTATTTAATGATGAAAATATACAGATATCCGGAAAGAAAAATCTGGCCAGACCTTGTAAAACGGCCGGTATTGAAGCGTGAAGAGATCTCAGAATTGATCGCGAAAATATTTGAAACAGTAGGAAAAGACGGTGATAAAGCGCTTATTGAGTTTAATAAAAAATTTGATAAAGCAGTAACTCCGGAAATTCTGGTTTCAGAAGTAGAAGTAGAAAATGCCGAAAACGAAATTTCTGAAGACTTAAAAAAAGCTATCAGGCAGGCGAAAGAAAATATTTCCAAATTCCACGCGGCTCAGATAACGGAAACAGAGAAAATTGAAACGGTAAAAGGCGTAACCTGCTGGAGAGAAAACCGTGCAGTAGAAAAGGTTGGGATTTATATTCCCGGTGGAACAGCCCCTTTATTTTCTACTGTACTTATGCTTGCTGTACCTGCCAATCTCGCTGGATGTAAGGAAATTATTCTTTGTACGCCTCCTGACAGTAGCGGGAATATTAATCCGGCTATTCTTTTCACGGCGAAACTCTGTGGAATTACTAAAATATTCAAAACGGGTGGCGCACAGGCTATTGCTGCCATGACTTTAGGAACAGAAAGTATTCCGAAGGTGTATAAAATTTTCGGACCGGGAAATCAGTTTGTGGTTGCTGCCAAAGAATATGCACAACGTTTTGGCGTGGCTATCGATATGCCGGCAGGTCCCAGCGAAGTGCTTGTTATTGCAGACAGTAAAGCGGTTCCTGAGTTCTGTGCCGCAGATCTTCTTTCCCAGGCGGAACACGGAAGCGACAGTCAGGTCGTTTTTATCACGACTGATTTTAAAATTTTTGAAAAAACCATTGAGGCCGTAGAAAAGCAGATCAAAAAGCTTCCTAGAAATGAAATGGCCCAACAGGCCCTGGATCACAGCCTTTTTATCGTGACTCAATCTATCGGGAAGGCTTTGGAATTTAGCAATCTGTATGCTCCGGAACACCTTATTCTGGCTTTGGAGGATTTTGAACAATACATTCCGATGATCAGCAATGCAGGATCTGTTTTTCTTGGAAATTACTCCTGTGAAAGCGCCGGGGATTATGCCAGCGGAACCAATCACACGCTTCCTACGAATGCCTATGCAAAAAACTACAGCGGAGTTTCTCTGGACAGTTTTGTTAAGAAAATTACCTTCCAGCACCTTTCCAAAGAAGGTCTTAAAAATTTAGGAAAAACCATCGAATTTATGGCAGAGGCAGAAGGTCTTATCGCCCACAAAAATGCAGTGTCTATCAGATTAAAATAATACAATGAAAGAATTCAATACCAATAGTTTAGTAAGAGAAAATATATTAAAATTACAGCCTTATATCAGTTTCAGGGATCACAATGAGTTCAATGCTCCGGTGTTGCTGGATGCCAATGAATGTCCGTTCGGGGAGTTCAACAGATACCCGGATTCGTCTCAGAAAAAGCTTAAGGCTAAATTAGCAGATCTTAAAGGTCTTTCACCGGCACAGATCGCCATAGGAAACGGAAGTGATGAACTGATCGATCTGATCATTAAAATCTTCTGCGAACCTAAAAAGGACGCCATTCTGATGATGAATCCTTCTTTTGCGATGTACGGTTTCTACGCAACAGTAAATGAAAATGAAGTGATTAAGCTTGATCTGGATGAAAATTTTGAAATTGTAAAAGACGATTTTCTAAAGATCACTCAGGAAAGGGAGATTAAAATTTTCTTCCTGTGTTCTCCGAATAACCCAACCGGAAACAGTGTAGAAGACTTCGAGTTTTTCATCCAAAATTTTAACGGTATCGTGGTCATTGATGAAGCGTATATCGAATTTTCGGGTAACAGATCAGGTATTGAACTGCTGGACAAGTATCCCAATCTGATTGTGCTTCAGACTTTTTCAAAGGCATGGGGGACAGCAGGAGCAAGGGTAGGAACAGCTTATGCCTCCGAGGAGATCATCCGTTTTATCAATACGGTAAAAGCACCTTATAACGTTAATTCTTTGAGTCAGGAACTAATTCTGAGTATTCTGGATGATGAAAATAAGCTTAAAGAGAACGTAGAAAATGTACTGAAGGAAAAAGCTTGGCTGGAAGAACAGTTTAAAACCATTTCATGCATTGAAAAAGTATTTCCAACGGATGCCAATTTCTTTCTGATCAAAATGAGAGACGGGAAAAAAGTATACGAGAAAATGCTTGAAGAAGAAGTTCTGACCAGCCAGAGAGCACCTGCGATTCCGGATTGTATCAGAATCAATGTAGGAAACCGGGAAGAAAATGAAAAATTGATTAACGTTTTAAAAGGAATACCATCATGAAAAAAGTACTGTTTATAGACCGCGACGGAACATTGATCGTAGAGCCGCCGGAAGATTTTCAGGTAGATGCTCTGGAGAAGCTGGAATTTTATCCCGGGGTTTTTCAGAATCTTGCCAGAATCGTCAGAGAAATGGATTACGAATTGGTGATGGTGACCAATCAGGATGGCTTGGGTACGGAGAGTTTTCCTTTTGAAGATTTTATAAAACCTCACGAAAAAATGTTGAAAGCCTTCGAAAATGAAGGAATTATTTTCAGTGACATACTGATTGACAAAAGCTTTGAACAAGAAAATCTTTCTACAAGAAAACCAGGAATTGGGATGCTTTCAAAATACATTTACGGAAAGTATGATCTTGAAAATTCATATGTAATTGGTGATCGAAGTACGGACGTTCAACTGGCTGTCAATTTGGGATCTAAATCTATTTATCTAAATGGAAACTTTAATGAAGAAGCGACGCTCAGTACAGACAGCTGGGACGGGATTTATTCGTTTTTAAAACAGGAATCCAGAAAGGGAAAAGTCTATAGAAAAACCAATGAAACGAAGATTGATATTGAAATTGATCTTAATGGAAAAGGAGTTTCTGAAATTTCAACCGGCCTTCATTTTTTTGATCATATGCTGGATCAAATTGCCAGACACGGAAATTTAGACCTTAAAATTAAAGTGAACGGAGATCTTCAGATTGACGAGCACCACACGATTGAAGATACAGGAATTGCTTTGGGAGAAGCCTTCCTAAAAGCATTGGGAAACAAGAAAGGAATTGAGAGGTATGGTTTTCTGCTTCCGATGGATGACTGTCTGGCTCAGGCTGCCATTGATTTCGGAGGCAGACCTTGGCTGGTTTGGGATGTTGATTTCAAAAGAGAAAAAATAGGAGACGTGCCTACAGAAATGTTTGCTCATTTTTTCAAATCATTTACAGATTCTTCCCGGTCCAATCTGAATATCAAGGCAGAAGGCGGCAATGAACACCACAAAATAGAATCGGTCTTCAAAGCATTTGCAAAAGCTGTTAAAATGGCAGTCAATCAGTCTGATAGCAGTTATAATTTACCATCAACCAAAGGAAGTTTATAGATGATAGCATTAATAAAATACAACGGAGGAAATGTCAGTTCAGTCCAAAACGCACTGTCCCGACTGAATATTGAATCCATAGTGACCGATGATCCGGAACTGATTCTGAAAGCGGATAAAGTTATTTTTCCGGGCGTAGGAGAAGCTTCTTCCACTATGAAAGTATTGAAAGAAAAAGGGCTTGATACGCTTATTCCTTCTTTGAAACAGCCTGTTCTCGGGATTTGTCTGGGGATGCAGCTGATGTGTGGCGATAATGAAGAAGGCAATGTAAGAGGAATGGGAATATTTGAGGTTGATGTTAAAAGGTTTCCGCCGGAAGATCTGGTTCCCCACATGGGCTGGAACACGCTTTCGAATCTTAAAAGCCCCTTATTTTCAGGAATTGAAGAAACTAACGATGTCTATTTTGTACATAGCTATTATTGCGGACTGGCAGATGCTACGGTTGCGGTATGTGATTATATTCTGCCGTTCAGCGCAGCGCTGCAGAAGGATAATTTCTTTGCGGTACAGTTTCACCCGGAAAAATCAGGCGTTGCAGGCAGCAAAATCTTAAACAACTTTATAAAACTGTAAATGATGAAAATTATTCCAGCTATTGATATTATCGACGGAAAATGTGTCCGTCTTTCAAAAGGAGACTATTCGACCAAAAAAATATACAGCGAAGATCCGGTAGAAACGGCCAGAGAATTTGAAAGCTTTGGAATTCAGTTTCTGCATCTTGTAGATCTGGATGGGGCCAGATCTAAACATATTGTCAATCAGAAGGTATTGGAAAATATTGCCCGGGAAACATCGCTTCACATTGACTTTGGAGGCGGATTAAAAACCGGAAATGATATAGAAACGGCTTTTAATTCAGGAGCGAGACAGATCACGCTTGGAAGTATTGCGGTACAGGATCCTGAATTCTGTTTTGAAATGATTCAAAAATATGGCAGTCAAAAGATTATTTTAGGCGCAGATTGTGAAAACCGAAAGATAAAAATGTCCGGATGGGAAGAGGAAAGCAATTTAGATATTATTGATTTTCTGTTGGATTACCAAGAAAAAGGAGTGGTTCAGACCATTTGCACAGATATTTCAAAAGATGGAATGCTGGAAGGTCCTTCTGCTGATCTATATCAAGAAATTCTGATGAAAACAGCAATAAAGCTTACGGCAAGCGGCGGTATTTCGTGCATAGAAGACGTCCAGAGAATGAAAGAAATCGGATGTTCGGGAACGATTATCGGAAAGGCGATTTACGAGGGAAAAATAACATTACAACAACTTCAGGAATTTATTGAAAATGCTTAAAAAAAGAATTATTCCATGTCTCGATATCAAAGACGGGACAACGGTAAAAGGCGTCAATTTTGAAGGCTTACGCAATGCAGGAGATCCTATTGAACTTGCTGTAAAATATGAACAGGAAGGCGCTGATGAACTGGTTTTTCTGGATATTACGGCAACGGTGGAAGAGCGGAAAACATTTGCCGGACTGGTGAAGGATATTGCGGCACATCTCAGTATTCCGTTTACGGTAGGAGGTGGGATTTCTTCCGTTGAAGATGTCAGAACACTTCTGGAAGCTGGCGCAGACAAGATCAGTATCAATTCTTCTGCCGTTAAAAATCCAAAACTTATCGAGGAATTATCGAAAGAATTTGGAAGTCAGTGCATCGTTGTGGCTATTGACACGAGACTTACTAATGGATCAGATCTCGTGTATGTCAGAGGTGGAAAACTAGCAACAAATTTAAATACTGTAGCATGGGCGAAAGAAGCGGAATCTTTAGGAGCTGGTGAAATTCTCCTGACTTCTATGGACAGCGACGGAACAAAAAACGGCTTCGATATTCGCATTACAAAGCTGGTTTCCGAAGCGGTCAGTATTCCTGTAATTGCTTCCGGAGGAGCTGGAAATGCAGATGACTTTGTTAAAGTGTTTAATGAGACGAAAGCTACGGGTGCATTGGCAGCCAGTATTTTCCACTTTAATGAAGTGCCCATTCAAGAATTAAAAAAACAATTAAAAACTCAAAAAATTCCTGTACGATGAAAATAGATTTTAATAAAGATAACGGCCTGGCCCCCGTAATTATTCAGGACAGCAGAACCCAACAGGTATTGATGCTGGGCTATATGAATGAAGAAGCTTTTGAAAAAACAGAAAAGGAAGGTATTGTTACTTTTTTCAGCCGCTCCAAAAACAGACTCTGGACAAAAGGTGAACAATCAGGAAATTTCCTGACCGTTAAAAATATAAGTATAGATTGTGATCAGGATACCATCTTAATTCAGGCAGTCCCTAAGAATGTGGTTTGTCACACCGGCAGCTTCAGTTGTTTCGGAGAAAAAAAATCGAAAGGTTTTCTGTATGAACTGGAAGCCAAAATAAGTGATAGGATAGACCGTAAGGCCGAAGATTCGTACACCTATTCGCTGTATCAGAGAGGAATCAATAAAATGGCCCAGAAAGTAGGGGAAGAGGCTGTAGAGCTGGTTATTGAAGCTAAAGACAGTAATGATGACCTTTTTAAAAACGAAGCAGCTGATTTGATGTACCACTTTCTGATTCTGCTTAAGGCGAAAGGGTTTTCTATGGAGGATATAGAAGGAGTTCTTCGCGATAGGGATAGATAGAATATAGGAATTTAAGATTATTGTATGATATTATCAATAGAGATTGTCGAAAAGGCAGTCTCTTTTTCAATTTTAATACGTCAGGTTCTGTCGTTACCTCGGTATATCTTTACTAGAATAAATTTAATGATAAATAAATTGGTGTATGAATAATGCAGTGAGATATATTAAGAATGTAATAATATTCACATATCATAGATTTAATATTGTTTCATATTGTTAAAAAATGTTAATTTCACAGCCTTAATTATAAAAACTAGTACTAATTTAAAAAACACAAACAGATGAAGAAATTCTACTCTGGTGCATTGGTCTTATGCACAGTCTTTGGGCTGTCTGCCCAGGAAGTTTTATGGCAGAAAGACATCAAATCCTCAACCCAGGATTTTCTAAGCCAGATTACGACAACAATTGATCAGCAATATTTAATTACCGGAAGCTCAATCCAGTCTTCTAAAATTCAGGAAGGAAATAAACAGAATAACGGCTATGACTTTCATGTGGTAAAACTCAACCAACAAGGAGAAGAAGTCTGGGATAAATACTTTTCAGGACAGAATCATGATTATCTTTCCGCTTCTGTAGCCACCCAGGAAGGCGGATTTCTTCTTGCCGGAACTTCCTATTCCGGAAAAGGGTTAGATAAAAAAGAAGATTCCAAAGGTGGATCGGACATTTGGTTGATTCGACTTAATGAATTCGGAGATGAATTATGGC